>OBZH01001510.1_pt1 | contig 13654 bp, 10 predicted proteins | sample 1476881 | NCBI WGS metagenome assembly OBZH01 (sample SAMEA2580230, study PRJEB22360) | human gut metagenome | biome: human gut; feature: human-associated habitat; material: faeces | place: Denmark | collected 2008/2010 | reverse complement strand
AGGCGCACCGCCTGCGCGGTATGCGGGATCCAAGCAAATTGCACCAGCTTCCCGGAAGCATCACTGGCAGAGGTTATCCAAGCACGTCCGGCTATCGCCGGTAACTTAGCGCCGCGAGCATCCCCTAATACATCCGTAGAATCTGCAGCTTCTAACACCCGTAAACAAATCCGCAGTCCCATATTCGACTTGATTTGTCCATCCACAATCCCCGCGGGACGTTGGGTAGCCAAAATCAGATGAATCCCCAGACTGCGCCCCAAAGTCGCTAGCCTGATTAAAGAATCAAGTAAATCCGGGTGGTCGGTAGCTAGTACTCGAAACTCGTCCACCACTACCACAATCCGCGGATGCGGTCGGTTTTTGTGCTGTTCACGGTATTTAATCTCGGCGTTCAAAGACAAGATAGCCCGTCTGGTAAGCGCCGGTTCCAGATCCGTTAAAATTCCCAAAACGTGCGGTAGGGACTGCAATTTTTTAAACGCATCCCCTCCTTTATAATCCACCAGTACATATTGCAGTTTGCTGGGGGGATGAGATAGCGCCATCGAAAGCAGCCAGGTGGTCAAGGCTGCCGATTTACCCGCCCCGGTGGTGCCAGCCAAGAGGGCGTGGGGTCCGTCTTTAACCAAGTCCAAGTAGCTGACTTTCTGGGCATCACGAGCCACTGGAGCCTGCAGAGACCGGGAATGTTTCCAATTGTCTGTAATGGTGGCCAAAGGTGCATCTGCACTGATTATTTGCGGCCACAGTTGCTCAAAAAGAACATTATCAGCGAGTTTGCGTGCAGATTCATCAGCGTGATCCCGCCAAAGCAATTCGCACCAGAGCCGGCTCGGTAAATCGGCGTGAGCGGTAGCGCGCCGATGCTTTGGCACCGGCACAATCCGATTCGCCCACACCGGAGCCTGACCGGGAGTTTTCGCCCAGGTAACCCAAATGCTATCCTCGCTACCTACAGGTTTTTGGGAGGGAGAAACCAGTACTACTCGCGGAAGTGAGCGTTCCGAGGGTGCTGCAAGCGTGTCCGGATAACCTCGGGCAGCTAGCCCGTCCTCGTCAGGAGCTTCCTCGCTATCCCCATAGCCATCTGGGGGATGGTCTGTGTTGCCACAGGTAAAACCTGCCGCGGGGAGGGATAAACCCAGCCGGTAGCGGGCTCCTTCTTGCCAGGATAGTTGCGCTGCCCACCACAGGGCGCGTTCGCGGGCATAGCTGCCGGTAAAGCAGAGTTTGTCTCCTTCTTTAGCGCGGATAACCCGATGCGGGCTGATCCAGGCGCCCACTTCGCCGGAATCGTTAATGGAGGCAGGAGGGGAGGAGGGGCGTTCTGATTGGCTAGCAACCAGGAGCAACTGCGCGGGAGTTACCGGGCGGGGGAGGCGATAAAACCAAACCCCAAATCCCAGGATCGCGATGCCGGTAAAAATCAAGATTCCCACTAGCGGGGGAATCTTGAGGAGGGAAATAAGCGAGAACGGTAAGAACACTAGCATGGGTAAGAATAACCATTGCCGCCAAGAGCCCAGTTGCATCTTTGGGCGAGGACGGGGAACTCGGAGGTGGCGCGGGCGCGGGGAAACTTTTAATACCGTGCTTCCGGCGCGAATCCTAGAAGATATCCCAATCTCTTTCTCCTGGCGGATCCGCGAAAAGCAGGAAGCAGTTGCGCCGCGAAAAGTGCCATTAGCTGAACCGAGATCGCGCACGCGCAGCTTGTCTGGCTGAGAAATAAACAAAAGGTGTTCGCGGGATACCGCCCGGTCGTGCAACTGAAATCTTCCGAGGGCGCAATAGTTGCCCGCGAAGGGCAACACTAAGCCGGCAGCTGGGCCGCGCTCTACCTGCAAATGACAGGGAGCAGCTAAGGCCTGTCGCACTGATTCCAACTCCACTTTGCCAATCTAACTGCCGTCAAGGCCGCGCTGCCAGATTGTTTTTTTAGGCTGTGGATAACTTCCATTGGATAATGAACCTTTTCCTTTTCGGGGTAAAAAAGGGAAAATGAAGCCATGGCGAGTGAATACGAGCAGGCTTTGGCGCAGGCACAAAAACAGTGGGAAGAGCTGGTAGACCAGATTAATCAGGCGCGGGTTCTCTATTATGACCGGGATCGTCCCACGCTTTCGGATGCCGAATACGACCAGTTGTTTCGTCAACTAGAAGAACTAGAGGGACGTTTTCCGCAGCTAATAAACCCCGATTCGCCCACCCAAACCGTAGGGGGGAGCGCGCAAAAAACTTTTTCTTCCGTAACCCATCTAGAGCGGATGGCTTCCCTAGATGACGTGTTTGACACTGACGAAGTATCTAGTTGGTACCAGCGAATGGCGCAGGCCACCGGGAAAGAAAAACCCCAGGTGAGTGCAGAAGTAAAAATTGACGGCTTAGCGGTTAACCTCACCTATCGGAACGGGATACTTTCCTTGGGGGCAACTCGCGGAGATGGCAGTGTAGGTGAGGACGTGAGCGCCAATATTCGCACTATCGCTAATATTCCCTCTCAACTTTCCGGCACCATAGTGCCCGAAATCTGTGAAATCCGGGGGGAGATCTATTTTCCGCTCTCCGCTTTTAATAAGTTAAATGAGCAGCGCAGCGCCCAGTGGGAGGAGTACAGCTCCGCCAAAAAAGCCGGTAGTCTTGCCGCTTGGCGCGCGCAGCGGCAAAAGGCCGGGCTACCCAGCAAAGTGGAGCCACCTTTTGTTAATCCCCGCAATGCGGCTGCCGGATCGCTGCGGCAAAAAGATGCCCGGGTAACGGCGACCCGCCCCCTAGCTATGATTGCCCACGGCATCGGGAAAGTGCAATGGAAAGCAGCTGATCTAGCGGCCGGTTTTGCCCCGCCCGCCAGCCAATTGCAGTGGTACCACCAGCTTCGTGAGTGGGGGTTGCCGGTCAGCGAATATACTCGCCCCCTGCGCGGTCTGGATAAAATCCAAGAGTTTATTACCCATATCGGTAAAATCCGTCCCGAGATTAGTCACGAAATTGACGGGGTCGTCCTCAAGATCAATGACTTGAAAACTCAAGGGGAACTGGGATTTACTGCGCGGGCTCCGCGTTGGGCGGTTTCCTATAAATTCCCGCCCCAAGAAGTTCACACCAAACTAGTGGATATCCGGGTTGGGGTCGGGCGCACCGGCAGGATAACCCCCTACGGGGTAATGGAAAAGGTGCTGGTAGATGGGTCTAATGTGGAGCGAGCTACCCTCCATAATCCTTTCGAGGTGCGCCGGAAAGGCGTGAAAATCGGCGACACAGTGGTGCTGCGCAAAGCCGGGGACGTGATCCCGGAAATCGTATGCCCGGTAGTGGACTTGCGAGACGGCAGCGAACAGGATTGGCAAATGCCTCAGCATTGTCCTTCCTGTGGCAGCGAAATTCGTCCCGAAAAAGAAGGCGATAAGGATCTAAGATGCCCCAACCAGCGTCATTGTCCCGAGCAGATTAAAGAACGCGTTATTTTCTTAGCTTCGCGCGGCGCCCTCGATATCGAAGGGTTAGGGGAACATGCGGCGGCAGCGCTAACTATGCCGGAGGCTGACCGTCACCAGGTTGCCCTCGCCCTCACCCGGGGAGAAGCGGTCGCAGCAGCGGGGGAGTTTATATATTTCCCCGAGGCTGATCCGGCGGCAGACGGTCCGGGCGAGGCGGAGTCGCTACTGCCTCCGCCCGCCTTACCGGCGCTTCCCCTAGAATCTGGGCTATTTGATTTAGATACTGGGCAGCTCCTCCAGGTAAAAACTTGGAATCGGAAACAGATAACCAAAAGCGACCGGGCAAAACTAAAATCCCAGCTAATAGCCGGGGGGAAAAGCGATAAAGAAGCCGCAGACCTAAGCAAAAAGCTGCTGAGTAGTGGAGAAATCTGGAGTTATACCACCTATTTTGCAGGCGGGAACCCCCAGGCACCTGCCCTGGCCGCGCGGGGAAAACTGTTACTAGCGGAGCTAGAAAAAGCGAAGACCCAGCCGCTGTGGCGCATTTTAGTCGCGCTATCGATTAGGCATCTAGGTCCCCAGGCCTCCCGAGCGCTAGCTGCCCGTTTTGGGAGCCTGCAGGCAATCGCCAGTGCCAGTGAAAGTGAACTAACCAGCGTGGATGATATTGGGGTGGAAATAGCCTCCTCTATAAAGGGCTGGTTCGCTGTTGACTGGCATCAGGAAATCGTGTCTGCCTGGGAAAAGGCGGGGGTAGTGATGCGCGAAGAGGCCTCCGCTGACTCTGAACAAACCCTAACGGGACTGAACATAGTAGTTTCCGGCAGGGTAGAGGGTTATACCCGCGACGAAGCCAAAGAAGCCCTGATGCGGGCAGGCGGAAAATCTGCATCCTCGGTTTCAAAAAATACCAACCTGCTAGTTTACGGAGAAAAGGCCGGATCAAAACTAAAGAAAGCCCGCGAACTTGGGGTAGCTTGCCTGCCTGAGCAGTATTTTTCGCAGCTTTTAGCGCAGGGAATGGAAGCAACCCTCGCCGCGGTTGGACTAGGAGGTGTAACAGGAACTGAGCAGAGAAGTGGGCAAACAATAGCTACCCCACCTGCGTCCTCATCCAAGAAAATGTCCTCTTCAACGCCACCGGAGTCCGGGAGTGCTTCTAATAGTTTGTTTTAGTGCGTATGCAACAAAGTCCTTAGGCAAGGCGTTAAAGTGGTAACTATGTTGAGGATCCCGAAGAAAACGATCCCACCGTTGTTGCGCGGCTTAAAAATTGTGGCTGCGGTGATTGCGACCCTGCAGGCTGCGACGGTTACGGTTATCGTGGCGATTGACCAGTTACGAAAGTTGCGACAAACCGGTAAACCTGGTGGTTATCCCCAGATTAAAACCCAGCCTATCCGGGTGGATCGCTCCTGCCTGAAAACCTATATGGATGGGGAAACTCTCTATCGCGATATGCTTGCGGCTATCGAGGGCGCGAAAGAGCGGGTATTTTTTGAAACATTTATCTGGAAATCTGACGAAATCGGACAAGAATTCAAAGACGCCCTGATTCGAGCCGCAGAGCGCGGCGCCGAGGTCTATATCATCTGGGATCGTTTTGGAAATATGGTGGTCGATCCTCGGTTCTTCCGTTTCCCCAGGTTAAAAAACCTGCATGTCCTGGGATATTCCTTAAGACATACGGCGCGTGATCACCGTAAAATTTTGGTAGTGGACTCCAAGGTGGGTTTCGTGGGGGGCTATAACATCGGCTCCTATTACTTGGACAACCAGTGGCGAGATACCCATTTGCGCATTAGCGGTTCCAACGTGTGGGAGCTGGAAAGCGCTTTCTTGGACTTTTGGAATTACGCGCAAAAATGGCATTTACGTTTGAAGAAAGTGCGCGATCCGCGTGCCAAATCCTGGAATTCGAAAATTCAGGCCTGCGTTAATGACCCGAAACGACTGCTATTTCCAGTACGCGGAATGTATGTGAACGCCCTGGATAAAGCGCAAGAATCCGCGTATATTACCTCGGCTTATTTCGTTCCCGATCGGGTAATTCAGCGTTCCCTCATTGATGCTGCCCGCCGGGGAGTAGATGTGAAGGTACTGGTACCAGCCAAATCAAACCATATTCTCGCGGATTGGATTTCACGATCCTATCTAACTGATCTGCTCGATAACCAGGTGGAACTGTGGCTTTATGACAATGTCATGATCCACGCCAAAACCGCTGTTATCGATGGATACTGGTCAACAATCGGCACCGCCAATATCGACCGCCTATCGATGACCGGAAACCATGAAATCAATATGTCGATTACCTCCCGGCCGCTAGCAGCGAATATGGAGAATATTTTCTTTACTGACCTGTTAAATGCCCGCTCTATTAGTCGCCATGAATGGAATCAGCGTCCCTTTATTGCCCGGATAGCAGAGCGACTATTACGACCTTTCGCCTTCCTGGTTTAAACGCAGTTGACGGCGGCTGTCACCTCGAACCTGATCGGGGCCCCGAGGCGTAATATGACCGGGAGTGTCTCGGGCATTAGACTGGTGATATGTCGACAATTGATAGGGATGAAGTAGTGCGCGTGGCCGCTTTGGCGCGGATCGCACTCACCGATGAAGAAATAGACCAGTTCGCGGGGGAGCTGGGGCAGATCGCGGCAGCGGTTGCCACCGTCTCTGAGGCCGTAGGGCCGGATACGAAGGCCACCTCCCACCCGATTGAGATGAGCAATGTACTCCGCCCAGACGAGGTAGGGCAGTGCCTTGACCGGGAGGAACTATTGGCCGGAGCGCCTTTGGCTGAAGATGGCCAGTTCCGGGTACCGCAAATCATTGGGGAGGAGTAACCGTGGAAGACTTTTTGAAACTTTCAGCCCTACAGCTAGCGGAGAAGCTGCGCGCTGGGGAGCTGACTTCCGAGCAGCTGACTCAGGCTTGCCTGGATCGGATTGAACAGTTAAACCCGAGCCTAAATGTGTTCGTGCATCTAGATCCGGAGGGAGCGCTAGAAACTGCCCGGCGCGTAGACAAGGCTCGCCAAGGCGGAGAAGAACTTCATCCTTTGGCGGGTCTGCCGATTGCCTTGAAAGACAATATGGTTACTCGCGGTCAGGAAACAACTTGTTGCTCCAAGATTTTGGCTGGTTGGAAGCCTCCCTATGATGCCACGGTAGTTAGCAAAATCAAGGATGCGGGTCTGCCGATTATCGGTAAAACCAATATGGATGAGTTCGCGATGGGCTCGTCTACTGAGCATTCTGCCTTCGGTCCCACCCATAACCCTTGGGATCCTTCCCGGATTCCCGGTGGCTCTGGCGGCGGCTCGGCCGCGGCAGTCGCCTCCTTTATGGTGCCTTTAGCTTTAGGTTCTGACACCGGTGGCTCGATTCGCCAGCCCGGTGCAGTCACTGGCACCGTGGGCGCCAAACCCACCTACGGGGCGGTTTCCCGATACGGTCTGGTGGCGATGGCTTCCTCGCTAGATCAGATCGGCCCGGTGACCCGCACGGTTGCAGACGCGGCGGCGTTACAAGAGTTAGTGGGCGGGCATGACCCCTTTGACTCTACCTCCCTAGATGAACCGGTTCCCGCATTGCTGGAGGCCGTGCAGGAATACCAAGGTAAAACTGACCTTTCCGGTCTGCGCCTGGGGGTAGTTAAACAGGGCGGCGGAGACGGCTACGAAGAGGACGTAACCCGCACCTTTAACGACACAGTTGCAGCTTTGAAAGAGCGGGGAGCTACGATTACCGAAATCGATATGCCTTCCTTTAAAGATGCCCTCGCCGCCTATTACTTGATTATGCCGGCAGAAGTTTCTTCCAACATGGCACGCTTTGACGGTATCCGTTTCGGAATCAGGGTAGAGCCGACCTCCGGGCCGGTGACTGCCGAAACCGTAATGGCGGCTACCCGCGAAGCCGGTTTTGGGGCAGAAGTGAAACGCCGGATTATTTTGGGTACCCACGTGTTATCTGCCGGATACTTTGATGCCTATTACGGCAGCGCCCAAAAGGTACGCACCTTGGTGCAAGAAGACTACGCCAAGGCATTCTCGCAGGTAGATGCGCTAGTATTGCCCACTTCGCCCACCGTAGCCTTCAAACTCGGAGAAAAGATTGGCGACCCGCTGACCATGTATAACTGCGATATTGCCACTATCCCCGCGAACCTGGCGGGAATTCCGGCGATCAGCGTGCCGATCGGGTTGGATCATCAAGGGCTGCCGATTGGTTTCCAGGTAATGGCGCCTCAGCGCGGCGACGCCCTCATGTATCAGGTAGCCCAGGCCGCAGTTGACGCCTGCGGCACCGATGTTCCGGCTGCTTGCCCGGTGAAGTAGAGGAGAAGCAATGAGCGATTTAATGAAATACGAAGATGCAGTAGCCGAATTCGATCCGGTATTGGGACTGGAAGTCCACGTTGAGCTGGGTACTGAAACCAAAATGTTTGATAGCGCCCCGAACTCTTCACTGGGAGACCCTAACACCCGGGTAACCCCAGTCTCTGTCGGTCTGCCCGGATCCCTGCCGGTAGCTAATAAGCGGGCAGTGGAATACGCGATCAAGATTGGGCTGGCGCTCAATTGCGAGATTGCCCCCTTCTGCCGCTTCGCCCGTAAAAACTATTTCTATCCCGACCTGGCGAAGGCCTACCAGATTTCCCAATTCGATGAGCCTATCGCCCATGACGGTTATGTAGATGTTGAACTCGATGATGGGGAAATCTTCCGGGTAAATATTGAACGTGCCCATATGGAAGAGGACGCTGGCAAGAACACCCACATTGGAGGAGACGCCGGTCGTATCCAAGGTGCCGCCTATTCTCTGGTGGACTATAACCGCGCCGGGGTGCCGCTAGTTGAGATTGTTACTCGCCCTATTGAGGGCGCGGGGGCTCGCGCTCCCGAGGTAGCCGCCGCGTATGTACGTACTTTGCGCGATATTTTCCGAGCCCTGGAGGTTTCCGAGGCGCGGATGGAACGCGGAAACGTCCGCGCGGACGTGAACGTGTCTTTGCGACCCAGCCCGGATGCGCCCTTGGGAACCCGCACTGAAACTAAGAACGTGAACTCGTTTAAAGCCATCGAAAAAACGGTTACCTTCGAGATTCGCCGTCAAGCCAAAATTCTTACTGAAGGCGGCAAAGTTATCCAAGAGCCCCGACACTGGCATGAAGACACTGCTACCACTTCTTCGGGGCGGGAAAAATCTGACGCGGAAGATTACCGTTATTTCCCGGAACCAGATTTGGTGCCGGTAGCTCCCGCGAAAGAGTGGGTGGACCAGCTGCGCGCTAACCTGCCGGAACTGCCGGTAGCCCGGCGTCGCCGCCTGCGCGAAGAATACGGTTTTTCCGATATGGAAATGCGCGACGTGGTAAACGCGGCCGCTTTGGATATTATCGAGGCCACGGTAGAAGCAGGAGCCGTACCCCAGGCTGCGCGGAAATGGTGGATGGGAGAAATCTCCCGGATTGCCAAAGAAAAGAACCTGGGTCTTGAGCAGGTTGCGGCCAAGCCCGCTGATGTAGCTCAGCTACAAGACCTGGTTGACCAGGGTAAACTTAATGACAAGTTGGCTCGCAAGGTAATCGCCGGGGTACTGGAAGGTGAAGGCACCCCCGCCGAAGTTATGCAGGCGCGCGGACTTGAAATCGTGCGAGACACCGCTGCCCTAGAGGCCGCGGTAGCCCAGGTGATTGCGGATAACCCGAAAGTGGTAGAGCAAATCAAAGGTGGCAAAGTCAAGGCGATTGGCGCCCTCATGGGTGGGGTCATGCGTGCCACCAAGGGGCAGGCGGATGCCGGGGAAACGCGCGAGATGATCCTCAAGCAAATCAACGGATAACCAGGGGATGTTACTAATGTGACTAATTACCTCTTTTGGGTTTTCTAATAGATAGTACGGTCGTTACGAAGCGGCTCTGTCAGAAGTAACAGCTGGCAGAGCCGCTTTTCTAATTATTTTCAACCTAATCGTTTCCGAGTACTGGACAAGAAAAGAAGCTGAATGCAGCCAAAAGTTGGCATTTTATGCAAACCCGTTTGAAAAACGGGGGGGGGGTAATAATTTTGCATTGTTCCTGTCAGGGATGTTATTAGGAGATATAACAATGAAAAATCTTGTCAAAAAAACTGCAGCCGGCGTTTTCGTAGCCGGTCTGACTTTCGGGTTCGCCCCCGCTGCATTCGCAGCTGACGCAACCCCCGCTTGCTGGGTAGATGCTGTCGAGCAGGCAGAGATTCACTACGCCAATGAAAATGGCAAGCTCACTGAACTACAGGTGACTGCCAATATCGCTTTGGATGCTAAACAAAAAGCCGACGATGCGGTAAAAGCCGCTAAGGCTAAGGTTGCTGCCGCGAAGAAAGCTTTCGAAGACAGCAAGACCGACGCTGCTCCCGATGGAGATGCCGCTAAGAAGAAGGCTCTGGACGATGCCAACACCGAGTTAAAGGCGGCAGTTGCCAAGCAGAAGAGTGCTAATGCGGAATATAAAGAGGCAAAAGGCTATGCTGATATTCAGGAAGGCACTGTTAAGAACTATGCCTATCCGGCTCTAAAGAAGATTCAAGATGCCGATCCTGCTGCCTACAACAAGGCGCACGGTTGCAAAGCCACTCCCTCTAACCCAGAACAAAAACCAGGGAAACCTGAAGTAAAGCCTGGGAAACCTGAAGTAAAGCCCGGTAAATCCGAAGATAAGACTGGGGCTGCCGGTGTCGCTGATAGCAAGAAACCTGCAAATAAGCAAGCAGCTAAGCCGGCTAAGGGCGACCTGGCCAGCACCGGTGCAGTGGCTGCCTCTCTAGCTGGTATTGCGCTAGCCTCGGTAGCTGGTGGGACTGGTGTAGTCGCCTGGCGTCGCCACAAAGCGTAACAATATAGCTAATAATCACCATTGATGATTTATTGACCTTGTAATCATCTGGCAATCAATAGGGCTTGGACGAGAAAATCTCGTCCAAGCCCTATTACTTTTGGGCAGTAGCCCCTAATGTCCATGTAGATGCCACGAACGCGCGGGGGCAGATTTCGCCTCCTGCCCAAAAACTCGTAAAAGACCACAGTCTTTTACGAGTTTTACGCCCGCCTAGCCTGCTCGGCATAAATCTGCCCCCGCGCGCCTGTATTCCGCCCGGGATATTTACAGCAGTTTCCTAAGCCTAGTGAAGTGGGAATAACTGCGAAAGACTAGCCTCGGCTAGTTTAAAAAACGCGGCTATGTTTGCCCTTATACCGCGGAGAAAGCTGCTATTCGAGTGAACCCAACAAACAAGTCTTAGCAAAGCGATGTGGACGGTAAAAACGATTTTGTTAAGTGCGGGGGAGAGATTTTATCCGAGTGGGTGCGGTGGGCATAAGAATTCGGGAAACGTCGCTACGTTTTCCGAATTCTTGGGCGGGAGGAAAAATCTCTCCCCCGCGCATAACTCCGCCCTCGTGCGTCCGTATCTACATGCACATTTGGCGGGAGGAAAAACCTCGCCCCCGCACGTACCGGCATCGCGCGGACTTTCGAAGATAACAGCTTAGCGGGCTAGTTCTTCTTGGGGGGAGTGGGGTTGGGAACCGAACCTTTCTTGGAACGCGGACGTACCATGGCCTGCAGTCCTTCGCCAGAAACCGCCAGCCAGTAGAGGTCAAACTGTCCGAAAGTAGCGCTGCGTAGTTGGGTGGGATCAGCCACGGGGGCGAGCAAGCGGGCGATCACCATATCGGAAGCCCCAAGTTTACGTAGCAAGGCCGAAAAAGCTTTGAAACTAGCGGTTTTCCCGATTCCCGCAACCGCTATCGACGAAAAATCGTCCTCACACTCGAAAAAGGGACGTTGATCTTGGGGAATGCATTCACCAAATGCTTCTCGTAGAGCTTGCCGCGCTGCCTCGCTGTTGTGGCTACGCCGGTAACGTAGAATTGTCCATCCAGCGACAATCCCGACGATAACTCCCAGTAATATCCAAAGCGCCATAACTATCCCTCCAATGTCGACAGTGCCTGTTGGTAAACCTGCTGGTCTTCGGGGCTAAAACAACAGATAGTGATGGAGTTTAAGGTAGAGGGGAAGGCGGAAAAGTCTTTGATCTGTTTTATAGCAATCATAGCTGCCTGCGCTATCGGGAAACGGTAGACCCCGGTTGAAATCGAGGGGAACGCTATCGAATGACAATGGTTCTGCGCAGCCAGATGTAAGCAATTGCGCCAACAAGTCGCCAAGAGCTCGGCTTCCCGACTGCCTCCGCCATGCCACACAGGGCCAGGAGTATGTATCACGTACTTGGCAGGCAAGTTGTAACCACCGGTGATCTTCGCCTGTCCGGTTCGGGCTCCGCCCAGGGTGCGGCATTCTTGGAGTAGCCCGGGACCGGCTACGCGGTGAATGGCCCCGTCTACACCGCCTCCTCCCAGTAGGGAAGTGTTGGCCGCGTTGACGATCGCGTCAACATCCAGAGTAGTGATATCCCCTAAAACTACTTCTACCTGCAGTTGTCCTAGTTGCATTTCATTAATCCGTTGTCTTTGATCGAGCAGTAGCCGAAGGGATTCTTTTCTAAGTAGCGTTGATGGTAGTCCTCTGCCGGGTAAAAGACGGGAAGCTGGGAAGCGCTAGCGATTTCGGTGACTGGCTCGGCTCCATAGAGGTCGCAGATTTGGTTTTTTAGTTTCAAAAGTACTGCTTGGGCGGTATGCTCTTGATCCGCCGTAGTGGGGAAAATTTGGGAGCGGTATTGCGAGCCCACATCGCCGCCTTGTCGATTACGGGTCGTGGGGTTGTGGTGGGAGAAAAATACCTCTAGCAGCTGGCAGTAACTGATCTGCGCAGAGTCAAAAACCACTCGTACCGTTTCCGCGTGACCGGTAGTGTCAGCGCAAACCTGCTGGTAACTGGGATTTTCTAGGTGTCCTCCCATATAGCCGACTTCGGTTTGCTGCACCCCGTCCAATCCTGAAAAAAGACGTTCTGCTCCCCAAAAGCAGCCCATTGCAAAATAAGCAGTTTCGGTATTTCTCATGATTTCAGTATAGAGGGCGAGCAGTTATTACTCCCGATAGCAGGAAGCCAGTTACTTCCAGAAAGCGTCAGTAACCGGAACTAGCTGCGGATATTTGGGGCTGCGACCATACCCAGAGGAGCGTCTTCAACAGTAACGTTCTACGGGATAGCCCACTGTTGATTCGCGGATCCACTTTAAGCGCCCAAAATAGTATCCACAATGGATAGCGGCTAACAGGGCGCGGAAAATAAAAATATCTCACCGCATGCGGTGAGATATTTTTCAGGTAAGACTCTATCGGGAGCCTTAACCTTGGTGCCAAATGCCCTCGAAGAGTTACTTCTCCATAGAGTTAACTAGCTTCGCCAGCTTCGACTTGCGGTTAGCCGCCTGGTTGCGGTGAATAATCTTCTTTTGCGCGGCGCGATCCAGCTTCTGGCTGGCGAGGCGCAATTCAGATTCGGCCAGCTGGGCATCGCCAGCAGCCACCGCTTCGCGGGTACGACGTACCAGCGTCTTGAGCTCGGACTTTACCGAGCGGTTGCGCAAGCGGCGCTTTTCATTCGTACGAATACGCTTCTTCTGAGACTTAATATTTGCCAATTTTTCACTCTCTATGAGTATCCAATATGCGGTCTAGAGGGCTGAGCCGGATTCGGACTGGCGTGTGGGGCACGCTGGCAAGAAACCGGCAAGACTATAGCCGACCGGGGCTAAAGTCCGCGAATCAGTCTAGCAGGCGCGAGGCCCTAGACGCTAAAAAATTCGGGGGTGGTAATCAAGTTCACTTCTGCGCCTCGCCTCCGGAAGGTCAGCGCCACCGCGAGCGGTTCGGTGGAGCCGCTCCTCCCAGCCTCGCAAAGCCTGCCCTAGTTAGTACCTTGCTAAAGTCTGTGCCTCAGCTAGAAGATTTCTAGGCTAGCGCCCCCAAAGCTCACCGCTAGCGACGTCCCTGGTTAGGGCTGCTAGACTGCCCGCAGCCGATCCAATTGGCGACGTTCTTTTTTCGTTGGCCGGCCGGATCCGGGTTCCCGGCGCGGTAGCGAGGGTAAAGACAGCTTCGGGAGGCGCTCGGGAGTTAAATCCTCATAGGCTAGGCGAGCGAGCGGATAACTCACTCGCCGCTCCAACAACTGCTTGACCTGTAATATGTGGTCGAATCCTCCGATCCGCACTACTACTTGGTCGCCGAGACGCACCGGAGAAGATG
>OBZH01001508.1_pt1 | contig 13681 bp, 9 predicted proteins | sample 1476881 | NCBI WGS metagenome assembly OBZH01 (sample SAMEA2580230, study PRJEB22360) | human gut metagenome | biome: human gut; feature: human-associated habitat; material: faeces | place: Denmark | collected 2008/2010 | reverse complement strand
GCCGGAACAATGTTCTGATGTCGAGGTTTCCGCGGTCTTATCCCACCCGAAGGGGAGCGCGGTGAGGGGTAGCAAAGGGTAATGTCCCGTACTCACATCCCGGTTCATAAAATCACCATCATGTTTCAAGCGAAATAAAATTTGCGCGGTCTTGTAAAATAAAAGACCGCGCAAATTTCTATCTAGACTTTCTTATTCTGCAACCGGATCGAGGGTAGGCAATTCACTCTCGTCCCTACCGTCTTCTGGTCGAACCGTGGCAGGATTAATTGCAGCTTGAATTCTGCGTGGAAGGTTCAGCCCGACAGAGAGAATAACTACGAGCGCACCTCCAACCGAAATAGTTGCCAAGGCTATCCCCAAGGGAACAGCAGATGAGATGGAAGCTCCCACGATTGGTCCAACTGCACCCCCTAGGGCACCAACGTTATAGCAGAAGCCTAGCCCCGCAGCACGCTTTTCAATCGGGAAGTAGCTAGAGACCCACTTGGGTGCAAGTCCCGAAATGCCTTGCCCAAACATTTGCTGGAAGAATAACAAGATACCGATCAGGACTGCATACTTTCCCCCGACCATAAAACAAGGGAATACTAGGACTTGGGATAAAAGCAGGGAGATTACGTACCAACGGCGCATTCCTAGTTTGTCGCCAAGGAATCCCGAAAGAATATAGCCACACATATTGCCGAGGTTGGCATACGAAACGATAGCCGCTACTAGTCCGGCATCCATAGACAGATCGCTCTTCAAATATGTCGGCAATAAACCAAGAATCGGCCAGGTGTAGATGAATGAGCAAAAAATCGTCAACATAATGGCAACGCCCACCGCCCAACGGGTCGGATCGGACTGGTAAACAAACCACACGAAAATCCCCGCACATACGAGTGCCAGCAAGGTAACTAACAGTCCGCCATGAACAATGCTCGTGAAAATTAGGAGTAAGAGAGTCAAAGCTAACACGGTAAGTAGATAATTAACTACCCGATTTTTCCCCCTGTAAAGGATGGTAAGCATATTTCCTTCATGCAGGCGTTCATTATCATCGGACTGCTTAACACTTTCCCAATCCTCAGCCTCTGGAAGGCGACGGCGCATATATAAAGCTACAAGAATCGGAATCATTCCGGTTAGGAATAGTGCACGCCACCCCCAGTTGGGATGCCAACTGTCTACCCAGGGCACAAGCAAACGGTATATCTGTGCTGCAAGAATCGATCCAACGGCGTAGCCAGAAAGCATGAAACCCGAAGCGCGGTTGCGCATACGAACTGGCCAAAGTTCAATAATATAGGTCGCAGAAGAGGAATACTCTCCCGCCATAGCAAAGCCGATAAGTAAACGCGCGAGGAAAAGAACCGTCCAATTTGGAGCCAGACCACACATTAAAGACCCAATTGTGAACAGAAGAATCGAAGCAATCATCGCAGGTTTACGTCCATGCTTGTCTCCCATAGCGCCCAGAACTAGTCCGCCAAACCACCGGGAGATGAATGCGGCGGAAACAAGGGCGGTTCCTTCAACAAGTGTCAGACTGAAAGTGTCGATAATCTCGGAAAGCACCAATGATATTAAGACAAAATCATATCCGTCTAGCACCACTCCAATCCAGGCGGCGAAAAACGCCTTCCAACGTTGTGCCCCGATTTCCTTATACCAGGGTATTTTCTTTGTTTGTTGAGACATTATTTATTTCTCCTTTGAAACGTCTATTAAAAGGTTTGCTGGATAGCGCAAAAGGCGAGTGTTTTTTAATAAAAAGAGCAAGAATACAAGCTGCATTCAGCTGATAGTTGAGTTCGATTCTGTAACCCAAGCCAGAGGAAACGAGGTGAAGAAAACTCCTTGCAGTTCTCTCTCCCACAGGAGACCAATCGTTCCATCGGGCATTTGGGTCATACATTGGTATACATAGTGACGCGGGTTAAAGACTTTGTTGTGCGGCCATGTTAATCCGTCATCATAGGATAGCCGCACGACCCCCCGTCCCCTGAAAGGGAGAAGCTGGGAAGCATTCGCAAACAGGATTGCCGGCTTTGAATCCTCATCGTAGACCCGAATAGCGTTCGGCTGCGAAAATATTTCAGGTATTTGTTCAACAAATGTGACTTCTCCCCAGTTTTCGCCACCGTCATCGCTTATTGCGTGAGCAACTCGACCGCGGGGATTCAGATTCCTCATCCAGACGTGGACAGTGCCGTCTTCCCCTTCTACTAGGACAGATTCGTGACAGTAGGCTCGCTCGTCCTCGAGATTTCGGGCAAATACTTCTTTTCCGTCAACTACCCGGCCATCGTTCGGCGATTGCCCACGATGCCAAGTTTCTCCACCATCATCGGAATAGGCAGCTGCACACGAAAATGCCAAACCGCTCTCATGGTTGAAGTAAATCGGAACCAAGATTCGTCCCTTGTGCTTTCCAATCTGAAGCTGGATTCCATTCCCCGGGGAGGTTCCACAAAAACGCATCCACTCCTCTTTAATCTGAGGAGTCAGGTCTACAGGGGCGCTCCAGGTTTCCCCATCGTCATCACTAAAAACCATGAGCAAGTGGCATGAGGGATGTTCGAATAATGATTCGTTAGAGTCGACTCCTGGCGCTAGATAGATATTTCCAGCTGGTTCGCCCTGAACTGTCACATTTCCAAGCTTGTCTACAAGGTAGTTAGTGGATGTGCCGTCTAAGTTGTTAACTATTCCGTCATCCATCAGGTGATACTCGTTGCCATCACGGTCGTGTAGAATTTTAGTGCCATCTTCCGAGTATCCGGTGCCAACCTTGGCGTTCGGCTGCCCGATTCCGCCGGGAAAGTGATCGATCAGGCAGATCACGCGACCTGATGATTCATCTTGTACGAGGACGGAGTCAATAACCGAGGCTCCCAGTCTTCCACTTCCCGGGTACTGGAGTACTGTCTGAGGATCTGTCCAGGTCTTACCATTATCCAGACTACGTCGAATAACAAAATTAATGTCGTTCGGACTGTCGTTTGCGATACTTACTCGCTGGTCGGCGCCTGCGAGAACCACTCCTGATTTGCAGGTGATAATTGAGGGAATGCGGTAATTCTTAGCACCCATCAACCCCGTATCGAAGAGTGCTTGAGTTACTAAAGGGGCAACACCAGCTAGTCTTTTTATTTGATGGTCAGTCAGAACCTGCTGATAGATCTCTGCTGAGGAGACTTCTCCGAATAGTTTGGTTCCATCCAGATCCTCTCCAACTAGGACGCTTTTCAGATTTCCAATATCGTCGAAGAAAACTGCTCCTGGGGAATGAACTACTTCGTATCCATCTACGAATATCGTGGTAGCGCCCCTTCCGCTTACGAGCACGAGCTCATGAACCCTTCCATCATCCCAGTGTCCCGGCGCCGTAATTTCAGCAATAACCTCGGTATCTACCGATGCATGGAAATAGAAACTACCCCCTTGTTCGATACCTAGACGCATAGCTCCTTGCGCTCCTTCAGCAGCCATGATCACACCAAACTGACCTTCGCCACGAGTGCGGAATTTTGCCCGCACGCTTCCCTTGGTAAGTCCACTAACTTTGCGCACATCCCAAGGTGATAACGCAGAGCCACCAAACTCTACAACCGAGTTTGGTGTGCGTGCTATTGAAAGAGGAAAATCTGGTTCCGTTTGACCAGCCCAAACCGCGAAGTGTATGACCTTGTGGACACCTTGGGGATTGATTGTGATGTCCTCGAGTTCAATCTGTAAAAACCATGATGGCAGGGAGGTTGAGAATGCTTCGTAGCCGTCGAAGAATAGGTGCATACCAGATTCGTTCGATGAAAGAGCCACCGAGTGTGCGAAACCGTCATCAATTCCGGGTACATCTTCGGCGTCAATGATTCGGTGTTCGTGTCCGCTACGTACAAACCCGGTGATTTGCCCACTAGAAATATTGAGCTCAATACAGCCGTTTTTCCCATTTGCTCGGAAAATACATCCAGGCATTGTCGTTGCTAGATTAATGTCGACAATACCGCAATAATCCTGTTTAACGAGGGTGCACAGCTTACTGTTATCTACGGGTTGTCCGTTTGTAGAGAACCTTTCTTCCAGATCCTGCGTAGCGTCTTTGCGACTCATAATCTTGCCTCCTTGTATCAGTTATCGCCAGTTGCGTTAAAGTTTTATGTAATCGGTGACTGCTCGCCTGACTGGTATGTCCAAATTGATGGATTCTGCTGCAAAATATCTCGCCTGATTGATCGTTTACAACAGAGTCATGGTGTATATCTCACGTAGTCCCTGATGGGAATAGGTGATAACACAAATCTAACTACCCGACATCGTTGTCTTCCATTCCATAAATTACGTTGGCGGATACAAGCTTACAATAAACATAGGACGTCTGACAAATAACTTGAAAACGATAGCTAAATAGCGCGATATTATTAAAATTAAATAAGAGCTTTATAAATATTTAACTAGGTGTCTGATGAATAACTGAATTCATAGGTCTTTTCTTTATCTATGGACGCTGATAACCAAACTTATGTAGGCTCTAGACATCCTTGAAACGTGGTTTAATACCTAATCGGGTATTAAATCTGAAAAGTGGTAAGACAATGCCCTCCCTGCTTTGGGCAGGGAGGGCATTGTTAACTATTTGAATGACTTACTGGTTACTTTTCAACCTTGTCTTTTACTGCGTCAACAGCTTCATCGGCTTTATCGGCTACGTCCTCGGCCACCTCTTTGGCCTTGTCCTGAGCCTTTTCTGCTGCTTCTTGGGGATCGAATTCGCTCACTTCTACATCCTCCCAGTATTCTTCTGCCCACGGATCATCAACTGGTTGGGAACGCCGGTACAGTACATACCCAATGCCACCGGCAACGGCAGCTAGTAGCAGGAATAGTAGGGTCTTACGCCCCCGCTTGGGCTCCGGTTTACCAAATGTTTCTGCTGATTGTTTCTTCACTTGCTTAGCAGCCTCCTTCAAAGACTTCTCGGAATGCTTCTTTACCTCATGGAACTGGTCACGCACATTGTCTACCGCATGTTCTACACCCGGTACTAGTTCACTGCTAACTTTTTTTTGCAGATCTTGAGCGCCCTCAAGAACAATATCTTTCCCTTGGTCTGCCAAACTCCGTGCCTGTTTTAGCAGCTTATGCGGGCAGCATTTCTTCATGTTCGCTCCTTTGTCTTAGGCATACCGAAGCGCTCCGCCTCGGTAGCGACAGCTTGTACTCTCTTAGTCTAAACGTTACCGCCTAGCTTGTGGGAAGAATAGTCCCAGATTTAGCTACTGTTCGGTAAGCTTGAGTGTCGGTAATTTGGCTTTCATGAAAGGATAAGAACTATGGAAGCAACAATTCACACTTCAAAAGGCGACATTAAAGTCGAACTATTTGCGGATAAAACTCCGATTACGGTAAACAACTTCAAAGGTTTAGCCACTGGCGAGCGCGAATGGCAAAACCCGGCAACCGGACTTAAATCCAATGAACCCCTTTATGACGGGGTGATTTTCCACCGCGTCATCCAAGGTTTCATGATTCAGACCGGCGATCCCCTAGGCACCGGCACTGGCGGCCCCGGTTACCGTTTCGGGGACGAGATCGTACCGGAACTTAACTTTAATGAACCCTACGTGCTAGGCATGGCCAATGCCGGCCCGGGAACCAACGGATCCCAGTTCTTCATCACCCAGGTACCCACCGAATGGCTAAACGGCAAACACACCGTATTCGGAAAAGTAACCGACCAGGCATCCCGCGACGTGGTTGATGCGATTGCCGCGGCGAGCACCGATGGACGTGACCGGCCGCTCGATGACATCACCATCGAATCCATCGAAATCAGCGAATAAGCTGGGGCTTGCGCCAATTCAGCGGTGGCAATAAAAAGCATCGGGATAGATGACGAACTCTAAGCAGCGCGTCAATATAATCAACGCTCTCATCATTGCCTGCGGGATTGTCTATGTGGCTTCCTGGTTGGCTCCCAGCCTGGTAGAGCAGTTTCTGTTCTATCCCGGCTTGGGGTTCACCCAGCCCTGGCGGTTTTTGACCGCTGCCTTCTTGCATGGCGGGATCGTGCATTTAGCGTCCAATATGGCGTTCTTGTACATCCTGGGTGAGCTCGCTCGCCGGGTGATGAGCAACTATCAGATCCTACTGATCTACCTGCTCTCTGCCTGGGGAGGATCGCTCGGCACCCTGGTGTGGGCACTCATAACCGGGCAGCAGCAGGCGGTAGTCGGCGCCTCCGGAGCAGTGTTGGGATTATGTGCGGGAGTATTCGTCTACACCCGCAACCTACACGGCTCCTCCAGCGCTCTGGGTGGGTTGCTAATAATCAACTTGCTGATCGGGTTCGTGATCCCTAATGTGTCTTGGCAAGGACATTTAGGGGGTGCCCTGGTGGGAGCACTTATCGGATGGGCGTTACACCTGGTGGCTGTGATCTCGGGTAGACGGGGACGGAAAAAACTGGGGACAGGCCTGCCGGACGTGGTGGATCGACAGCGCGCCACCGTCACCGTTAAACGCACGCAAATCATCGGAAATATACTGGTCACCCTGCTGTCAGTAGCGTTACTGCTGGTGATTACCGTGGCCTGCTATATCTGAGAAAAACCATCCAACCCGCTCTGGGGGAACCCCTAAGATTCCAAAGGTAGTCCCCTGAGTCCGGTGGGTGACGTATTTCCTCGCTGCGACGTCCTCGTCCTCGTAAAAAATAACCTTAGCCGGTAGTGAAACCAGGCGAGGGCACGGGTAAAAACCTAATAATGTACATAGTGGAGTCAATTCCCTAACCGAAAGAATCCTCTCCAAAGGTCAAGGAGTAAAATGTTCGAACGCTTTACAGATCGGGCGCGCCGGGTAGTGGTGCTGGCGCAAGACGAGGCGCGCAGCCTGGAGCATAACTATATCGGCACCGAACATATCCTGTTGGGGCTGATTCGCGAGGGCGAAGGCGTAGCCGCGAAAGCCCTGGAAATGGCGAACATTTCCCTCGAGGGCGTGCGCGATCAGGTCATTGAGATCATCGGCAAGGGCGAGAACGATTCGAAAGACCATATCCCCTTTACTCCGCGTGCCAAGAAAGTCTTAGAACTGTCGATGCGGGAAGCGCTGCAGTTGGGGCACAACTATATTGGTACCGAACATATCCTGTTGGGGCTGATTCGCGAGGGCGAAGGCGTCGCGAACCAGGTGCTCACCAATCTGGGTGCTGACCTGGGAAGTATTCGTCAGAACGTGATTCATTTGCTCTCCGGATACCCGGGAGCGGGGCAAAATGAAGCAGGCGGAGAAACCGTGGGGGTGGGCACCGGCACCCAAAAGCCGCAAAAGTCAGGTTCAGCCATCCTCGACCAGTTTGGACGGAACCTTTCGGAGGCGGCGCGGGAAAACAAACTAGATCCGGTGATCGGGCGCGTCAACGAGATGGAAAGGGTCATGCAGATCCTTTCGCGGCGCACCAAGAACAACCCGGTGTTGATCGGGGAACCTGGGGTGGGTAAAACCGCAGTAGTAGAGGGGCTCGCGCAGGCGATTGTGCGCGGAGACGTCCCCGAAACCCTTAAAGACAAGCATATTTACTCCCTGGATATGGGGTCGTTGATCGCCGGATCGCGTTACCGCGGCGACTTCGAGGAACGCTTAAAGAAAGTTCTGAAAGAAATCCGCACCCGCGGGGACATTATTCTATTCATTGACGAGATTCACACTCTGGTGGGGGCAGGTGCCGCCGAGGGCGCGATTGACGCGGCCTCGATCCTCAAACCGATGCTGGCGCGCGGGGAACTGCAGACCATCGGGGCTACCACCACCGAGGAATACCGTAAATATATTGAAAAAGATGCGGCCTTGGAGCGGCGTTTCCAGCCGGTGCAGGTAGAACAGCCCAGCGTGGAAGATACCGTAAAGATTCTGACCGGTTTGCGGGATCGTTACGAGGCACACCACCGGGTAGTGATTACCGATGACGCGATTCGGGCGGCGGCCTCTTTGTCCGACCGCTATATTTCGGATCGCTACCTGCCCGATAAGGCCATCGATTTGATTGACGAGGCCGGGGCGCGCCTGCGGATTCACCGCATGACTGCACCCCCCGAGATTCGGGAAATGGACGAGAAAATCGATGAGGTGCGCCGCGATAAAGAAGCCGCGATTGATGCCCAAGACTTTGAGAAAGCCGCGCGCCTGCGTGATGAAGAAAAGCAACTTGGTGAAAAACGCGCCCAGCTGGAGGCCGACTGGAAGTCGGGAGAAGGCGACCGGATTGGCACTGTTGATGAGGACTCTATTGCGGAAATCCTGGCAATGTCCACCGGTATCCCGGTGTTTAAGCTGACCGAAAAGGAAAGCGCGAAACTGCTGCATATGGAAGATGAGCTGCACAAGCGGGTTATCGGTCAAAACGAGGCAGTCAGCGCCCTCTCGAAATCTATTCGCAGGACGCGCGCGGGGCTTAAAGACCCGAATCGTCCCGGTGGCTCCTTCATTTTTGCCGGGCCCACCGGTGTCGGTAAAACCGAGTTGGCGAAGACTTTGGCCGAGTTCCTCTTTGGTGACGAGTCGGCGCTAATCCAACTGGATATGTCGGAGTTCGGGGAAAAGCACACCTCCTCCCGCCTATTCGGGGCACCTCCCGGATATGTTGGTTATGACGAGGGCGGACAGCTTACCGAAAAGGTGCGCCGCAAACCCTTCTCAGTGGTGCTCTTTGACGAGATCGAAAAAGCGCACGCCGATATTTTCAACACTCTTTTGCAGGTGCTTGAAGATGGGCGGCTCACTGATTCTCAAGGGCGGATGGTGGACTTCAAGAACACCGTAATCATCATGACCACCAACCTGGGCACCCGCGAAATCAATAAAGGGGTGCAAACCGGTTTCCAGGCCGATAATGACCAGGTCGGTTCCTATCAGCGGATGAAGAATCGGGTACAGGAAGAACTCAAGCAGCAGTTCCGTCCGGAGTTCCTCAACCGGGTGGATGAGGTAATCGTGTTCCCGCAACTGGGGATGGAAGAAATCCGCGAGATTGTGGACTTGATGATCACTAAACTGCAAGAACGCACCCAAGAGCAAGATATGACCCTAAGGCTCACCGATGCGGCTCGCGAGGAACTTGCCACTCGCGGTTTCGATCCGGTGTTGGGGGCACGTCCTTTGCGGCGTACTATCCAGCGCGATATCGAGGACGCCCTCAGCGAAAAGATTCTGTTCGGAGATATCGAGCCGGGTCAAGAAATCGTGGTCGATGTGCGCGAGGGCGAGGACGGGGAAAAGGAGTTTACCTTTAACGGCAAGTAGACCGCACCTACTCGTCCCCCGTAAGTTGTCCCTCCGATATATTTTCGGTGTCCCTAGTCGTGCCTCGGTACAGGGATAGTTAAGCTGTAAATGAGGGTGACTTTAAAGCTCTGCTGAACCCTTGTGTTTAGAACTTATAAGTTCTAAACTTGAGAGGTGTGGACGGTTGACGTTGAGCTGGTATCCCAATGACTGTAACTTTAGAGGATTTTCTAGCGGAACATCCGGTGGACAGAACTTTAATTGATTCTCATAAGCAACGGATGATGGCGGAAGTTCGCGCCTATAAACTGCGGGAACTGCGAGAAGCGTCCGGACTAACGCAGCAGCAACTGGCCACACGTATCGGGGTTTCGCAGCGACAGGTTTCCAAGATTGAACGCGGAGATTTAGAAAGCACCAAAGTTGGCACTATCAGGGGTTATCTGGAGGCCGTGGGGGGAGGACTCGCAGTAGAGTTCGTCCGCGGTGACGCCCGTATCCGGGTTGCTTAGAAACATAAATGGGCGCGGGTCGACTAGGTAGACCGATGCTGCCCAAAGGTACGGGGAAAAGGAGTTTACCTTTAACGGCAAGTAATCCCCGTGCGCGGCTATGCTCTGCGGGCATTCTTGCCCGGCGACGCCGGTAGCCTCCAGCTTAGGGCGGTCTTTTTAATCGATCCGGGCTCTGCCGAGTTCAATCATCCTTGCAGCACCTCCGTTGCTTATAATCTGGCTATAATGTGGAGGTAGGAGCGTAAGGAGGACACGTGAGGGCAGTAGCAGAGAAAAAGGCCGGGTTACCACCCGAGATGGCCAATGCTGCTGGTGATACTTCGTCCTCGCAAATAAAATCTACAGACCATGCCGCGACTAAAGATAGCGCGCATCGGAAAGTCTCTATAGAGCAGCCGATCCTGTTCCTGGATGTAGACGGGCCGCTGAACCTGTGGGGGAGGGCGAACCGGCGTATTCTCAATCCGCTGCTGCGTGCCCACTTGGTACATCTACAACCAGATAATTCCTTTAACGTTAATGTGGTGCTTTCCCGCCTTCTGGGTCCGCGCCTGCGGGAACTTGGCAAATATTTCGAAGTGCGGTGGGCGACCTCCTGGAATCAGTGGGCGAATCAGCATCTTTCCCCCCTGCTGGGGATTTCGAAGAATCTTCCCTGGGTGCGTTGCCCTAACGGTGACCCCCGGGCAAAATTTCCCGAAGTTATGGCTGCTGCCGGAGACGCCAGTTTTGCCTGGGTAGATGATTATTTAACCGAGGAAGTAGCCCAACAAACTCGTAAGCAATTGCGCTCTCCGCAGTGCGCGCTTTTAGTTTCGCCCCATATTATGTGCGGTATAGATCGCGAAGTTGCCCACCTGCTAAAATGGTTTTCGCAAATACCGCAAACGGAGCGGGAACCAGGCAGACGCGAGGCGCGGAAAGCTGTTAATCTTCTAAGTTCAGGACGAGTTTCCGCCTGGCTGGTTACTCCCTCAATGGTGATGTGTTTGAGTTTGCGAAAGGGGGCAAAGCGCTATGGCTAAACTGACGGTAGGGAAAGTGGCGAAGCGTTGCCTGGAAATATCAAAACAGTTAAACCCCCAACTTGACGATCCTCGTTTACAGGATCTGCGCGTCAGTATCGAGCAGGCACGCCGCGCGATTAAGGAAGGGCAGTTACCACGTTGGCAGGTGAAACGACTGGTAGATACGGTCGCTTTGGCGGCAATGCTCACTGGTAATGCTAAACTCGCGGAACAAGTTTTTGGGTTGTGGATGAAATCCGGACAGTCGATCTCCCAAAACCCGGCATCTTTGGTATTAGAACCACTCTCGGATTTAGGAAAAAAATCCGAGGGAGCGTCACCGGAGGCTAACCCGGGGCAGCCTGCTGGGCAGGCGCTTGCGGAAGAGGTCGATAACTCCCAAAGCTCAGGAATGGGACTAGCCGCTATGGTCTCGGCAGCTTACGCGGCTGAAAACGATAGTGCCCAAAACCCTACGGAAAGTGCCGGGGTGAAGCAATCATCCAGCAAAACTCCTGCGCCGCAGCCGGCGGAAGCAAAATCAAAATCTGACCAAAGCAATCCAAAGCCGGTCGCTACCGCACCAGCTCCTGCGGTTTCTGCTAACGCTGAATGGAGTGCTTCGCGCGGACAAATGCCCTGGCTACCCGTCCAGCGCCCGGCCCCGGCGCCGGATCGGCGGGGGGAAGTCGAACCGGCTCCCGCTGCCGATATTGATGAGGCGAACTCATCCCAGGTAAAACCGGAAACCAGTCCGGGTAATGTTTTGGCTCCGGGCAGCGAGTTTCCTCCTCGCCGCTCCCTGGCACGCCGGGATCTTTCCCCCCAGTCTCCCACCCTAGCCAGCAGCCAGATACGACCGGCGCCTGCTCCGCCTGCTGATCAGCCCTTGCCAAGTGCAGCACCCCCAAAGACAGCGGCGCCGGCACCGCCCGCAACAGTAACGCCGGCAGCTGCCCCAACTGAGGTGGCGCCGACGCAGGCACCACCGCTTGATGATGCTGCTATCTGGGATTATTTCCAAAAGATGGGTTTTGATTCCAAACTCAATATGAGTTTCGAAGAGTTCGTGGCGCGCAAGAACCATACTGTATCCAGTAACGCTGAAACTGGGAGTAACTTAGCAGCACATCCGGCCACGCAACCAGAGGCACCACGTTCGGCTTTTGCAGAAGTGCCGGATGAAATGCCAGCTAGCCTGCTAGCTTCGCAGTCAGAACCCTCAGAATCAGCCCTAGCGCCAGCAGAATCGGCTTTGCGACGAGCTGCCCAAAGTCCGTTGGCGCCCTCTCGGGTACCTCCCGCCGCCCCCCATAGGCCCCGGGAAATATTAGCTGATGCCGACCGGCAGCCTTCAACCAGGCTAATCACTATTCGGGTACGCGGCTATTTTGACTATCAACCCCGTTTTACACGTCCGAAACAGCGTCTCGATGAACCAGCAGTGGCCGGCTCTACCACCTCTTTCGCTAAAAGTATTATTAGTGCCGAGGGGCCGATGCCCCTAGAATTTTTAGCGCGCCGTTTGTGTCAGAAGTACCGGATTGAATATCACGAGCAGCGGCCGGAAGAGATCAGTCGTTGCCTCGGCTCGGGGTTGCGTCTGATATCAGAGCCCGGAATGCGCACTGTTTGGCCAGCTGGGGTCGATCCTCTCAACTGGAATACCGCTCTGCAATCTCCAATTGGATTACCTCGTAAACTGGAGTCGCTGACCCTAACAGAGGTAGCTAACGCCTTGCGGTGGCAGATCTCGCGTACTAACAGCATGGAGCGAACCGAGATTATAGGTGAAGCCTTTAAGCTGCTTTACGGTATTTCTCCCTTAACTGCGCCAGCCAGACAGCTAGCAGATAGAGCTATTTCCTATGGGATAGCCAATAATCTGTTGGAAGCCGGTAATGACACCCTGTGGCTGCCCTGATATTAGCGAGTGAAGTCTTTAAAATCTGTTGTCCACCTGATAGGGGTATTTATCTAAACTCATCTGAAGATAACCAAATTACGAGCTAAAAATGCGGGGGTTGGGAAATATTTCCCAACCCCCGCAAGGCATTTATTCAGTTATAGAACTAGCGCAGCGTCTAGATTTTCACCTGCTCCGAAAGGGGAGTGTGATTACCGAAGCGGTGGTTAGTGAAGGCTACTGCCTGCTCGCGAACAAATGGGATCATTTCTACGCGTCCACAAGCAGTCACCGGATGTGACCAGACCGCTACATTCACATTGCCATTAACTGCTTCATTGACTGCCTTCACATCTCCACCGATCAGGCGGATACGTCCATCCAGCCCGGCAGCGGCAGCCCAGGCCGGCAGACGGTCACGGAAGGACTGATCGGACTCGACCTCGTAATCGATGTGCTGTACGCGCAGGTACTGAAGCAGCGCGGAATCTGGTTCTTGCGGCATCGATACCGAAACCTGCGAACCAACGGCGCGACCGGCAGCTGCCAGCATTAACACCTGAGAGGCGTCCTCGCCCTCGGATAGACGAATCAAGACCGGCAGTGGACGGTAACGCAACACGTTACGTTCGACCCGCAGATCCGAGGGGTCATGCCCAATGCCAAACTCGCTGTCTAGAGCCTGCTGTGAAGAACGCAGCGAGGCCATTACGAACTCTTTATTGGAATCCAAAGAGCGCGCTACTTTCGCGGCTTCAACCAAGGCGCGGTTGCGTAGCTCCACGTCCTCGTTTTCCGGAATACCGTCGGCCTCCCATTCGCCTAAACCGAACAGATAGGACGGGCCGCCAGCTTTCGTACCCGCCCCAATCGCGGAGTTCTTCCAACCGCCGAAGGGCTGACGGCGCACGATAGCGCCGGTGATACCGCGGTTGACGTAGACGTTACCGGCCTGTACGCGATCTAGCCACAGGTTGATT
>OBZH01001490.1_pt1 | contig 13856 bp, 10 predicted proteins | sample 1476881 | NCBI WGS metagenome assembly OBZH01 (sample SAMEA2580230, study PRJEB22360) | human gut metagenome | biome: human gut; feature: human-associated habitat; material: faeces | place: Denmark | collected 2008/2010 | reverse complement strand
CCGCCGAAAGGATAGTAATGGCTCGTCTCTTCTACCGTGCCGCTCTGGCTGATGACTACCCGGTTATTCCCCTGATGGTCTTTCAAGTAGTAGTGATACTTGCTGTCGCTCAAAGTAATATAACCCTCTTCGGTAAGAAGCAGCTTCTGGACTCCGTTTTCATAGATCACATTGCCGCAATAGTCAGTCGTTGTGGTTGTACTGCCTATCTTATGGACTGTTCTCAGCTTTGTGCCATCGGCTCCATAAATATAGGTGATAGTACTTCCGTCACTGAACGTTACTGTATTTGGCAAATTTAAACAATTATATGATATACCGGTAATATTCTTGTTTAAATCTTTAGTTAAATTGCCGTTGGCATCGTAGGTGTACTCGTTCGCCTGCTTCATGCTGTCCTTGAACTCGAAGCTGTTATTGTAGACGAAAGCTGTCGCGTTCTCGCGGAAACGGTTAGTGTCTGTACCAATGATTGTAGTATTATCATAGGCGGCGTTAACATTTGCTTTAAAGCTCATTGAATAAATTTTGCCATTGGGCCTTCATTACTCCACTTGGCAAGTTAGACTGCTAATATTTCTATTATAGTGGGTACCCTATAAAAAGAAACAGCGGATGTTTCCACCCGCTGTAATAGAATTGTTATAAAAATATTATTCAATTATTTGTTTTTTATTTTTAATATAAAATAGAATAAGAGCATAATAAAAACCTCAGATAATACACCTGGTAAATATAGAAACCCTATCATTATATCAAAATTAAAACGCCAAAATATAAAGAAAATAGTAGAAAGAGAGACAACAAGTATCAATTGCAGGCAACAATATAATAATGTCGTTTTAAGATTAAGCCTCAAATTCAATAATAATAATAAGAAGAACAAAACCGTTCCTAAAACAAACGTTATTGATCCTACAAATAATTCAACTGAAAATAAATCTCCTAATGATATACTTTGACTTTCCATATCTATTCAATTTTAACTTGTCTCTTTTTAGGATCATAATTTAGTGACTTAAAATTATCTTGATACTCTTTAACTATACTATTGGGCCTTGGATCTATAATTACTGGTGCCTTATCTTTTACAGATGGGTCTTGTTTCAAAACATCAGCCGCAAAAGTTCCACAATTATTATTCCTTAATGAATACTCTTTCCTCTTTGAATTAGCATTCTCCGCTATTTTTGATTCTGCATAGTTTTTCATTTCTTTAAACTTATCACTTTCAATATATGCTCCTTCTATTCTTCCGGCATGTCCCGCTTGTTCAGATATTATTGATAAAGTTTTATTCAATGATTCCAATGTAGGCTTTTTATCTTGTCCTATTTTTACATTTGGAACAGCGAATGTTCTGACAACTCCTTTACCCTCTTTGTCATATCTGCCATATTCATAATATTTAGTCACTCCTGTTTTATTATCAATCAATAATACTCCAGCATGACCTAAATTCCCAATTTTACCAATAGGAGTTGATATTTTATAATCAGGGAAGGCAATATAAATACCATCCTTCCCGTTAGGGTCTATACAATTTATAGGATTACTATAACAATAAGTATACAAACTTTCTGAATAATACTTCTCTGCCAACGGATCCACCGTCATAAACCGTCCCAACACTGCATCATAATGCCGTGCCCCGTAATCATACCAGTTCAAGCCTTTCTTCGTGTCATATTCCTTGCTATTGTACTTGTAAGGCTGAGTGCTTGTTGATGAAGCGAATACTCCTCCAAACAGATAGTAATGGTTTGTCTCCTCTACCGCTCCGCTCTGGTTTATGACTACACGGTTGTTCCCCTGATGGTCCTTCAAGTAATAGTAATACTTGTTGTCGCTCAAAGTAATATAGCCCTCTTCGGTAATCAGAAGCTTCTGGGCTCCGTTTTCATAGACCACATTCCCGCAATAGTCCGTTGTGGTGGTAGCGCCACCTATCTTATGAACCGTTCTTAGCTTTGTGCCGTCGGCTGCATAAACATAGGTAATCGTACTTCCGTCGCTGAACGTTACTGCACTTGGCAAATTTAAACAATTATATTGAATATCGGTGATTCCCTTGTTCAAATCTTTGGTTAAATTGCCGTTCGCATCGTAGGTGTACTCTCCGACCTGCTTCACGCCGTCCTTGAACTCGAAGCCTCCACCGTAAGCAGAAGCCATCACGGCATCGTCCACACGGCTCAACTGATTGCCGTTCAAGGTAAAAGTCAGGTTGTCTATCAGGCCGTAGGCACTGGCACCAGTCTGGCCGTAACGTTGCAAACTCTTGATGTTACCGTTCTTGTCATAACCCGTAACGTTCTCCGAGAAGCGGTTCGCATTCGTGCTGATACTTGCTGTCTCTCCATAGGTAGCGTTCAGTACTCTGTCAAGACCGTCGTAAGTGAATTTGTAACCACGGACTGTACTTTCGTTCCCGGACTTCCAAGTCATGCTGCTGATGCTGCCGTTGTACTTCGCAGTACCCACACCCGTGTTGTAGTACAGGTTCTGTGTGAAGCATGTACCGCTGATGCCCGTCAGCCAGCTGCGCAGGTTGTAGGCATAAGTCAGCTTGTTGGTGCTCGTACCGTGATACTGCTTGGTCAGCAAACGGCCGAAGTTGTCATAAGTGGCATCGTACAGAGTGATTGAAGTGCCGCCAAGACTATGCCGCACTTTGCTTATTCTGTCCGCATGGTCGTAGGTATAGGTATATACTTCCGTGCGCGTGGTCTTTCCGCTGGCAGTATGTGTATGTGTCACAGTGTTCGGCTTGCCGGTAAAAGTATAAACAGTGTTCGTCGTATCATAACCCTCCAGCAAATTGCCTTGAACCGTTTTTGTGATGCGTCCCTCAAAGTCATAATAATTAGCCGAATAAAGTTTTGTACTGCTGCCAAGAACAGTAATCACACTACCGGTGACATATCCTTTGGCATCGATTGTTGCCGCAGGAAAGCCGGCATTATCGAAACCGGTCAGACTACGGAAGGCATAGTCGTCATAATAGTTTACTCTATGGACTTCGGGCGACACCAAGGCAAAGCTTGATGTATATCCACTGTTACCCAAACCGCTGTTGCTATTCACCCGTGTACATGATACAATAACATTCGAAACTGCAGCCGTATTCGTATTGGAACAAACGCCCTGCACTGCCAGACGATGGAACTTATCATACAGATAGAAACTCCACTGCTTAGAGGCATACTGCTTGCCATCCTGGGAAAAGATCATATTGTCTGCCTCATCGTACACATAGCTCACGGCAGAAGCACCTGGAAGCTTTTTCCAATTACAACGGTTACGGTTGTCATATTTGTACTGGAAAGCATATTGATCCAGGTTTGACACACTCTGATACATCGGTTGTAATACGAAGCAAAGGTTATCCAAATCGTTATACACATAATAAGTATCATGCTGCTCGCTACCCTGCATCTGGCGTTCCAGCAATATATGGCCTTGTTTGTCTGTGAAAGTATAAGAAACATGTTGGTCTTCGTCAATACGTTTCACCACGCGCAACTGTCCGGCTGCATAAGTACCGTTGTTGACAAGTGCCCCAGACGAACTTACCGAATAGTTAATGCAATTCACATCGGAAGAATTAGCCAGATAATCCATAGTTACAGGTTTTGATGCCCATGCCGCTCCCGGAGAGTATCGCTTCAGAATGCGGTCTAATGGGGAAACACTGTAAACAGGCTTGCTGTAGGGACGGGAATCACTTGAATAGTTGCCCGGAGCCGCACTTTTGATAGCCGAAGGAGACATATAAACAGAGGAGGAAACAATTGGGAGCCAACTCTCCGAACGACGTCCTGCGCCATCATATTCTTGTAACGATATCAAATTACTTCCGGTGGGAGTAATTCCCTTTTGTACCTTCTGGAAGAGACGCCCCAAACCGTCATAATAATCATAACTTGCCATATACTTGCTACCTGCTGCTGCAGTCATAGCATGAGTGCGAACGTAATTCTGCGAAGTGCCGTCAGGAGACCACTGATAGAAGTACGAGGCAATAGGATTTTGGTTATGATCCTGCACATCAGATAAACCACCCAAAGCATTATAGAGATAGAAATCCTTAAAACCAGTTGCTTTTCTTATCTCCTTCAGCCCATAAGAAGGATTGTGAAGCCAGGTTGTGACCTCGCATTCCGGGAAGGACGTTTTCAGTGCATAGAGGGCCGTCGTATTGGGTGAACCGGCAGAACACAAAGCATCCAAACCTGTTGTTCCGAGCCGAGACACTACTTCCGCATAAGTGATACCTTTGAGACGGGCAATCGGCAAAGAATATTTATAGCCCCACAAATAGACCACAGACATGTTGTCGGGAGTAGTAACTTCCACCGGATTCCATTTACTATCATACCTATAAGAAACAGTTCTTTTCTCAGGATACAAACTACTATATTCTTCACTGGACTGCAAGGTGAATTTAGAAAAGACGTCCCCGTACGTATTATTCAGATACAGCGTCGCTCCTCCCGATGTTCGTTGGTAGTTCTGTACAGCATCAAGCACGTTATTAGCCTTGAATTCATCTTTGTAGGAAGAAACATCCGCTGCATAAGCATAGCTTTCCATTACATAGCCCGAACGGCTGGTACTTGTGCGGCAAGTAGCTATCTGGTTACGACTGTTGTAGGTATACAGTTTTTCCTGCGTCACCGGTACACCATGGGCATATTCCGTCGAAACTTCCCGTTTTAACCGTATATCATAGGTAAGATGCGGATATAAAGTTATCTCAAAACGTCCGTGATAAGCCAATGGATTTCTAAAGCTCACCGTCTGTCCTCCGATGTTTTCATTATAGGTGATACTGCCGGAATAGCAATTAACCGGACCCACATAGTTGTCCCTTACACGGATGTTGGTCAATTCTTGCCACTTGTTTGCAATCTCATATTCATAGGTGTCTTCCCATACCAAGATATTACCGGCATCATAGATGCTCTTTTTCAGTAGTCGCCCATTATAGTTGGCAGGCATATAAGCCAAGGTAGCATCATAATCCTGGCCGGCTATGTTACTGAATACGAGTTCCTCTCTCCCCGCATCCAGAAAATCGCGCTGCTTGACGACACGGCTGTAACCTACAGGATTGGCATTGGGCGCAGAAGCTGGTGGAGTTTGCGCCTGAGCATAAAAACGGCGGAAAGTGTGGTAACTGGTAGAAGGGCGTATCACTCCTTCAGGAGTTGTGGTATAGCTTCCGCGCCGGACATTAAAATCATCATAGGACTTGACTGAGAACATCAGAATGCCAGAGGTCTTGTGATTCTCGCTTTCATACAAGTAACCGGTACGTTCCAACACTTCACCTGTATTATTCTTTTTAGTAATGGTCTTGATTCTCACTCCTCCGCCAACTTTCTGCAATGTGTCTTTGTTTACTGCAGTTCCACCGCCTCTATAGGTCAAAGTAGCAGAACTGGCATTGCGGGTAGAATAACCTTGATTGGTAACTGCAGAACTCAATGTACTTGTCAGGACATAATCTCCCGCTTCCAATGTGAACGACTCGTTGACATGATACACATGCCCACTGGTATTTTGTGAAGTCACTTTGTACGATTTAATGACACTTCCTCCGGCACCGAGTTTCCGCAAAGTGGTTCCGGAGCCGATGACTTGATTGACTTCATAATCGGGAAAATTGACTTGAGCATCCACCGTCACTACCTGCGTGGTGGGCAGAGTGAAAGTAGCGGAAGGCGTCACTATCAGGTCGTTGTTGTTGACAGTATTGACACCTTTGACTTGTGCGTCATACTTATTCAAATCCTCTGCAGAAATGAAACGATTGTCTCCTACAAAAGTGTGAGGTTCAAACTCAAACTCCACACTGCCGCCCGTAGGATATGTGATTTTCTTCAGCATATTGGCCGTAATATACTCCCGGCTACAATTTCTGACAGCGGTAGAACCGGATAAAGGAACATTCGTCAAACCTTCCAGGGAGGGAATCAATGTATGAACACGGTTTGTAAGCGTGGAAGTATTCTGCTGTCCATTGTAATATCCCCAATAGTCTATGGCAAAAGAAGTCTTATAAGGCAAGTTCACAGCTTCATTATAAGTGAATGTATGCTTTTCACCCTGCGAAGTGCCATTTTTTCGAAGTACAGAAAGCAGTTTCAGACGTTTACGAAGTACGCTGGTGGGTATGGTAGACGACGACCCATAATCGTCCGATGACAAGTAATTACCGCCGACTGATTGTTCGGGACAAATGAAGTAATCATAATTGAACTGGTAAAAATACACATCCTTCCCGTCCAACTTACTCTTTATTTTCATGTTTGTCAGTTTTCCGGTAGTTCCCGGATAGCGGTCTTCACGACTTCCCATCTCGAAAATCACTTCTTCCGTATCGGTTTCTATCTTGCTTAAATAGCAAGTCTGTGAAATGCCGGCAGTAAAGTCCCGTTTTATATAGTCATTGTCCGGAGGAGTACCTACGGTATAATACTCCGACATAACAGGCACCGAATAGCAACTGGCGGTAACATAGGTTAGAGTGATATTATGTCCCGTCACATCCGTCATACTTGTCAGCATATAAGTCAAGGGAGCATTGGAAGTTACAAATGCATAAGGCCTGAAGGCATAAGATGTGCCTGCTTCATCTGTAATGATCACTTTTTCAGCACTATGCCACACTTTGCAATTCATCCTGGAACCGATAATGACAGGAGTCTGATTTTTGGGGTGCAAGAAGTATTTGAATGATCTTCCTCCGGGCAATGCAACTTCAAATATATCTCTTTCACCTTGCCCTATAAGGCCTTCATTAATAATTCCATTGGTCGTATTACTCGTATTGGGGTCGAACATTAAATTTCCCCACAAATTCATCAGTTCCTCGGTACCCGAACGGTAGTTCAACGTATCAGCACTCTGTACTTTCCAGTGATATTTTATTTTCTCCCATTCAGCCCAAGTAGCAAATGTACCGGAGGTCGCGTCTACCTTGCCCACAGCATTAAGGTTGACGCACCCTCCTGCCAAAAGATTCCAACCAAGACCTACCCACGTAGCTTCTTGAGCCACCTTGACTCCGCTCGCATGATAAGACAACGTAATGGGTAGTTCTATACGCCCACATTTAAGGGTATATAGCGGTATAGAGATATCAGGCGTTCCTGTGTATTCACTTACAGGAATGTTTCCATACAATTGCATACCTGCCGCTTCGGGAATAGCAGGTACATAATCATTTATCCGCAGAAGATGATTATTCATATCTCCACCGTCCTGTGCACGTACCGACTGCGTTGTACCACATAACATAAGAAGAGCTAACAATACTTTTATTCTATTTTTCATATTCAATGAAATTTATATATTTCTTAAATAAGTGCGCCTGAAGTAGGTATTTCGGCTTCCGGCACACTTTTTTAGTTTTGTAATACTGTTTTTACAGTGGCATCGCCTGCACGCCCAGCACACTGGCTATGGTGGCAATGATGGTACCCACAATTTTCAAGATATCTTTCCAGGTTTCTTTGCTTATTTTCATAATTCCATGTTTTAAAGATGATTGTTCTAAAATTCTTTACTTACCTCGAAGCACGGACACTGCTTCACCCACTCCCACGGCTCCACCTTCCCGTCACCGTCCAAATCGGGACTGAGGTCGCGGTGGCCGCATACACGGGCGTTCCGGAACTGTTGTAGCAGCTGGTACACCAGCAGGTGCAGGGCCGAACGCTGCTCCGGCGTACGGGTATCCTTCGGATTTCCCCGGGCATCCAGCCCGCCTTCGTAGCAGATACCTATCGAATACTTGTTGTGACCGCGGCAATGCGCACCGGGCAGTTCCAGGGAACGGGTTCCGAGCACGGTACCGTCTCTCCGGATATAGTAGTGGTAGCCCGATGAGCCGGAGATTTACGACCTCAGTGGAGGGGAGCCCCGGGGCGAGAAAGCCGCGACGGCGGTGCTCGGACTCTAAAGCCTCGGGAGTGAGCACATGGCCCTCCCGCGTGGCGCTGCAGTGCACCACGATGTAGTTGATTTTTCGCATGAATAAGTAGTGAGTAGTTAGTAGTTGGTAGTTAGTAGTGATTTACGATTTGACGATTTACAATTGAGATTACTCTTCGTATCACAAATGCCTGCATAGGTACGATTATTCAGCAGTACGAATTTCAATCGTAAATCGTAAATCGTCTAATCGTAAATCCCCTTATCCCAGCGGATTATTTCCCTGGTCTCCGTCGCTGCCGCCATCACTGCCACCGCCGTCGTTGCCGCCCGAACCTGCCGTGTCCTGAAGGTCGAAGCGCACGCACTTCACCCCGGTCACCAGCGAACGGGTAGACACCGTATGGTCCAGATTACGCTTGGAGGTGGGCAGAAAACGCACTCGTAGTGTGGACTGGGTAGCCGACACCTTCAGAGGGTCTTCCACACCGTTCATGGTGGACTTCATCGTAAGGCGGAAAGTACCCAGACCGTCCAGCGTCACGCTCTCGGAAGACTGCAGGTGGCGAGTCATCACGGTCACCAGGTTGTCGATGACATTCTTCGAGTCACCCGTAGAGAGGGAAGACAACTCCGCAATCTCCTTAGCCACCTGCTCGGTGTCCACATTCCCCGTCAGCACCACGCGGGGATAGAAAAGCTTCTTGCCCTCTTTGTTGGCAAGAACCGACTGAAATGATTTGTAAATTACTGGCATAGTAGTTTTGTTTTAAAAATTAATAGTTTGTCTTGAAATTCAAGGATTCGTTTTTTTCAAATGAAACAACATTGTTTTATTTTCGTGTATTAAGCTTAACCACATTGCAAAGATAACGCTATCCGGAAAAGTGTGCAAATTAAAAAAACCGTTTTTCTTCATGAAATTATTCACAAATCGAAAACTTTACTTACAGTACAGGCTCAGCAGGTATCGCCCCGGTTGCCGTATCTTGCCATGACTCTCGCGCAAGGCATAGAAGCCCTTCCACAAAGGGTGGCCGATAGCACCGAAATTACTTTTGAGGATAATGGCATACTGCTCTTGCGGAGGAATATGGAACTGCTTCAGATTGAAAAGCAACCCGTCCAGGTTGCGGTCCGTGCCATCCTGCGGCGGTTGCAGTTGCTCTATTTTCCGAAGATATTCCCCCTCCGCGGATGGCACATCCGCGCCCTCAGTGCCCCCGGTTCCGGGGGAACTATGGAGGAGGGGATTTTCTTTGCTGTGTTGTGATGTGCTATGCTCTGCTGTGCTATATGTACCCGATGTCGCATTTTCGGGCTTAAATGCTGCACTTTCGGCAGCGGACGGCACGCTTCCATTGGCAGACGGCACTCTCCCGGCGGCAGTCGGCGCGGCATCGTCATCGCTCTGAGAATCATCCACCAGACAATAACGTGTGTCTATGGCGGAAGATTTCCGGCGCTTGGTACTGAACAGATACTGCCGCTGTATCTCAGCAGAAGTCAAGATGGCGTATTTGCCGAAAAGGGCGGCATTGAAAATGCCGTACTCCACAGCCAGGGCAAGAATGCGCTTCACGTCGGCAGCCGTCTTTTCATAGAGGCAGGCGGAAAGGTCTTCGTAGAAAAGCTCGTCGGCACACACGTAATAGCCTTCGTCGGCATAAATGCAGGAGAGGGCGCCCAGCAGAATGGCAAAGGAGCCGTCACCCTCACGTTTCATGATGCGGCGCACCAGACGGTCGTGCATGAAGTCTGTGTTCAAGGGGAAATAGTCAAGTCCCCGTTTTTTGATTCTGGACATGGTTTGATGATTAGGGGTTAGTGATTAGGGGGAGAGAGCGGCTTGTATCATTCTATATCACCTGCTTCGCATAGGCGTTTCCGCTTGCGGAGCACGCTTTCGCGCACTACCTTCAAAGCATTCAGAATAAGATACATACGAAGGGTACAGTCCGAAATTTCAGTGATGACCGGATAACGGAGGGGATTGCTTGCTGGAAGTGAGCGACGGTAGCGGGCGTTGCTCATCGCCCTACGGCATTCCTTGCAATAATTGTCGGGGGCAAGCGTACGCTTGTCTACATAAAAAGAATCAACGGGCAGTTCTCTGTGGCAACATCCACAGAAACGAACATTTTTTTCAATAATCTGTTCCATAACCATTTTTTGTTAAGAATTAGTACAATAATATTTTTTCGGCACGCCCCTGCCAAAGATGCTTGTAGGGGCTGTTTGCTGGAAGTATATATCCAGCGTATTCTATCTATACATCCAGCGCGTTGCATCTATACTTCCAACGCACCTCATCTATACATCCGGCAAGGCGGATGCCCATTTTTTCAAATTCGTAAGTATTTTTGCTAAATTCGGATGCTTCCGGATAAAAGACCAGATGTGTATTTTCCATAAATCCCTCCCTTTTATTTGCATTTATAAAACATGATATGTATTTTTGTCCCAACAAAGATAATGCTGTTTTCATTTATAAAACAAACAAATCGGGAATTAAATTCTTAAATAAGACGTAAGACAGTATAAATGAGGAGATAATAGTTTCTGAATAATTTACACGTAAAAACTGAAGAATATGGCGAATGACAAAGACCCGGTATTTTGTGCGGCAGACATCATAAAACGTGCCAAACTGGCGAAAGAATTCAAGACAGACAGCGAACTTGCCGCCTTTCTGGGTATATCACGCTCCACACTGAGCAACTGGAACGCCCGCAACAGCATCGACTTCCCCCTGCTGCTGGGCAGCCTGGACGACGTGGACTACAACTGGCTGCTGACGGGAAAGGGCTCGCCTGCACATCATTCAAAATTCTGTGACAATGACTTGGTACAAGGTGAAGTGGAAATACTTCACACACCGAAAACAGCCGACCCTATGGACGACCGTAGCGTGACCCTCTATGACATCTCTGCCGCCGCCAACCTGAAGACACTGCTGGCTGACCGCCCGCAGTACGCCTTGGGGCGGATTGTAATTCCCAATATCCCTGTGTGCGACGGTGCCGTCTACGTCTCGGGCGACTCGATGTATCCCATCCTCAAGTCCGGTGACATCGTAGGCTTTAAGTCCATCCGCGACTTCACCGACGTCATCTACGGTGAAATGTATCTCGTCTCCTTCGAACGGGGCGGCGACGAATACCTGGCAGTGAAATACGTCAACCACTCGGAACGGCCGGACTGCATCCGTCTGGTGAGCTACAACAACCACCACGACCCCATGGACCTGCCGCTGGCGGCAGTCAATGCAATGGCCATCGTGAAGTTCTCGATAAGGAAGAATATGATGATGTAGAGGGCGGCATTATCACCGGAAATTTCGTAAGAAAGCTCCTGGCAAGGACTATTTAACAAGCAAACAGAGAAATTATACAAAAAAGCTTGTAATTTATTCTTTTATCTTATTTTTGCGATGCCATAGGCATAATAATAAGTATCCGGAAAAAAACATGCTTATTCCATCCAATAGAACAAAGAGGGAGTGCATTCTTTCAAGGTTATGTTTTCTAGTGCTTTCAGTATGGGTGTCCCTACCTTCCGCAGCACAGAACAATCCCTACAAGATAGACGATGCACTCTACCCCATCTACCAGCGGGCTTCCAAGCAGGCACGCCAGCAGGAGGGGTTGCTGGTGGCCGACACTTTGTATCAACAGGCTCTGAAGCTCGGTGACAAAAAAGCACAATGCCTGGCATACATCATCCCCCTGCAGTTCTATATATCCCAAAAAGATGATAGCAAAATAGAAAAGGCATCCACTGACCTGAAAGAGATTTCACGTGCCAATAACTATCTGCAATATTATTATCACGCTTGGAGCAGCGAAATCATCTACTTCCTGAACCAACAACGCTCATTGCTCGCCTTGCAGAAAGCGGAAAAAATGAAAAAGCAAGCTTTTGCCGACAGATACCCTTACGGTATCTTCAGCTGTATCCGAACCATGGGCCATATCTACAAATCACGCGGAAACTTCGACCTCTCCGCCCAATACTATCAGGAAGCCTTGGACTATATGCTGAAGAATATGCCCGACCAAGATCCCAGCCAACTATACTCAAGCCTTGCCGAATATTACCGTAACACCCAAAAAGATTACGCCACCGCACTGGACTATTGCGAAAAAGCCTTGAAGAGCGCCAAAACAGAACGGAACATAGCCCAAGCCATGATAGAGAAATGCCTGGTACTATTCCGGCAGGGACGTATAGATGAATTCAACGACTGCTATAAAGAAGCCGTACAAATGGCGGACCGTTGCAAGCTCTCTGCCAGCGTTTCCCTACTGATAGCCCACATCAGCAAGAACATACTGGACAAACAGTATGAGCAGGCCCATGCCCACGCTGACCAATTGTCCGAGAAAGGCTTGCAACAACATGCCTACATTTACGAATGCGCCAAAGACTATCCCAATGCCATCAAATATCTGAAAAAATACCACCAGCAGTTGGATTCGACGAACAATCTCCTGCAACTGTCGGACATCGCCGAACTGAACACCCAGATAGGCGCCGAACGTCTGAAAATGGAAAACATACAGGCCACCTCGCGCTACCGCATCACTCTTTTCAGCATTGTCACCGGCTTTTTGCTGTTATCCCTGCTTTTCCTGATGCTCTACCTCCACCGCAAACGTAAAGTCAACCTCGAACTATGCCACAAGAACGAGGAACTTTCCGAAGCGCGCGACCAAGCCGAAGCAGCCAACAAGGCAAAGAGCATCTTCCTGCAGAACATGAGTCACGAAATACGGACACCGCTCAACTCTATCGTGGGCTTCTCACAACTCATCACTTCCCCCGACGCGAACCTTTCCCAAGAGGAAAGGCAGGATTTCTGCCATCTCATACAGCACAATTCCGACCTCCTCCTTACACTGGTGGGGGACATCCTCAGCGCAGCCGAGTTGGAAAGCAACAGATACACCATGAAGATAGCGCCGCACAGTTGCAACAAGCTCTGCCGGGAAGCCATAACCACCGTTGAACACCGCAAGCCCGAAGGCGTGAAGCTCTACTACACCTCCGAAGTGGACGACTGCTACGAACTGAGCACCGACGGGCAACGTGTGTGCCAGATACTCATCAACTTCCTTACCAATGCAGAGAAACACACCACACAAGGCGAAATCCGCCTGCACTGCTCCCTCACAGAGCATCCCGGATACGTCACCTTCTCCGTCACCGATACCGGTACCGGCATTCCCCCGGAATACTCGGAAACCATCTTCGAACGCTTTGAAAAGGCCGACAACTTCGGGCAAGGCACCGGTCTGGGACTCAATATCTGCCGCCTCATCGCCGAACGGCTGAAAGGGAAAGTGCTGCTGGACAAGGAGTACAAGGAGGGGGCAAGGTTCGTGTTTGTACTGCCGGTGAAAAAATCCATTTGAAGAGCAAGACCAAAACAACAAAGGCTGCCTCTTCTGCATCCTCCGAAACATCGGTATCTGCAGAAGGGCAGCCTTCTATATAAATAGCCGTAAAGCTATGCTGATTATAAACCGAATGCGGCTTTCACCTTGTCCACATAATCCAGCTTCTCCCAGGTGAAGAGTTCCACTTCAATGTCCTTGTTGCCTTCGTAGCGGCTCTTGAAATGCTTGACGATGGTCTGCGGCTCGCGGCCCATGTGTCCGTAGGCGGCAGTCTCCTGATAGATGGGGTTGCGCAGTTTCAGGCGGTCTTCTATTGCCTTGGGGCGAAGGTCGAACAGCTCGTCAATCTTACGGGCAATCTCACCGTCGCTCATATTGACGTGGCTGCGGTCATAAGTATCTACGAAAATATTGATGGGGCGTGCCACACCGATGGCGTAACTTACCTGCACCAGCATTTCGTCGGCAACGCCGGCAGCTACCAGATTCTTGGCAATGTGGCCGCGTGTC
>OBZH01001485.1_pt1 | contig 13912 bp, 10 predicted proteins | sample 1476881 | NCBI WGS metagenome assembly OBZH01 (sample SAMEA2580230, study PRJEB22360) | human gut metagenome | biome: human gut; feature: human-associated habitat; material: faeces | place: Denmark | collected 2008/2010 | reverse complement strand
TGCCATGCGGACTCCGTTCCGGACCTCAACGGTCCAACTTTTTGTCCGCAGTCCCGGCCGAGAAATGGGATGAACTTTCCCAATGAGAGCCAACCGGAAACCACGTCCCAGAATCAGCCCCCAAAGTGGGACGCACTTTCCCAACGAGCCTCAACCGGAAAATACATCCCGGAATCCAGCTGAATAGTGGGACACACTTTCCCAATCGGGTCCCAAGCGGAAACTGCATCCCATTCCAGACAAGAATTCCGGGACACACTTTCCGCAAACAAAGAAGGCCACATAACGTGGCCTTCAACTTATATATGTTCGGCGATACACCCAAGACAAGCCACGCCCCAACATCAGGGAGTCTGTCCAGGCGGAGGCATATAAGGTTCATCGCGAGTTCCGCACGCAAAGAAGGCCACTTAATGTGGCCTTCGTCTTGCGCAGGACTGACCGAGCAGGGAACCTTACGTTCCGCGTCGCCGGGCAGACGAACCAGTTAAGACGCGCTGCTACTTGATCTTGGTCGTGCCCGGTGCCAGGTTGGGGTCGGTCTCGTTGGCCTCGGTCTGGAAGTGCTCGGTGTACACGTTCTTGCCGTCGCGGAACATCTCGTAGTATTGCATCTTGGCGTAATCATCGCGCGCCTTGGTTGCGGCTGCGGCAGCGGCGTCGTCACCGGTGACGTTGGAGGAGAGCGCCCAGCGCAGGCTGGCGTCCTCGTAGCCCACCGAGTTGATGGCGGGCAGCGACTCGCGCAGCGTCATGTGCGCTTTCTGGTAGTCGGTCAGCGGTGCGCCGATCAGCTGCATCAGCTGGGTGGACAGGTAGTTGGTGGACAGGTCGTCGACCTCGCTTGTCTGGTCGCAGCCGGCAACGTCGTAGTTGGCCCAGATGATGTAGTCGGTCTGCCACAGACGCTCCTGGTGCGTGGCGTCGTCTTCGCCGGTGAACCACTTGTCGTTGAACTTGGACGGGAAGAACGGCTGGTGGTCGCCCCAGAACACCACGACCACCTTGCGGTCGAGCTTGCTCAGGGCGTTGAGGAAGTAGCGCAGTGCCTGGTCGGACTGCTCGATGCACGAGACATACTCGTCGACATCGGACAGCGTGCCGTCCTCGACGGTCTTGGCGTCCAGGTCGGTCGTGTCGATGTTGAGGTGCATCTGCTTGTCGACCGGCAGCAGGCCCGTATCGTAGCCCGAGTGGTTCTGCATGGTCACGTCGAAGATAAACTGCGGATCGGCGTTCTGGTCGAGCAGCTCAAGAATCTTGTCGTAGGTAGCCTGGTCGGTCACCATGCCGCGCAGGGTATCGGCGCCCTGGAAATCGTTGATGGACAGGAACTGGTCAAAGCCAAAGTCCTTGTAGACGTTCTCACGGTTCCAGTTGGTCGCGTGGTTGGGATGCATGGCCGTGGTGGAATATCCGAGCGACTTGAACTGCTCGGCTAAGTTCCCGGTCGTCTCCATGTTGTAGATGGTGTAGGGGTACACGCCCGAGCCCAGGTTGGCCATGGAGTTGCCGGTCATAAACTCAAACTCGGTATTGGCGGTACCGCCGCCGTAGGCGCTCACATAGAGCTTGCCGCGGCTGAGGCAGTCGGACAGGTTCTTAAAGTACTGCGGACCCTCGTAGCCGGCGCGCATGTTCTGGTAGATCGACAGATCCGAGAACGTCTCGTTCATGATGGCGATGACCGTGGGCTTCTCGCTATCGAACTGCTCCTTTGCGGCGGCGCGCTCGTCGCTCTTGGCCGCGTCGGACTTGTCGTAGGCCTTGGCGTACTTTTTGAGCGTGGCCTTGGCATCGTCGACGGAGTAGTCGGCGGGTTTGGGCGGCTTGATGGACTGTGCCGCACTAATAAAGGCAGGCAGATAGCCCTCGCGCCAGTAGCTCTCGAGCGGGCGCCAGGTGTAGACGGTGATGCCGAGGGTGTTGTAGTAGTCGATGAGCGTGACGTGTGCGGTCACACCGCCCAGGCACAGCACGGCGACGAGCAGGTTGGTGAGCAGCATGCGCTTGGCGTTGGCGGCGCCCTTCTGACGGTGCGGTGCCACCAGGCCGGCGTACTCGCACAGCAGCATAGCGATGGCGGTAAAGCCCATGGACAGCACGCAGAACAGCGAGATGGAGAAGGTGTAGCCGGTGCCGGCGACCGCGGCGGCGGTGGAGATGGCCGAAAGGTCGCCCGGCTGGATGGGCATGGATTTAAACGTGATAACGAAGAACTCGGCAATGCCCAGGACAAAGAGGGCAAAGGCCAGGACCGCGGGAGCTGCGCCATGACGCTGGAATAGGAAGAACAAGCCGGTCATGAGTGCGGTGATGATGGCCCACTCGAGCAGGATGCACAGGGGGTAGACCCAGGTAAAGTCGTGGTTGGACGAGACCTCCATGCCCAACAGCGCAAAGACGCCGGCGAGCAGCAGGCACAGCACGGCGGCGACGAGTGGCTTGCCCACAAAGGCGCCGCGCAGACGGGCGAGCTTGCCGGTGGGAGCGGGGGCGTCGGGGGCGGCGAACGCAAAGACGCGCGGGACGATGCGGTCGCGTGCGATGCTGGCCCAAGCGCAGCCGGTGAGGATGGCGTTGGTCAGGATGAGCATCACAAAGGCGAGCGGCTCGTTTTGGGCGACGAGGCCAATGGCGCCCCAAATGGTCAAAAAGACCTGGAACAGGCCGAAGGCGACGCTCCACCCAAGAGCGCTTTTGGCAACGGTGCCCGACTGAGCGCGAATGGCCTTGGCCTCGCGCAAGACAAGGTAGACGGTCGCCGCAAGACCGACGAGCGAGATGGCGGCAGCGAACATGCTGAGACTCCTCACAAACTAAAACGTACGAAAGCGGGGGTTTACCCGATTGTTACCAAGATATGCGCTGCAATTGGTGGCTGCGCACAACAACCAGCCATATTAACGCGCACGTGTGGCGGTGTGGCGCAATGTAGTGGCGACCTGCGCGATAATGGACGGGAATTACACGGAAACGTAAAGGCTTCTTAAAGAATTGGCGAGGATAGAGCTATGGGCGAGCAGGTTTGTATGACGGGTGCCGAGTACTGCGGCGGAGCTGCGGGCGTGGATACGAACGGTTATCCGGTCGAGACTACGGGCAATGCGGTGCTGGACATCTTGGAGCATCGCTCGTCTACGCGCGCCTTCGCGCGTGATGACGACGACCGTCCCGTGGCGGTGACCGACGAGCAGCGTGCAGCGATTTTGCATGCGGCGAGTCGCGCGCCGTCGGCGGGCGCCATGATGATGTACTCCATCGTGAGCATCCGCGAGCAGGCTACGCTCGACCGCCTGGCCGACCTGTGCGACCACCAGCCCATGATCGCCAAGGCGCCCTGGGCACTAATATTTGTGGTCGATTATGCCAAGTGGATCGATCTGTTTGAGCACGTGGGCTGCTTTGAGCCCGAGTTTGTCGAGCGCACGGGCAAGTCGCCCCGTCGTGCACCGGGTCTGGGCGACTTTGCCATCGCGGCCCAGGACGCCGTGATCGCCGCCCAAAACGCCGTGGTTGCCGCCGAGGCCCTGGGGCTGGGGAGCTGCTATATCGGCGATGTCGTCGAGAATGCCGAGGAAGTTGCCGAGCTGCTCGATCTGCCTCCGTATACCATGCCGCTGTCGATGCTCATCATCGGCACGCCCCGTAAGGAGCGTCCGGCCATTGCGCATCCCGTGGTGAACCTGGTGCACGAGGAGCGCTACTGCCGCGCCGATGCTGCGACTATGGACGCGCAGGTGGCCGAGATGGACGCGATGTTCCGTCCGCATGCCCGCGAGGTGGGCGAGCGCGTGGTGGATATCTACACCCGCAAACACACGAGTCCCTTTATGGCCGAGATGAGCCACTCCATGGAGTGGTGGTTCAAAAACTGGCTCGGAAAATGACAGATGTGGCAAAGGGGCAGTCCCTTTGTCGCATTCCATATCGCCGTGGTGGCCTAAAGGCCGTATAAATGTTTATCTAGCTGGGAAAACGGTGCCGTGCAAGTGCAGGCCGATTACCTATAATCCCTTCGAACATTAAAGTTGGGAGGAAACCGGCTTATGGAACAAAAGGCCAAGGAGGCAGCCTTGCACGCTGCGATTCCTGTGAGCATCTCGGCGATGCTCGTCACGCTGGGCGTGGTGTACGGCGATATCGGCACCAGTCCTATGTATGTAACCAAGGCGCTCGTTGCCGGCAACGGCGGCATCGGAAGCGTCACGGAGGAGTTCGTGCTCGGCGCGCTCTCCCTTGTCGTGTGGACGGTCACGTTGCTGACCACCATCAAGTATGTGCTCATCTCGCTGCGCGCCGATAACCATGGTGAGGGCGGCATCTTTGCCCTGTACAGCCTGGTCAAGCGCTGCGGCAAGTGGCTTATCATCCCCGCCATGCTGGGTGGCGCCGCGCTGCTCGCCGACGGCATCCTGACGCCGGCCGTTACCGTTACCACGGCCATCGAGGGCCTGCGCACCATCCCGGCGGTCCATGCCGTGCTGGGCGATGACCAGGGCCGCGTCGTCGCCATTACGCTCGCCATCATCATCGTGCTCTTCTTGGTACAGCGCATCGGTACGGCCAAGATCGGTCACGCCTTTGGCCCCATCATGACGCTGTGGTTCCTGTTCCTGGGCGGCACGGGTCTGTTCTTTGTCTTCCAGCACCCCGCCGTGCTGCTGTGCCTCAACCCGGTGCGCGGCATCGCCTTTTTGCTGAGCCCCAACAACCACGCGGGCATCATGATTCTGGGCAGCTGCTTCCTCGCCACCACCGGTGCCGAGGCGCTCTACTCCGACATGGGCCACGTCGGCCGCGGCAACATCTACGCTACCTGGCCGTTCGTTAAGTGCTGCCTGCTGCTTTCCTATATGGGCCAGGGCGCTTGGCTTATGAACAACGCTGCCAACCCCGAGCTCATGGGCATTGCCGACCTCAACCCGTTCTACCAGATGCTCGCCCCGGGCCTGCGCCCGTTTGCCGTCGGCCTTTCCACCGTCGCGGCCATCATTGCCTCGCAGGCGCTCATCACCGGCGCATTCTCGCTGGTGTCCGAGGCCAGCCGTCTGGATCTCATGCCGCACATGCAGGTCTTCTACCCTGCCGAGACCAAGGGCCAGCTCTACATCCCCATGGTCAACAACGTCATGCTTGTCGGCTGCGTCATCGTGGTACTGCTGTTCCAGAACTCGGCGCATATGGAAGCCGCCTACGGCCTTGCCATTACGCTGACAATGATGTGCACCACGCTGCTGCTCTTCTTCTACCTGCACGAGGAGCGCAAGCTCAAGGTTGCTCCGTGGATCTTCGCAGCCTTCTTCCTTTTGCTCGAAGGCTTCTTCTTCGTGAGCTCGCTCACCAAGTTCTTCCACGGCGGCTACTTCACCATCCTCATGGCTGCACTCATCATGGGCATCATGGTGTGCTGGTACAACGGCACGGCGGTCGAGCAGCGCCAGTTTACGCTGCTGCCGCTGCGCAGCTACCTGCCGCAGCTCAAGCGCCTGCGCGATGACGATCGCTACGAGCGCCTGAGCGACAACGTCGTGTACCTGACCAAGGACACCCATACCGATTACATCGACCGTGATATCGTCTACTCGATCTTGGACAAGCATCCCAAGCGCGCCCGCGCCTGGTGGTTCGTGAATGTCGAGACCATGGACGAGCCGCATACCTTTGCCTATTCGGTCGAGACGTTCGGCACCGACTACGTGTTCCGCGTGCATCTGTACCTGGGCTACAAGATTAACCAGCGCGTCAATGCCTATCTGCGTCAGGTCGTTCAGGACCTGGCTGCCACCGGCGAGCTGCCGGCGCAGACGCATGACTACTCGGTCTACAAGGATCCGGGCAACATCGGTACGTTCAAGTTCGTCCTGATTCGTAAGCTTCTGGCGCCTGAAAGCGATGTGGAGCCGAGCGAGCGTACGGCCATCACGCTCAAGTACATCATCCGCCGCGCCGCCGGCACCCCTGCACGCTGGTACGGCCTGGAGAACTCCAACGTGAGCTTTGAGTACGTGCCGCTGTTCACCAAGTTCAAGGCCGTGAACAAGATGCAGCGCCTGGCCCCCAACGAGCGGCCGTAGACGTCGGCGGCTACACGGAGTTGGTTTTTGATGGATAAGCATGAGGCCGGGGAGGTAAACATGGATACAAAGGCGCTCGATGGCCGTGAGGCGGTGGTCGAAATGGTGCGTGAGGCGCGTGTCGACGCCGCCGAAGATCGGTTCCTTACGAACCGTGCCAACATGGATATGGCCGACCGCGTGATCTCGATCGTGGCACTGGTATTTGGAGCGGTGTGCGTGTGTGCCCTGCTCGCGCACGTGCTGTTTGTCTAGCGACCGCCGGTTGCAAAGGCTATACACTTGGAACCACCACAAGGGAAACCACCACAAAGGTGCCTGTCCCCTTTGTGGTGGTTTTTGTTTTTGAGAGAGGGGCGGGACGCTGATGGACGTCCGTACGGACGGCGATATTGCCGATAGCTTTTGGTGGCGGCGCACAACGCTGACGCGCCGCACTCCTCTGTATGACGCCTGCGTATCGGTGGGGCTGCTGGTCGCGGCGACGATTGTGGGCGCGCTGCTCGACCATCCGGGTCTCGCGCCGAGCATCATGATCGTCTATGTGTTCGCCGTTCAGCTGTGCGCATTCTTTACCTGGAGTCGCCTGTATTGCTTGCTGAGCTCGGCTGCCGCCGTGGCGCTCTACAACTTCTTGTTTGTTGACCCGCGCTACTCGCTGTCGCTTATCGACCGCGGCTATCCCGGCATGTTCTTCATCATGTTCGTGGTCTCGCTTGTGTCGAGCTCGATTGCGTTGGCCCTGCGCCGCGCCTTGGCACAGGCTGCCGCCAGCGACCGCCGCACGCATATGGTGCTCGAGACCAACCGCATGCTGCAGCGGTGCGCCGATCAGCATCAGATCGTTCACGCCATGGCCACGCAGCTGGCGCGTCTTTCGGGCTGCCCGGTCGTGTGGTACAGCGCCGACGCCGAGGGCGATGACCTGCTGCCACGCGCGACTTACACGGCCGTGGGCGATGCCGCACCGGTGCACGAACTGGCGCCGCAGATGCCGCCTCGGCTCTCGGCGTCCGCCTATGTGGGAACGCCGCTCGATGCCACCTATGGCGGCTCGGCGTTTTATGGCATCTACCTGACGGTTCGCACAGGCGACGGCTTCGCGCGCTCGGGCGACCCCGCCTCGGTGGTGGGCGTGCTGGCTATCGTTGCCGAGCCCGACGTGCTGACGCATGAGGAGCGGACACTTGCCGATGCCATCGTGAGCGAAGGCGAGCTGGCGCTCGATCGCGCCCGCGCCATGGAGGCCCGCGAGGAGGCGGCGGTGCTTGCCAAAAACGAACAGCTGCGCGCCAACCTGCTGCGCTCCATCTCGCACGACCTGCGCACGCCGCTCACCAGTATTTCGGGTAATGCCGATGTGCTGCTCGACCAGGGCTCGACCGGCACCGCGGTGCTCGATGCCCAGACGCGCCGCGGCCTGCTTCTATCCATTCGCTCGGATGCGCTGTGGCTCAACGCCACCGTCGAGAATCTGCTCGCCATCACCAAGCTCGAGGGTGGCGGTATGCGCCTGTCGACCACGCTCGAGCTCATGGACGATATCGTCGAGGAGGCGCTGCGCCACGTGAACCCTGCCGTGCGCGAGCACGACCTTAAGGTGGTGGCGTGCGATGAGCCAGCGCTCGTCAACGTCGATGCGCGCCTGATGGTGCAGCTGGTGGTCAATCTGGTGAACAACGCCATCACCTATACGCCCGCGGGCTCGCATATCATGATTTCGATTAGCGTCGACGATGGACGCGTGGCGTGCTCGGTGGCCGATGATGGTCCGGGCATCGCACCCGAGGATCGCGAGCGGATCTTCGAGTCGTTCTATACCGCCAACCATGGTCTGGCCGACAGCCACCGCAGCGTTGGCCTGGGTCTTTCGCTCTGCCGTTCCATTGCGTTGGCACATGGCGGTAGCATAGAGGTTGCCGCGGCGGACCCGCACGGTTCGGTCTTTACGATTGAACTTCCCGCCGCCGACGTTTCGTTTGATAAGGAGTAGCGCCGTGCCGAACTCTGCCGTAAAACCGCTCATCTTGGTCGTTGAGGACGACCCCGCCGTTCGCAATCTTATTGTTGCCGCGCTCGAGGCGCACGGCTTGCGTCATATGGCCGTGGAGACCGCCCATGCCGCCATCGCCGCCGCCTCGTCGCAGGCGCCGAGCATTGTGCTGCTCGATCTGGGCCTGCCCGATATGGACGGCGTCAAGGTGGTGGAGTCGGTGCGCGCATGGTCGGGCATGCCGATCATTGTGGTCTCGGCGCGCAGCGAGGACGCGGATAAGATTCGCGCGCTCGATGCCGGTGCCGACGACTATCTGACCAAGCCGTTTTCGGTCGAGGAACTGCTCGCGCGCATTCGCACGACGCTCAGGCGCCTTTCGTATGCGCAAACGGGCAGTGTTGCCTCCGAGGGCTCGTTCGATACCGGTGAGCTGCATATCGATTTTGATGCCGGCATCGCCACGATGGATGGCGAGGAACTGCATCTGACGCCGATCGAGTATAAGCTCCTGTGCCTGCTGGCGCATAACGCCGACAAGGTGCTGACACACCAGTCTATCCTGCATGAGATTTGGGGCACGGCAACTAAGAGTGACCTGGCAAGCCTGCGCGTCTTTATGGGTACGCTGCGCAAGAAGATCGAGTCCGACCCCGCGCATCCGCGCTATATCCAGACGCACGTGGGTATCGGCTATCGCCTGGTCACCCAAGGCTAGATCGCCAACCACCATCCCAATATGAGTTGCGGTGAAATACGGTCTAAATTTGCCTAATTCTAGGCAAAGCAGTCCGTATTCCACCGCAACTTTGTTTATTTGCCCTTGGGCTTGCTGGCGTAGAACTTCTTCTTTTTGGGCTTACCTGCGCAGGCAGTCTTGCCGTCGCCGCGCGGCCCTCGGTCGCCGGTCTGCGCGTGCGCGGGCGCCGTTGCGCGAGGCTTGCGGGCCTCGGGGTTACGCAGTTCCTCGACGCGCTCGGCAATTTCCTCGGCGCTAAAGCCGACCTCGGCCATGGCGTCCTCGATGGGCAGGCGGCGCACGATATAGCAATGATGCACCTTCTGGTTGCGCGCGAAATCCTCGGGGATGGTCTGCGCCGTAATGTCCTGTAGCACCACGCCCGCACGCGCGAGCTTGCGCGTTTCGGGGCGGAAGCCGCGCAGGTTGCAGCTAAAGATGGCATGTCCGCCCTGTGCGAGCAGGCGCGACACGCCGGCCAAAAGCTCAACATGGTCGCGCTGGACATCCCAGGTACGGCGGCCCATCTTTGACGAGTTCGAGAACGTGGGCGGGTCGACAAAGATCAGGTCCCAGCGGTTGCGCGTCTGGCGCTGGTCGCGAATCCAGGCGAGCACGTCGTCGCGCACAAAATGATGCTGCGGACCAACAAAGCCGTTCTGGCGCATATTGCGCTCGGCCCAGTCCAGGTAGGTGTTGGAAAGGTCGACTGTCACGGTTTCCTCGACGCCGCCGTCGGCCGCATAGCAGGTGGCGGTGCCGGTGTAGGCGAACAGGTTGAGGAAGCGGCGCGCCTGTTTGGCGTGCTCGCGCACCAGGTTGCGGGTGACGCGATGATCCAGGAAGATGCCCACATCCAAATAGTCGTCAAAGTTGACGGCAAAGGTAAGGCCGCCCTCTTCGATGAGCGGCAGACGACGGCGCGCGATGTTGGCGCGCTCGCCCGAGCCACCCTTGCCGGCGCCCTGTTTGCCGTACTGCGAGCCGCCGCGCGAACGCATGCGGGCCTTGGCGTGCACGTGCTCGGCCGGAACATCAAGAATACGCGGCGCGATGGCCAAGATGTCGAGCATGCGGGCCTGGGCAAGCGCGGGGTCGATGGTCTTGGGTGCGGCGTATTCGGCAATGACGAGCCAGCGGCCCGGCGTCTGCGGGCAGCCTTCGTACAGGTCGATGGCGGCGGAGTAGTCGGGCAGGTCGGCATCGTAGACGCGGTAGCAGCTCACGCCCTCGCGCTTGGCCCACTTGCGGCGCAGGCGGGCATTCTTGCGCAGGCGGTTGGCGAACTGCTCAGACTCGGGAATGAGCACGGGCAGCGGCTTGCCGTCGCCCAGGTCGAGCGTGGCGGCAGGTTCGGGCGTGGGAGTATCGGCGGCTTCGTCATGAGCGTCTGCGGTCTGTTCCTCGGCATCTGCGCTGATCGCTGCTTCAAATGCCGCGGCGGCGTGGTCGAGCGAGGGCCAAATCTCAATAGCCGCCTCCTCGTTGTTGGGCATGACGGCGATCGAGCGCTTGGGCTCGGCGTGGAGCGCGCGGGCCAGCAATCCGTCGCGGGTGAGCGCGGCGACCGGCGCCGAAGCGAGCTCGGGGGCGCGGCGCAGCTCGCCGATGAGCGTCATGGCATCGTGCATGAGTGAAAGCGGTGTCTCGGTCGTATCCGCGACGAGGGCGGCACCGGCGACAGTGCCCGCGTGGTCCAGCACGGTGGCGGACTTAGCGGCGCAAAAATCGACAAAGCGCTTGTAGCCGGCACACTTGACCATGCGCTCGGCGGTCTTGCGGGCGGTGGGGTCAATGTCCATGGCCACGATGCGCGCCTGGCGCTCGCGCGCTGCCGCCTCGCGCTCGCGCGCCTCGGCAAGCAGCTGCTCCCACAGAGCGGCGTCGTGTAGCTGCCAGCCCTCAAAGCCCCAGCGCTCGCGTGCGGCGCCCGGGGCGCGGTCGGTCAGAATGTTCACGGCTTCCAGCAACAGGCCGCCGCCGGCGCACGAGGCATCGATTAGCGTGGGAAGGGCTTCATTCTCGTAATCGTCGGCCGTCAACTCGCGCTCGCACAGTGCGGTCCAGCCGACCTGCGCCAGCACCAGGGCGGCGTAGTCGGGGCGCAACACGTGCGCGCCCTCGCCGGCACGGGTCGCCGCGGGCGGCAGGCGCTTGAACAGTGGGTCGCCCGAAAGGTCCAGGCTGATGCTCGCGCGGCGCTGGCGCAGCGAAAGCAACAGGTGAACGTCGGGATCGGCAGCGTCGACATCGGCGCGACGGCCCGTGGTCTCGGCCAGACGGTCGCACAGCGCGTCCTTGGCGCGCAGGGCTGAGAAGCGCGTGTTGCGCAGCTGCTCGGTCACGCCGCGGGCGGTGATGGCAATGGTGGCGCCGGGGCGGACGATGTTCTCCCAGGCGATGTCGTAAACGCTATCGTACAGCTCATCGGCATCCTGTGCCTCAAAGCGCCCGAGCACCGCAAACACGCGGCTCGCTAGGCGCGACCACAGACAGGCGCGGTGGCCTTCTTCGAGCTCGCCCTCAAACGTGGCGCGGCCCTTCAGCCGGCGAACATGCGAAAGCCCGAGGCGTTTAAGCTCATCGGCGAGTGCGGACTCAAAGCCTTCGGGGCAGCTTGCGTAAAATTCCATGGGTGACCTCTCTGGTTGCGTCGCTCCATTATATGATGGATGCTTCGTTTGCCCTTATCCTCGAAAGGAACCCATATGATTGATGCGTGCCCCGATTCCGCCGTGCTCTTTTTTGACGTGGACGGCACGCTGACGTCGTTCGATCCCGACAACATGACCGACAAGGACTTTTCGGCGGTTCGCCCCTCGCAGGCGGTCGTCGAGGCGTTTCATCGTCTGCGCGACGCGGGACACAAGGCGTTTATCTGCACGGGTCGCCCCCTGTGGCTCATCGCCGATAGCTTGCGTGCGCTCGACCCCGCGGGCGTCGTTGCCATGGCGGGCGCCACGCTCGAGGTCGAGGGCCGCGTGGTGTATGAGGACTGCTTTGACGAAGACATTGTTGAGGAGCTTGCACGCCGTATGGCCGCGGCAGGGATTGAAGCCTTTTTCGAGACCAACGTGGCTACTTTTGCCCTGGAACCCGCGGGTGTTGAGCAGTCGTCTCTGATCGGCACTTCTGTGGTGCACAGCACCGAGGAAATGCGCGTCGACGGCCGTCTGCGCGTGGGCAAGGTAGGCATCGTCGCGAGCGACCTGGCTCGCGTAGCCAACGATGATGGCTTTATCGATCGCGAGTTTGAGCTGTGCAACACCGGTGGTCAGAATCGCGAGCTGAGCCCCAAGGGCATCGACAAGGGCGTAGGCGTGGCGCGAGCGCTGGAATACCTGGGTCGCACCGGCAACGCGCGCACCTTTGGCTTCGGCGATTCGGGTAACGACCTGGGCATGCTCGCTGCGGTCGAGACGGCTGTCGCCATGGGCAACGCCATGCCTGAGGTCAAGGCGGTCGCCGACTACGTGACCGACGACGTCGCACACGACGGCACCGTCACAGCGATGCAGCATTTCGGCCTCATCTAATGAATCCCGCGTTCTGACGTTTGCTCAAACTGCGACTCTTTGCTTTTGCATGCTCAATCGATTTATCAATCCAAACACTGAGGTGTTTATACCGTTCGCCGAGAAGATAAAAAACCGCAGCTCACGCTTTGATAAACGTAGGTAAAGTGTTTAGCAGTTTATCGGCCGTATGCTAACGAAAGGAATTAGGCAGATGGCAATCAAGGTGTTCGCTGACGGTGCAAACCTCGAAGGCATGCTCGACATGTACGAGAACGGCAACGTTCAGGGTTTCACGACCAACCCGTCCCTTATGAAGAAGGGCGGCGTGATGGATTACCGCGCGTTTGCCAAAGAGGTCCTGGCTCACATCACCGATGTGTCCGTCTCGTTTGAGGTCTTTGCCGACGACGTCGAGACCATGGAGGTCGAGGCCCGCGAGATCGCTACCTGGGCCGAGAACGTCTACGTCAAAATTCCGTGCGTGACCACCAAGGGCGAGTCCACCGCCGAGCTGGTCCGCAAGCTTTCCGCCGACGGCATCAAGGTCAACGTCACTACCATCTTTACGCCTACGCAGGTCGATGAGATGGTCGAAGCCGTTGACGCCGAGACGCCGTCCATCATCTCGCTCTTTGCCGGCCGTATCGCCGATACCGGCGTCGACCCCATTCCGTTTATGACGGAGTCGGTCAAGAAGGCCGCCGCCAAGCCCAACTGTGAGGTCCTGTGGGCGTCCACGCGCGAGCTCATCAACATTTACTAGGCCGAGGCCTGCGGTTGCCAGATCATTACGGTGCCCAACAGCATCCTGGCCAAGCGCAAGAACATTGGTCGCGACCCGTACGAGGTCTCGCTCGATACCGTGCGCGGTTTTGCCAAGGATATCGCGGCGCTCGGTTTCCATATCCTGCCGTAGCGCGAACACTGACTACGCCGCGGGCTGCTCGCCCCGGCTTTCCTTTCCCTATCGCTCACGCGCTTCGCGGGGGTCGCGCTAGGCAAAGGAAAGGCCGGGGCTGCCGACACGAGCTTGCCAGCAAGTTGGCGCTTGGTTTCCATATCCTGCCGTGGGCAAAGGTACCCCCGCCTGCGCCGTGCAAAATTGAGAGTATTCAGCAAGGTAAAGGCTTTCACCAGTTGGGTGAAGTACGGAACAGCCCCCGTTTTGGCTCTGACGACGCTAAAACGGGGGCTGTTTTTTGCTTTTTCGCCTCTGGGAGGCATCCGGAACGATCGCGCGAATTTTTGTGGTGTAAGAGGGAGGGCCGCGTCAGCGCCCCCTGCGCCTAAGGCTATTCCGCAACGCCGTGGCGGTCAAGGACCTCCCTTATGACCTCGTGCGCGGCCAGCCGGCCCCCCTCGAGCCTCTCGCCCTCGAGCGGTTCCGGGGCCGGGGCCGGGGCGGACGCGCGGGCGGCCGACTCGGGCGCGGCGACCCGGTGGGCGGCCCACCTGCCCTCCTCTCCGGCGAGCACCGCGCACACGAGCCGCATCATGGACGCCTCGGAGGGGAACGACTGCACCGAGCGGTATCTCCTCTTGATCTCGCGGTTCGCGCGCTCCTGCACGTTGTTCGTCCTGATCT
>OBZH01001476.1_pt1 | contig 13962 bp, 10 predicted proteins | sample 1476881 | NCBI WGS metagenome assembly OBZH01 (sample SAMEA2580230, study PRJEB22360) | human gut metagenome | biome: human gut; feature: human-associated habitat; material: faeces | place: Denmark | collected 2008/2010 | reverse complement strand
TACTCAGTCTAATTACTGGTTCTTTTCGTTCAAGGTCGTTTTGAGGAGACGAATGGGCGCACTTCGCCCTTACCCGTCGCTGTTCCTCCCTAACTTACTCCGCCCTAACTTACTCCGCCCTAAAAGATGGGTTCAGTTTACCAAATTTACGTAGGATAGTCCACTTGCACTTTTTGCATAGTCGCTCCACGAATCTGATCCACATGACCCTAAATACGGATTTAGTTTACCAGAAATGTGCGGCACTGTATAGGTGCAGTTCTTGCAACCATCCCTCGTCAGTTTTGATTTACCTGACCCAAAATACAATGTAAGTTTAGCAAAACGTAGATTACTTGTATAGCTGGAGTTTTTCCATAGTATCTGCCGTCAGCCAAAAGAAGATTTAGTAATGGGAATATCCTCAATGGCTACAGAATATGTGGTCAATCAGCCTTCCACTGTGTTCTTGCTGCTATTTCGGATACGATTTCTCCGTTGTACGTAAAGTAGTTGGGGCCAGCGGCGGCTTGAATGCCTTTAATATTCTGCACGATTGCCGAAAGAGATGTCAGTTCGTTGTTGTATTGCACCTTGCGCTCGGTTGCCACAGTCACCCGAACGGTTGGATCATCCACATATACGAGTTCAGCACCTACTGGGATGTTACACTTTGCAAAATTTACAGGCGGCTTTTGGGTTTTCTTGCTGTCTGTGGAAGTGGCATTGGATTGCTTCTTTTGCAGCTTGTCCTGAGAACCGCTAATAGTTGCGATTGCTTCCAATAATTCATATGCATCCTCGGCAGACATCACAAAGAACTCCCGGTTTTTGGACACACGGAGATCGGGATTCAGATTATCGATCAGCTTGTGGAGTTTCTTGTCTTCCAGTTTGCCGGAAGTCTCATAGGTGGCAAAAATCTCATAATCGTAGGGAAGCGCCGTGGTGCTCAATTGCTTTCTCCGATCCTCTACATTAGTGGCATAACCTATCTTCACCATATCCTTCAGACAGGGATTTGTCATAATATAGATATAGCCTTTAGCCATTGTGCCACTCTCCTCGTTTTTTCTTCCATTATATCAGTTTTTATTGATTTTTCAACACCACAGAAAAGAAGCAGAAAATCCAAACGATTGAGAATTAAAAAACGACTGAATAGAAAATAAAAATCTGACTGAACGGAGTTGTAAAATTTAACTGAATAGATTATAATAGACTCAGCTTATAGTCGAGGTGAGCGTTTATGGATAAGCAGAACTACAAACCCCGCGTTATTGATACAAAGGTTAAGGAATATCTGTCGGCGTTTGGCGCCGTTTGTATTGAAGGGCCCAAATGGTGCGGAAAGACTTGGACTTCCTCTTATCACAGTAAAAGCGAGATCTACATCGGTGATCCTGCCAACAACTTCCAGAATCGCCAGCTGGCCGAATTATCCCCTGCTCTGGTTCTGGACGGTGAAACGCCTCGCCTGATTGACGAGTGGCAGGAAGTTCCTCCTATTTGGGATGCCGTGCGGTACAAAGTGGATCAGGTTGCGGAAAAAGGACAATTCATTCTGACCGGATCTGCCACGCCGAACCATAAGGGGATTTTGCATAGCGGGGCAGGCCGTATTGCCAAGCTGCGGATGCGTCCTATGTCCCTGTATGAGTCAGGGGATTCCTGCGGGAAGGTCTCACTGGAAAAGCTGTGTCACGGTGAGTTGGCCCCTGCTTTGACCGGCGAGGTGGACCTGAAAAAGCTGATTGAGCTGATTATCCGTGGCGGATGGCCCGGCAGTTTGGGATTACCCATCGAGCAGGCTGCTCTGCTTCCGCTGGAATACCTCAACGCCGTTATTGATGATGATGTGTACCGCATCGACGGTGTGAAGCGCGATACCTCCAAGATGCGCCTGCTGCTTCGCTCTCTGGCCCGCAATGAAAGCACCACCGTCACCAATAAGACTTTAACGAAAGACATCAAGGCGGTTGATGACGAGGATATCGACTCCAACACGGTGTCTGCTTATCTGGATATTTTCAAGCGGTTGTTCATTACGGACAATCAGCCGCCATTCTCCGCCGGCATCCGTTCCTCTGTCCGTATCAAGCAGGCTGAAAAGCGGCACTTCTCCGATCCTTCTTTGGCCTGTGCTTTGCTGAAAGCTACCCCTGCTGGACTGATGGGCGATTTGGAGACGCTTGGTTTCTTGTTTGAAGCCCTGTGTGAGCGTGATCTTCGAATCTATGCTGAATCTTTCGGAGCAAACCTGTATCACTATCAGGATTATAAAAATCAGGAAATCGATGCTGTCATCGAACTGCCTGACGGCCAGTGGTGCGCTTTTGAAATCAAACTGGGGGCAAACCAAATCGACGCTGCCTCAGCCAACTTGCTTGAGATCAAAAAGCAGATTTCGGAAGACCCCAAAGGAAAGCCCCCTGCGGTTCTCTGCGTGCTGTGCGGTATGGCAAATGCAGCCTATCAACGGCCAGATGGGGTGTTCGTGATTCCTGTTACGGCGTTAAAAAACTAATTGTCCGTTTTTCGGGACATAAAAGATGCCAAAATGGCGTTAGGTGTTGCAATGCTTAATCCTTTAAACGCGAAGGAGGATAACTATGTTTGCATTAGATATTCGTGGACATTTAAATAGCCTTAGACTAGCTGAATCAAAAGCTCTTTGGCCACTTTTTGAGGCAGTAGTAAACTCTATTCAGTCAATCGAAGACTCGCCGAATCGGGATAATGGAAAAATCACAATTTTTGCTCAACGGGAAGACCAAGATCCTAACCTAACGATTCAAAAAGATGTCTTGGAACGCTTTGAATCGTTTGTAATTGAAGATAATGGAAATGGTATGAACACAGCTAACTACCGTTCCTTCAATACTGCGTATTCTACTCTGAAAATTCAGAAGGGATGTAAAGGCATTGGCCGATTTTTGTGGCTCAAAGCATTCGAGACAGTTGAAATCGAAAGTGTTTTTCAAGAAGATGGTCAATACTATCGCAGAAAATTCAGCTTTAACCCAGATGGTGTTTCGCCCGAAAACAATTTAGTTGAAATTGACGAAGACAATATCAAAACAATTGTGAGACTGAATAATTTTGCGACCCAGTACCGTCACGCAGCTCCCGTCGAACTTCCAGTTATTGCAAAACGGATCATCGAGCATTGTTTACCGTTCTTTATTTCGGGACACTGTCCGCAAATTATAATTCGCGATGGTGTAACAGATACAATAGACTTAAACCAATATTTTGAGTCAAATATTAGAGATTCGCTTCACCAGGACCGCTTTCAGCTGCAAGGTTCCGATTATGTAATTTATCATCTTCGCCTTCCTGAAGGAACATCTCAGCATGAGCTGCATCTGTGCGCCAATATGCAGGAAGTAACCTCTGTTGATTTGAAACGCTTTATCCCTGACTTACAGAAAAGGATTGTTCCTATCGACAATCCAACTGGCTTTTTCTATGTAGGATATGTGACCAGTAGTTACCTTGACTCTATTGTAAACACGACCCGAACGGGTTTCGATTTTGATGAAATCGGGAATCAAGTCTCCTTGTTCGGCACGGGGAAAGACAGTGTTGTTTCGGCCTCTATAGATTACATAATAGGGTACCTTGCAGACTATCTTGAGGATGTCAAAAAGAAAAAGCGTAAACAGATTGACGATTTTGTGTCGCAAGATCGACCCGCTTATCGTTACCTGTTGCACAACCGCCCTAATGTATATGATTTGATTCCTGCGGGCTTAAAAAAAGACGCACTGGAACTGGAATTGCACAAGCATTTCCAAAGCTGGGAGCATGAAATCCAAAAACAAGGAAAGGATTTAGAAAAGGCAGCAAAGGATGCTGCAAATCAGTCAGATACAACATATCAAGCATTGTTTGAGAAATATTGGTCGGGTGTAACTGAACTTAGTAAAACCTGCCTTGCCGAATATGTCGCCAGACGGAAAGCGCTGCTTGCAATGCTGGAAGAGACCCTCACGATCCAAGAAGATGGCAGCTTCAAAAAGGAAGATGTAATTCATTCTATTATCTGTCCTATGAGGCACACATCAGACGACATTGCTTTTGAGGAGATGAATCTTTGGATCGTAGATGAGCGTTTGGCATATCACAGGTATTTGGCATCAGATAAGACTCTCAAATCTATGCCGGTAATAGATAGTGACAGCCGAAAAGAACCCGATATTGTTGTGTTTGACCAGGCATTTGCATATTCTGATAGCGACGAACCGCTTTCGACTGTAACAATCGTTGAATTTAAGAAACCTGACAATGACAGCAAGAATCCGATCAATCAAGTCGGGGAGTATGTAGATCTGATTCGCAGTGGGAAAAAGAAGAAGGCAAACGGACAGGCATTCAGTATTACAGAGGGAACACTATTCAGGTGTTATGTTATTTGTGACCTAACAGATAAAATGCGCACCCATTGTTTGAACAGTAGCCTGCTTCCTACGGCGGATAACCTCGGATATACGGGATTTAATCAGTTCAGACACGAGTACATTGAAGTCATTTCTTACACAAAACTGTTGGCCGATGCCAAAAAGCGAAATCAGATTTTGTTTGATAAACTTTTTTCCCCTAATCCAGGTGAAGTAATTCATGCTTCTGCAGAAAATACCGCCCACATTTAGCGGAATTACAAGAGATCGTTAAGCAAATATATAGCGAGTAAACGGCAAGAGCCAAGGGAGTAGACCCTTGGCTCCTGCCGTTTAGGGAAATAATTAAGATGTTGTGCTGCCGGAAACAATTTTGACTTTCAAGAAAGACCCCAAGGCCAGTTTGGCGTTTTTCTTTTTCTCGCCGGTTAACCGAACAACCATGCTATTCGTATCTTCGTCATTCATCACAGATACGATGTCAAGAAAGTGCTTTGCTCTTGATGATCCGACATAGAACACTCTCCGTTTTTCATCATCAAGAAAGCAACTGTCATCTACATCCACAACGATAACGACATCTGATTCCAACCCTTTGAATTTACGAGAAGATGTAAACAGGATCCCGTTATCATTTCGGTTGGATACAAGCGGGTATCCTCCAACAGAGGAAATGCCAGACAAAATCGACGTATCTTCCGTCTTCACGGTAAGAACTACAATTTGCTTTTTCTGGATTCCTTGCTGTGTGTAGTTGCGAATTATAGAAACAATGGTCTGATGTGCATCCTCTGTATTCCGCGAGAGGTACATGGTCGGTTTCTGCCCCGGAATATCTAATCGCATTTTGATTTTCTCAATTCCAATGGGCTTGTACGATGTTACTGCGATGCTGCGAGTATTTCTACAGTTGCGGGAAAGGATCAACCTACACTCAACACGGTTAACCCATTCCAAAGTTTGCCGTTGCTGGACAAGCTGGTTCTTGTCATAGAAAACATAGAAACAACCGTCTGTGATTTCTGCTATGGCGTAGAGGAGCTCCAAATGGCATTCTGCAAAGTCTTGCCCCTCATCAATGATGATATGCTTATATGGCCAAGAATGCTGATCGTATTCATTGAGATAGCGAGAAATCCCTTCGTCTCCGCCAGCATCAGAGATTTGCATATGCCTGCAGGTAAGCAGAGGCAAATTTGCAAATGTAATATTGGGAATAGCGGTTCCATAAGAATTTTGGAGATATTGCAGCAAATGGTGGTTAAAGCACAAAAACAGGACCTGATCTGTTTCTGCGAGTCTCCGTGCCTTCTCAATTGCCAGCATGGTTTTTCCCGTTCCTGCGCCACCCTGAACAGCTGCCACACGCTGCTCCTCCAGATAATCGAGCAAATAGCTTTGCTCCATAGTCATTCGATTAAAATAATAATCTTGTTCAGCAGCTTTCCCGGAGAAGTTGGGGATGGCATCAAAACTGGGAGCCAGAATGCGAACAACCTCATCAGATTCTGCTTTTGAGGTATAGAATGATGTGCGCATCTGATAGAAGTCGAAAACTCGCGTTATTGCCGCAGCGGGATTATCCAGATCCTGCTGTATAAGTACATTTCCCACAGCATACTCGCACGGCATAGAGCCGATTTTGCTGCGCTCGTTCACACTTGGGAACCAAACAGCACATTCCACCCAATAATCCTTAACGGTATCTAATTTGGAGTATGCCAAAAGATCTGCAAATGTAAACTTGCTGCGTTCGGCCTGCACCATAGGCGGGCGTTTCATTTGCTTGCACTCACCCGTCAAGGTATTTGTTTGATACCAGCGACCGTCTTTGCAGGAAATACCACCGGATTTTACCTCGATAACAAGTAGTCCGCGGTCGGGGTGGAAAACAGCGAAATCGGACTCCCCCCAGACGATGTTTCCACTTGGCCTAGCCTTATTCCAATGAACTGAATGAAACACAACATATTTATCCGGTAGCGTAGACAACGCATTATAGATACGTTCCTCGCCGATGCTACCATGGAATTCTTCGTGTGTAACGTTGCTGGGAATCATCCTCGCCATATCTATTACTCCTCAAATCTGTGTTTCATCTCGTCCAAATCCAAAGCATCGCACTGATAGACAAGCCATCCGTTGCCTCGGAAGATTTCGCTCAGTTCATCGGGAACATTGCTGTCAACCAGAGCGACCTTTTGGTTTTGCCAAGCAAGGAGAACATCCACATATTGAATACCAGCATACAGCTTTGCGCTATAATAGTCGGCCAAAGGTATTTCAGCGAGATCCAGTTTTTCGGTCTCGAAATCGTCGAACAAAATCGCAGCTTCGCTCCAAGATGTGTAATCTTCTTTGAAATCATCTCCAATCTGAAGGATAACAGTCCTATCGTCGCAATCAATCGATGTGTCCACAACGGTTTTTTCATCGAACGAATCGGGCATGATTCCAAGGAAATAGTTTTCCAAATGATCCCAGATTTCTTCGCTTGTAAAATTGCTCTGGAATAGATAAGTTAGCATATCAACGGAGTCTTTGTGCCGTTTGTTTACCAACTCCAACAGTCGATTTCTATAGCCAGCAGGACGATCTCTGACCATAGTCATGTCTTTTACCGAGTTGACATAGATATAAAGCTGGCTGTTTGACCCGCCTAGCGACTTAAATCGAAGAACGCCCATGGCCTCCAGAACGCCCAAGCAGGTTATATATTCCTTGCACTGGGTATGATGGCTGTCGTTTACAAGGTATAATTTGCGCTGTGTCTCCGAATCGGTAGGCACAGACTCTGCCAGGATCTCTCGATAACAGCGTTTGATCCAATTAAAGAAATCCTGAATAGAGGACTTGATGGAATAAGATGTGTCTCCTGCGTTGGTTGCTCGAGTGAGATAGGGCCTGCCATTGATGCGCTTGGAGTACTCGCTTGCATATGTGTTGGCTGCTGCAAAAAAGACGTTAATCGTGCTTTGAGCCTTATAGCGATTGATACCCAAAGAACTGCACGCAGAGGCAAGCTGTTCCGAAATAACGGATTCTTTCAGATAGTTCCCGGAGGAAATCGACTCCTGGAATATACCGTGTAGCGCATTTATGACGGAATCAAACATGAGCTCACTATTATCTGCAAGTGTGATGTCAATAGACATTGCTGGTATCAGAGAGAATTGCTTGTTAAACGGTAATTCTGGACTTTGAGTGTACAGCAGGTACTTGAATTTAGGGAAGGACATTTCCTTACTATACTCTCGATCCCAAATCCAATTTAAGTTAACTTTGAATATATTCTTTTCATGGAAAACTAGTTGTGCAACATCAGAATACTTCTGATTTAATTTAGCTTGCTGCGTAATCGGGATTGAGAAATAACCATGTGCAAAAATTGGAATCGGCCTCATGTAGAATGGTGCAAATCCCTTTCGCTCATAGTCTTTTTGGATCAACAGCATGGCCGTCTTTACTTTTGCAATCAAATCGCTATCGTCAGCTGATGTCGCTCCAAAAATGTAAGCAAAGCTTTCTGCATCAACAAGCATCTCATTGCGTTTTTTGGTGAGAGGCTTAGATTTTCCGGAATATCGAGAGGCTGTGTAGAGTTCCAGAATCTTTTTGATTACTTCGATTAACTGATAGTTTTTAATAGTTGAAAGTCCATGAAGTCTGTTGATGTGCTTAAAGTCATCACTTATGTGTTGGTAGACAGCATGTCCATCAATCTCTGCCTTTCGTGCGGCACGGCCAATTTCCTGCATATAGTCGCACACATTTCCGGTGGGTGCAAAATGCATGACTATGCTAATATCCGGGATGTCAATTCCCATGCCGAATGCTTTTGTTGCAGCCATGACAAGTCTACTGCCATCACGGAATTCATTGAGATTGAAGTCCTTTTCGTCAGCGCCTAACTGCCCATGGTAAATGGCAAGGTGTTTTCCAAGGCCTTTGGCGTAGCAATAAGACTTAAAGCTGTTAATCAGGACAACCGTTGGGAAATAGATCAACACTTTCTGCCCACGGATCAGCGCCTTATGTATTTCCGAAATTAAAAAGTCGAATTTGTCACTCTCGTACTCGTTACGAGTCTTTTTTTCTGCCTGAGATACTTCGATGGAAATGTTGCTTCGTCTGATATGTCCCAAATGGGTAATGGGGTTCACCATATGGAGACTATTCAGCGTTTCGTGGTACATATCTTCGTTTCCACCGTAAATTGCCGTTGCAGTAAATGTGGCAATGATAAACGGAACCGGATCGGTCTCGCTTTGAGACTGACGCTTGCGGAGCTTTCGAATATGATCGCCTAAATACCAATAATCCGGACGAAACTGCTTTCCCCACGTTGTGACGATGTGAGATTCATCTACAACAAGCATACCGATTTTGCGTTTTCCAATGAGCTGTTCGACATCGCTACGGCTCAGCAAGGATTCAGGAGATAGGTATAGAATATCGCAGTCCCCGTTTGCGACTGAGGCGAGGATCTCATCTCGGACAATTGGAGAAATGTCAGAATTAATAGTTTTAGCTCCAGTATATCCCCGTTCCTCAAGATTTTGTACTTGGTCGTTCATCAATCCGATCAGAGGAGTAATAACCAGAGTCAACAGGCTATATTTTTCTGCTAAGTAAATAGCCGGGAGCTGGAACATCAGCGATTTTCCGGAGCCAGTTGGTGCAGTTACGAATATATCCCTGTATGTTTTACCAGCAACACAATTTTCCGCTTGTTCGATAAGGTCGCAGATAATATCTTCCTGCGAAATTGTGATGACTTCCTTTTGGTGATCTTCGACAGCGGCTAAGTCATACATCTTTATTGACCGGAAAGAAGGGTATCCCCAGTAACGCTCAAGCGAGTCATATATTTCTTGCGGACACTTTCGAATCTGTTTGTCTGCCTGGGGAACATAGGAAAACAGCCTGTTGGGATATTTCCCGCACAGCCCCCGCAACTTGTCCTGCAGTACAGTTTTTCCCACGGCGGCATTGTCTAAAGAAACTGCAAAGACAGCATCTGATACTTCCAAGCTGTATGCCAGGGAAAAATAGTCGCTTTCCTCGCAAATAGAAAGAATATTTTCGTTATCTACTTTACACTCAAGCAAATCGCACGGCTCATCTTCCGAGATAAATAAGCGTTCAATTTTTTCGTTAAGCAGATAGCTTTCATCCAAATTATAGCGGCAGGCGTACTGATTCCCGATCTTCAAGAAATTGCTGTAGATATCAATGTAGTCGCTTAAATGTTCCAGTGAAATCTCTTCCTGCAATTCTTCATCATAATGAGCACATAACGCAGAGATAATTTCTGGCTGAATGCAAACACGGACAGGGAACAGATTTATATAGTCCTTGTTCTCGAAAATGTAGATTTTGGAGAACATCGAAAGGATAATCTCACGAAGACAAATAAATTCTTCATAGCAAATAACCTTTGTAGGTTGCTGAAGAATTTCCATAAATCTGGAGCCTTTGTCTTCAATGGTCTTTCCCAATGATGTAGCACAACTTTCAAATTCTGTGAAAGCATATCCCTTGATTACAAAAAGGACACCAGGGGCGCTATGATCCCCGATATATTCTTGGATTTTATCCACAATCATTTTTGTACGCTCCTCCCATAGAATGTAGCTTTAAACTTTTCTCGAAACGAGGCATCCATTTGAAGCAAGGCCTTAATTTCCACATTATGTAATTCGGTTTTTGTGATTCCGTAAAGAGCTTCCATTTCTTCCGGGGTTAAACAATGCCCATAATCTATTCCGAACCTTAATGAGAAAATGGTGCTCTCCTTTGCGGTGAGGTGGTCCAAGACATCTTGTATTTTGGTGTCGAATTCTCTATCTGAGAAGTGGTCAAAAGGTTCTTTAGATTGTCGCTCGGGAGCGGGAACTTGCTGGGTTGGCATAGGCTGATTTTCTGACGAAGTTTTCTTCGTTTCAAGGCTGTAAAAGTCACGAATGTGCTTGGTTCTTGATGGGTGCCGTAGTTTCCTTAGTGCCTTATTTTCAATCTGTCTGATTCGTTCTCGTGTAACATTAAACATCTTTCCGACATCTTCCAAGGTTCGTTCGATTCCATCGTCGAACCCAAAACGCAGGCGAAGAATCTTTTCCTCACGTGGAGTAAGTGTGGATAACACATTTTCTAAACTTTCCCGTAGGAATGTCTGTTCTACCACGTCTTCAACTGAACTATCCGAAGGGATAAACTCCTCGAGTTCCGTCTCTTCATCTTCGCCTACTAAAACATTAAGGCTGGTAGTATTTAAATACAGATCTCCGAGGTTGAGGAGATGACGAATTTCTTTTGCAGATGTGGCATATCCCAAAGTGATTATTTCTTCGATCAATTCAGCTTCAGTAAAATTCGGGTGTGCCGCTCGTACACCCCAAAAGCGGCGTGCTCTTTCCATTACATGGACAGGCAAACGGATCAAATATGCATGGTCAATAATATTTCTCGTAATACTTTGTTTAATCCAGTGGCCTGCGTATGTTAAAAATGAAAAACCACGAGTAACATCAAAACGATCTGCTGCTGCAATAAGTCCTATATTTCCATATTGAACGATATCATCTATCGTAAGACTGTCTTGCTTAAATTGCTTTGAAAGGGCAAGGGCATCTCGATAGACAAATTTCTCGTTTTTAAGAACTAACGCCTCTAACGCAAGAGGATCTCCTTGCTGGTATAGCGCACATAGCTGTTCGTTTTTTAATCCGAGCAACTGTTTAGCGTCTCTACCAAGCGTGGATTTAGGTGCCGCATGCGACTTTTTTGTTTCTACGATGCTCTCTGACTCGATCTCAGTAAATATATCTATAATGCTTTTTTGATCAATGGGCGGACTGGCCTCGTCATCAACATAGTCAATGTCTGCATCAATCAAGATTTCAATAATCTGATACTGCTCTTTACGGGTGAGATCAGAAAACAGACGATTAAAATCACTTTCCCGCAGTTTCTTATCTTTGGTTAGATAGGGCCGGATAGCCTCTAAGATGTATTCTCTATTTAGCACCAATGCCGACCTCCCACACTTGGCAAAAGACTAACTTCTATTTTTTATTTTATAGCAAATACTGTTCCTTTTCAATAAGACATTGCCGGAGTACTTGACGTACACTTGTTGATATTTATTAATAATGAAATTTTGCGTAGAATAAATGCATATTTAGATTATAGAGCCTTTATAGTCTGATATTCCGTACAATACATCCTTGAGTATAGGAGTATTTCACAGTTGATGCGGTTCCTCCGCTTGATCTCATAGCGTAGACTGCAATGACACGACTGGAACGATCGACCATATAACGGTTGCGTTTCATGTAGCAACCGCCAAAATAATGGCCTGAGTGGATATTAACAACATCGCAGCAAGTAACAAGGCTTTGAAAGGTTGCATCAGGAGTATTCATGCGGCTGGGATATGGAATTGCTGCTTCCAGAACAAGAGGACATCCTTTTTTAAATTCAGCAACTAGTGCAGCAAAAATCAAGCTGGCACCAGAAGCAAAACCACAGATGAAATGCGTATATCTATCTGAAATAGCCTGTAATATCTCAGTACGGAGTTTGGTTGATACTACTGGCAACCGGTCGGCAGGAATATCGCGATGCCCTGTAAAACAGCAAGTATTTTCTTTCCCCATGTCTAGTTCAACCCTCAAAATAACAGAGTTATAATAACTCTATATCAGCCCTGTTTTCGTATTATACCAAAGTGTAAGTCTAAAATAAAGTCATAATGACTTTATCGGAGGCAAATGTACTATGAACCGAGATAATGAAAAGCACTTTGGGCTGAGGGTAGATGGAGACATCCTTGCGAAGTTTCGCTATGTGTGTGGCTATGTAGGGCGGTCTGCCAATAGCCAGATTATTCAACTTATGTTAAAGTTCATAGCTGACTACGAAAAAGAACACGGAAAGATTGATTTAGATGAGATTCAGAAATAAGTCCCTATTAATCTTTTCCTGCGGGCGCCAAAATCGCTCTTGCTCCGCTTCCGGATCAAGAACAATTTTGGCGCTTGTGGAAGTTGCTTTTTGAGGGCAATCTGTTGCCCCTATATAGTACACAGACCAAGTCGTAAAACTGTGATTTTTAAACCGTGAGAAACCTAGTCTTTTCAAGGCTTTGAGCGGCCTCGACACCCAACAGATTCCCCTTTGCGAAACAGAGCCCCAAACCGGCCTGAAATCGACAGTTATCGGTTGGGTGTTTTCGTAACATTTTGAAATGTATCCTAAGCATCCTGAATTGTTTGATGAGAATTTTAAGGAGAAATCCATGTCTGTATTTGAAGATATTGATCAGATTATAGACTATGCTCACTTTTGGAACTGGGCGCCAGATTGGAATGTAGTAAAAGAAATTTATCAAAAGGTTCCGGATTCATATTCTGTTCTGATGCCATTTGCCTACGCGTACTTAGAGGAAATGATTCGAACAACCACCTCTGATTATGGGCTCCCCCTATTTGATAGAGACAAAAAACCTGTTAAAGTAAAAGTTGGAATGGCTCTCATCAACCTTGCCAAACAAGAAAACCAAGATAATGCAGAGTATCTAGAATTGCTTGAGAAAGCAAAAAGGCATTTTCAATATACGCAGATTAGCAACGATGAAAATGGTAGGAATAGAGTTATGCATGGTCGTGTTCATCCGCGCTTTTGGAGCCAAGAAGTTTTCGAGGATCTGATCCGTGATATAGCTGAACTTTCTAAGTACTCGAAGTTTTGAAGGCTATCAAATAGCATCAAAGAAATGAATTATTAGAGAAGCATTTTGCTTCATGTATGCGCCGACATAAAAAAAGGGATACACCATGCGTCAAACGCACGGTGTATCCCTTTTTGTGAGTCAATTTGTCGATTTTAAGTAATTTCAGCAATATTTTTTCTGTAATCTTTAAGATGGTGGAGGTACACGCAGGTCCTGGGCGGCCTCCATCTTGAACTTGTTCAGGGCCTCACGGGCGCTGGGAACCACGGGCTGGTTGGAATTGGAATTGTTAGAGCTAGACATAATAGCGCATCTCCTTTGGTGACAAATTTGTTGGATTCGGTGAATCCAGACATAGCTTTGCCCCAGGGCGGATTTCTATGTGCGCCATTTTTTGCTGGTCGGGTCTGCGGAAAAAGGGGAATAATAATACAGATAGATAAAATTGAAGTAAACTGTGTTGGTTTTGGAAAGAACATCAGAAATAGAATAAAAGAGAAGATAAAAAAGAGGAAAATGTACCGCTGCCGCTCGGCGGACGCGGTTAAAGGGCCCAGGCATGCCACACACCGTCCTGCTGCTCGCGCTGGAGCCGTCCCTGCCGGCGCAGATGGTCCAGGTGGGCGATGCCCTCGCCCACGGCAAACCACTTCTGGGCCAGGGGAAAGTCGTCCCAGCTCCTGGAGCGGATGTTCCAGGTCATGTGGGCGGCGGCTTCATAGGCGGTGCTGCCGGGGCGGGCGCGGAGGGTGGCGGTCAGCTCGTCCAGGCGGCGGGCGTGGTGCTCCAGCAGGGCGTCCACCCGGGGGGCCAGCGCACCGGGGCGGCGGTGGCCGGGCAGAG
>OBZH01001473.1_pt1 | contig 13966 bp, 21 predicted proteins | sample 1476881 | NCBI WGS metagenome assembly OBZH01 (sample SAMEA2580230, study PRJEB22360) | human gut metagenome | biome: human gut; feature: human-associated habitat; material: faeces | place: Denmark | collected 2008/2010 | reverse complement strand
TTGACTAGTGATCCCATTGACAAGATTTTGGATAATCATCGGCCCTTTAGTCGTAACTAAAGTAATCAACTGGTCGATCTGTTTTCCGAATTGTTGGTTAATTAGGCCCAAACCAGCGAGGACAAGGCCAAGGATAGCAGCCGGACCGATTGACGCGAGGGCGATTCCCATAACGGACGTGATCCCACTTGTCATCATGGACAAAACTCCCATTCCTTCTCCGGCAACACGCCCTAGAACTCCGGGGACCCCTCCTAATTTTCTGCCAAAACCGAGAACAGATTCACCAGCGGTCGTAAAACCATTAGCAGCAACTGTTCCAAAATTGACCGTTGAGAGTGCAACTTTGCCCATAACACCAGTAAGCGAAGTTAGTCCGCGCACCGCTGGACCAAACGCAAACGCACCCACAAGGGCCGTCACGGCTGGTTTTACAGCTTGCATAGTGCCTTTAAACTTATTCGCTTGCTCGTCGGTCATTTTAGTTCCATTGAGGAATTGATTTAATGCCGGGTTTAACGAATTAAGAGCGTCTAAGAATTTCTGTAGCCCTTGCGAGTTAGATAATTTGTCAACTAATTTGTCAATCCATTTGACGAGTGTCGTAAGGACTGGAAGGACTGCCGTTCCGACTTTAATTTGAAGTGTTTCCCATGAACCACTCAAAGCCTCGACGGCCCCTTTTAAGTTGTTGAGCTTTTCAGCAGCAACTTGAGCAGCCGTTGCCTTATCAATAGCGGCTTGCATACTATTGGCACCATCTGCTCCCTCGTTCATCGCGATAGTTGCAGCACGCACCGCGTCAGTACCGAACATGGTTTTCAACGCCATTTGTTTCTCTGCGTCAGTCAATCCGCCCAAGTGTTCTTTCAAAACTTGAGAAATCTCAGCAAATGACTTGATCTTGCCTTCAGCTGTGAAGAACTGGTTCGAGCCATCGGCCGTAATGATACCGAGTTCTTTCATCATGTTCGTTTGTGCTTTCGTCTGCGGTTGCAAATTCATAAGCATAGTTTTTAGTGATGTACCAGCGTCTGATCCCTTGAGTCCGTTTTGAGCGAAGACTGCGAGGGCGTTAGTGGTATCACGAAATGATAAACCAAGCCCAGAAGCCACTGGAGCGACCATGGAAAGACCATATTTCAGCTCGTGGACGTCTGTCGCGGACGCGTTAGCAGCTCCCGCGAGTTGGTCCGCTGCCTGTGTGGCTGTCATGCCGTCACGTTTAAACGCGTTTAAGGCTGTCGACGTAATTTCAGCCGCTTCTTTCAAGTCCAATTCCCCAGCTGTGGCCAAGTTAAGGGACGCTGTAAGCCCACCGTTTAGGATATCTTTTGTTGATACCCCAGCTTTTGAAAGTTCACCGATCGCGTCAGCAGCTTCACCAGCACTAAAGGCTGTATCGGCCCCGGCTTTGATTGCAGCGTCGTTGAATTGCTTCATTGTCGCTTCGCTCTCACCAGTTACGGCCTTAATATTGCTCATTTTAGCTTCGAATTCAGCAGCTTTTGAGACTGTACTCTTGATCGCTTGTTTCCCGAGATCAAAGAGTTTGTAAGCAGCAGCAACACCTAAAACCTGTTTTACTAGGTTAGTTGACGCGCTCGCTGCTTGGTTCGTATGGTTTACAATCCCGGTCAAGGCTCCTACTGCCTTCTGCCCGGTCGTCTGGAACGCGTTCCCGAGTCGTCCGCTTACATTGCTCGCGAGACTGTTAACCGAGGACAAGATTTTGCCTCCAAACGAGTTTTGAACCCGTTCCGCAAAGCCATTCGCCTTGCTGGTTAGGTTGGTGAACATACTAGACCATGACGAGTTGATCGGATTCAGTACTCTTTGGCCGAGTGCACTCGTAAGATTCCCAGCCACGGACTGGATTCGAGCTTCGAGCCGGGCCATAGAATCCCCAATAGAGCCAAAGGCCGTCTTATACGATCCGGACATATTGTTAGCCGAATTAGTAAATACTGAGCCGATACTGTGGACTTTGGAGCTGATCCGTTGGGCCATAGAGTCAACGCTGTTTGCCATTTCAGCAAACGCGCTTTTTGGTGATTTGATCGCGTTTGAAATATCAAAATCAAACGCTTTTTTAATTTTGGAATTAATACTAGCCCCAACGGCCGAAACGTCATTTTTCATCGCCCCGAAAACTGATTTTACGTCAGCCGAAACGCGAGTAAATGCATTTCGTATGGGGTCAGGTAATTTTGCGCCAATGTTAGAAGAGATACGTTGTAGCTCTCCGAGGGCGATTTTGAATCCACCTGTCAAACCTTGGCCGATCTTGGATCCAATATTCTGGTTACTGTTTGCGAGTCGGTTCATTAATTCCCCGACTTCACGAATCATCTGATTTGCACTTTTAGAGGCCTCTTGTGCAGCGCTCTGAAATGCTTTACGTGTCGAGCTTACGACGTCGCTCATCGCCTTTTCATATCCCGATAAGTCCGCGCCGATAATCGCTTCAATTGATCCGTCAAAAGCCATCGCCCATCACCTCCTTTTTTGTTATCTATTTCTAAAATGCTCGTTAAGACGCTCGATCTTTTCAAGCATATTCTGAGAATTTCCTCGTTTTTGTTCTTCGTGTTGTCTGAATAGACGACGCACTTTCTCGCGATCCTTTTTCTTGCTCAACTTGCCAAAGTCCGCTTTTTTAGCGTTCAACGTATAGCGAAGATTAAAAGCAAGCTCCACGAGGTTTTCCCTTTCTTCGATTGCTCGGTAATAAAGGCCCTCGCGAATCGCGTCAAGCTCGTTTTTGGTACACGAAAAGATAATGTTCGGGTCAGTTAGACCCAAACGCGCACACTCTATTAAGAGATTGCGCTTCTCAAGCGCCCAATTTGCGCTTCCGTTTGTTCGATCTGAAGCTCTGCTTGCGCCTTGTCCTCCGCTGTTTCTGCTTTGGCTTTGAGGTATTTCAATCCCAGCTCGAGATTTTCTAAGTATTTCGAAACTTTCTCTTTGAAAAAACCAGATTCAACCATCTCTTCCTCGAGTGCTTCAAAAAGCGGCTCTGTGCTTTCTGCTCCGAGATCTTCCATTTTGTCCGCGATAGCTTTGATAGCTTCTTCATCGCTTACGGCTTTCGCTTTTTTAGAAGCGCATAGCTTGATAAGATCCACAAGAGCCGAATCGTTACGATCCACGATACGAAGGAATAGAGCTCCGACGCCGTCTTCGTTGCGTGTGCCATTTGGTCCTTGAGATCCCAGATCACGATTGACCTTGTACATTGTCATATAGTCAAATTTGATCTCGATTGAACGACTTCCGACTGTAAATTCCATTGAATAACTCCTTTTTTGTCAAAAAAATAAAAGCAAAAGGGCATTTGAAGCCCCTTTGCTTGAAAAATTAGCGTGTGATATTGTTGTAATCGCCTGTTGTTTCGCCCGGATTTTGATACTCGTAAACGTCATTCAACATTGCGATTTCGTCCGCTGAAAGTGGGAAACGTCCATCGCGCAAACGTCCAACGATCCCCACTGTATAGTTCAACTCAACGAATCCATCGATTGCGTCAGTGAATTCGACGTCGTCCGTGATCTTACCATAACCAAATTGAGCTGGATAGGTATCTTTTCCGGAAGTTGCGTCTTTGACGCTATCATCAACAATAACGCGCCAGATCTTCAATGATTCCCCTGTCTTTTGTGCGTCAAGAACAGTTTGAACTGATGGATCTTTAGGCGCAAAGTATTGAGTCAACTCGATTGAGTGCTCATCTGTTGCTTTTTCAAGCAAGCGCCCTTGTTGAGTTTGTTCGTCAATGTATTCACCACCCATGGTAGTTGTACCGTCTGTACGATAGGCTGGAAGCATTGCTCCGTTACCTTTTTCAGCGTGAATTGATTGAATGAAATAGAATACTTTTTTACCTACGACCGGCTTTGCGATCGTGATTTTGATTTTTGCTTTATCTTCAGCTTCACCCATTTAATTATTTCTCCTTTTAGAAAATTGTGTCTGTTAATGCAATGACGATATGATAGACTTCCCTGCCTACCGTATCGTCTAAGAGTACGCTCGCGTTCATATTGCGATTGTGGCCAATCCTACGAAGGGCCTCTGATTTGACTTTCTCAACACTAGCCCGGCTTTCCGTGCCCGGTAAGAAAATATCAATCTGTACACTCATATCCTCGATAATAAGCCCTGTTTGAGCGGTTTTTGACGTGTCCGAGCTAGATTGCCCGATCACCAAAAACGGCTCGAGTGTGTCTTGTTTTGGTAGCTTAAACTTGATCGGAATATTGAGCGGTTTTAATTTTTCGCGTAAATCTGCGAGCATTTTGACTGAAGGCGTTTCGTTTGCCATGAATCACCTCCTAAACATTTTACGAAGGTTCTTAAATACAACTTCGCTTTCTTCCTTAACGGCTGGACCAAGAAACGGCTGGGCCTTCATCTTACGAGTTCCAAGCTCCACATAGACCGAATAACCAGCTGGAGACGTTACTTTGTACCGTAACATACCCACCCGGGCGACAAAGATCCCGTTTCGCATAAAACCGGTATCGACTGCCGCTTTCATTTTGGCTTTCCGTTCCACACGCAAAGTTGATCGTTGCAATTCTGCCGATACAGCCCGACGCGCTTCCCGTGGCTTGTTCTGGACCTTCCGCATGAACTTGTCCAAGCCCTTGACAGTATATGAAAAACTCATAAGTAAATAACCGTGCTATTATGATGATATCGTTTGCCCTTGATTTTGAGTCTGTGGCCATTGTAAATCACTTCCGAAAAGCCCTTATACGTACCTTGTAAGTGCAATTTGAACGAATCAAAATCATACTTACCAAAGAGACCCATCATCTCATAACTAGATAATGAATTTCGCATACAAGGGACTGGGAAACTCTTTTTTGTTTCCGTGTTCTCGAGCAATTCGTCCTCTGGCTCTTCCTCAAAGATCAAAGTCACGCGTTCGTTGTAAATCATACACGCGCCCCCTTTAAATGAATCGAGCGATTCCGCGGGCCCGATGTTTGATCGCAAGGCCTTGCAATACGGCCTTATGCTCATCTGTTAGATAGCTAGACTCCCAAGTGAAGCTCCGGCCTTCCTCGCTGTCCGCTGTCGCGCCTTCCGAGTTTAGACGGTTGAAGCGACTGACGGCAACGTCTCGAAGGATATAAGCCACGCTCTCGGGCAATTCCTCGAGTGCTGTTTCCGAGAATTGATTGACGTAAGCGATCATACGCTCGAAGCTATCCCGTACAATAAGGGCCAAAAGATCGTCTTGTTCTTGGTCAGCCTTGGGAATACCTTTTAGAAGTCGAAGCTCTTCCGTTACTTGATCGATATTGATTGCTGTCATCGCTAAAACCTCCTAAGACTAGGCTGCCGCTGTTGCCGTTGGTGCTTGAATTGTTGCTTCTACCACACCGTCCGGAATTTCAGCAAAGAGAACGTTAGCGCCAAAGAAAACAGACTCAAAAGTCAAGTTATTCAAGTGACGGTCACGCGCAACACCGATCAATCCTGTTTCGTCTGTGAAGTCCGCGAACAATCCGCCAAGATCACCACCAGCCACGTTCAAGTAAGCAAAAACAAGGTTTTCAACGGCTGTTGTATAGATCTTTCCTTGTGGGCATGAAGGCATAACAATAACGTTTTGCATACCGAGGAAGTTTTGCAAGAGTGTAAATCCGAACACGTTTGAAGCGTCAGACGCAACGGCTGTACTTCCGAGGTATTCAGCCACGTCGAGCGGGTTAACAAAAGAAACAAGTGGAGAACCTTCGAACTCGTTGAAAGTAGTCAATTTGCCCCAGCTGTTTGCTAGTGCTTGTTGGAGTCCTTTTCCTGTTACTTTAGTTTTAGTCTTTTTAAGGTAAGCTAAGAAGTCGTCCTTGATTCCGTTTTGAATTTCACGAAGCAAGCGAGTGTCTGCTTCTGTGATAGCGCGTGACGCACCGTGACGGGCGATTGCTTCCGCTGATACAGCACGACGTTTCTTGAACCATTCTACGGTGTATTCTTGGTCCTTCGCGCGTGTCATTTTAGAAAGCGGAATTGTTTCACCTTCAGCGGTTTTAGTTGTGTCAACGTCCGCTGTCCATTTGTAAGTTTGGATTTTAAGGTCATTTGTCAACTCTTGACGGCGAGTCACTCCCAAAAGACGGAGCAAGTCGTTAATGTTTTTAGAAAATTTATTGACAAAATCAATGGACTTAATTTCGCCCAAGTCTGTCATGGTTGTTAGTTTTGCTTCAGCCATATTTTAATAGCCCTTTCTAATTTTTAAATAGTCCAATGTTTGCAGCGATCATTGCTTGACGCTCTTCGTCGTTCTCAATAGCCATGATCTCCGCTTTAGTCATAGATACTGGGCCCGTACCCTTGCGAGGTGCTTTCTGTGTCAAACGTTCATCGACGCGGGCTTCTACCGCTTTATCAAAGATGGCTCGCAACGTGCCGATTTTCTCTTTTGTGGCTTCGGCTGTCTCATCGATCACAAAGTCGATAAACTCGCCCGGAAGTCCTTCTTCGCTCAATAGCGTTTGAGTGGCCACGCGCATTTCTTTGATTGCAAGAGCTCGCTCGCGTTCTTCGATCGCTTGGATTCGTTTTGCTTCCTCTTCCTTCGCGCGTTCGTCTTTGGTCAGCTTCGCGAGGCGTTCACCTTCGCTTTTGGCCTTTTCGATTGCTTCAGCTTGTTCAGCTTCCCAGCTGGCCCGTGCTTTTGCAATTTCGGCTGCGATTGCTTTTCCAAACTCTGCGCGTGTAAAGGTACGTTCTGCCTTTTCCTGCTTGGTCTCAACTTGTTCTTCTTGAGTGACGTCTTGCTCAATAGCTTCAGTCTCAACTGCTTGTGTATTTTCTGACATGATTTTCCTCCGATGGTTACGCCATCACCCGATTGTTCTCGCTTTACGTCCGGCGACGAAACAATGCAGCTTTTAACGTCCTCCGCATAGTCTGGACAAAAAGAAAAGACTGTTTTTTATACAGTCTTACAGTTTAATTTCTTCAATTTTTGCCCGTTGTTCTAAGACTGAAAGATAGTCCCACATAACTGAACGCTGGCGTTTTAACAATTCGATAGGGCATTTCGGCTTAAATTCGAGTTGTCCTTTTTCGTATCTTTGGATCATTTCGTCTAATCTCGCGAAACGTCCTCTCAATTCATGATATTCTTTCACAAAACGTTTTTGCCATTCATTCATTATTTTTCCTCCTTGTCACCTCGTGACTGTTTAATGCTATTTATGATACCTTCTACCATTCCAGCTAGTACGGCCCAACCTATCACCACAATTAAAACAAAGCAAAAAAGGCCCGCTGTGTAAGATACCATATCCCAGATATTTATCACTCGTTTTCCTCCTCTTCTATTTCTTCCGCGTCCGGCATGATCGTAGACCGACAATTATAATGGAACGGGGGCATATTAACCCCGACTTGCGCGTCTTCTAACTTATATAGCTTATCTTCTTGCGCGATTCGCCGGCATATTTGAGTTGTCCGATCGTCCAGAACGACCAAGATCCGATAGTATTCAAGCCCAGCTTTTTTGTACCGCTTGATAGTGGCCCGATTTATGACGGCCGTCGCGTCGGTCCGAACCAACGTTTCAGCTCGCGACCGTGCCACGTTAAATTCTTTTCGAATCTCACGGGCCATATCTTGCGGGCTGTCTCCACGAACAAAGCCTTGTTTAAATACCTCTCTCAGCTTCTGCGCGAGGCTGTCAGTATTGCCCCAAAGTTGTTCCGAATAATTTCGGCCATTGAATGGGGTTTTAATAATCTCTTCAAACGCTGGCCGATTGACCGCGCCCGTACGGCCTCCCATAGCCTTTCTGTACGCGTATTCAGCGACGTTGAATAAATACCTTTCGAAGCTCTTATGAAGCGCTCCTGTGAGCACTCCGAGCCTGTGGATAGCTTCCAAATGCAAAGCCTCGATTCTGATCGCTCGAGCTGACGCGTATTGTTGGTTCAATCGCTTCAATAGCTCTGGATCCTTTTCAGCTTGCTCGCGGTATAACGTCGCATTTTCCACATAATCACTAAGGTCCTCACCTCGAAGGCGCTTCGTTGCGTCTTGGTAAGTGAGTTCATGATCTTCAGCGTACTTCGTGTAAAAGTCAAACAACGACTTTTGAAGGGTTACGGCTTCGTTTCGATAGATCTTTTCTAATTCAGCAAAAAAATCTATATCTTTTCGGTCGACGTACTCAAATATCTCACGGGCGCGTGCTTCCCAGTATTTCTCATGGTTGGTTGTCTTCAGATTCTTCATCTGCCATTACCTCGTCGCCCTGCTCGTCGCTTTGTGGCTCGTCTTGCGGTTCGATCCGTGGGAGCATTTCAAGGGCTTTTTCTGACTCTTCTTTCATACGCTCCAATTCAGCTTCAGCATTGACTCCTGTCACTTGTTCGAGCATTTCGAAGATTGTTTGTTCACTTACCACGCCATACAAGTTCTTGGCCATGGCCACAATCTCAGCGTCATTCTGTGGAATGTTAGGCGTGAATACAACGCTCGTTTCATTGATAAGGTTGTAATTCTCGGAATCGTTGCCCTTGATCTTCCAGATATTGACGGCTAGACGCAAGCGACGCATGAGGCCTTTTTCAAACAAGAGTTCTTGCTTACCGCGGTAGTTATCGGACGCCATCAGCTTATATTTCATTGCTTCGCCCGATTGGGTACCTGCAAAATTGTTATCCGTCGTATCTGGCGTAAAGGTAAAGCGTAAGATATCATTCACTAGCCGTTCCTTGTACGCTTCGGCCCCGGCTGTGTCGTATGACTTGACAAGATAGTTCGCGTTTGGACTTGATCCGCCCGGGATCGGGTTATCATCAAGGATCAAGATTTTCGCTTTCTTAAACTCTTGAGATACCGCAAGGCGTCCGTTTGGATTGATCCGGCCGTCTTCTAAAAAGTCCTTATCTTCTACGCCTGTGAACGGATTCCCAGAAATAACCAAAAGAGCCTCGTTACTGTCTTGTTGGAAGTTCGCAAGCTCTGACTGTGACAAGTCGTAAGCGTCGATAGAGTCCAGTACAGCTTCGAACGCCCCTGTACGGTCCGTATTGTTACTAAACTCATTTACTGGTACGCCATTAAAGAAATGTTCGCTTGTATCTTTGAGATGAAGCGTGTCCGTGTCTTGGTTATCGTCCACATACTCGTAAATAGCGTTGCTGGTATAGACCTTAACAAAATCGCGTTTGTGTCCGTTTCCGTAACTGATAGAGTAGTAGTTGACTGCCATCAATGAACGTTGCTCGTAACTGTCGTCATAAATGACAAAAGTTTGTTCTGGATCCATACGATAGAGCTTGACCCAGACCGAGCCGTCTTCGTCTTGGAACGTGTTCAAAAGCTCATAAGCGCGGCCATAGATCGCGAGATCTGTCTTGATCGCGACGTTGTGGTCCTTTTCGTTGTTTTGCTTGCTGAACTGGTCAATCTGTTTCTGGATTTCTGTGTTCTCGTTCTTGTATTCAACCGGGTTCCCCAACATATAGCCTTGTTCAAAAATAGCAATATACTTCGCCCAGTCGCTCGCGATTCGATTATCTGCGCTGTATGGATCGCTTTTGTCTTCGCGGTACTTGATATTATTATCAGCGAGATAATAGCGCTTGAGTTCTTTCAAACGGTCTAATTGCTCGGATCTGTGTGTCCCGATATAGTTTTTTAGGCGTTCGATCCATTTCTGGCCCTCATATTCGATTGTTTCAAAATCTTCGTCCGTCATGATGAATTGACGATTCGCGTTCTCGTCAAAACGCCGTCCTTTCAAGAATTTCAATTTCTCTTATTCCTCCTAAAAATAATATTGTGCGCTGGTCATACGCTCTTTTACTGTGCTGCTTGTGTCGTAGACGTGTTGCGAATAGATCGCGTATCTTACCGCGTCTAATACGTCGTCATGCTCTTTTACTGGTTCGCCTGATCGCTCATTCCAGACGTATTGATAGATCTCATCTTTGAATTTTGCGACTTTGTTTGAAACGACAAAAAAGCGACCAGCTTTCATCAGCTTGGCCACCTCTTCAATTCCAGATAATACCGACTTATACGCATTAAAGCACTTGAGCCTTTCGCGGTTAAACCGTCCGACGTGCTCGGGCCGTGCGCTATCAGCCCAGAAGAATATATCACCATAGCGCGCCTTGATATCTTTTGCGATATCCACCCAAAAGTCAATTTCTTTGTACTGGTGCGCGTGTTCTTCTAAGATATATACATCGCCGGCCTCGGTTTGGCCCACGACCACAATCGAGCCCCAGTGTTCATAACCCCAGTCAACACCAGCGTAAATCTTCGCGAAATGTTCGGGCGGTTGCTTGACGTACATATCCTCTTTAAAATCGCGATAGACCGCACCCTCACCGATCACCCAACGTCCGTAAATCCCGCGTTCGGTAAACATACCGGAAGGTGTTGTCGCGATTAAATTATCAACGTACCGCTGATTTAAAAACGTGTTATCAAAGATTGTGAAATGATTCGCGACGATCTTTTCATCGTCCGCTTTGTCAATATAATCGACTTTTAACCAATGCTTCGGGTGGTCCGGGTTTGTGTCGCATATAATACGCGCGCCATAACCCGAGCACCGCTTTAGAATTTCGTCAAAAACCTCTTTATTAGCGAGCGTCGCCTCGTTTACATAAGCCCCGAAGGCTGTCATACCACGAATAGCTTTTAGGCCCGCTATGGACCCCGTAAACGTCGTTACGACGTACACGCCAAATAAGGTGAAATTGCCGTGGCGGTCAAACTGGAATTCGTGGCCGTAAGCGTCTGTGATCTCGCGCAATATGTTTGTTTGAAGCGTCCCAGACGATACCGCACCCAGAATATACATCGGAGTTTGAACCCCGACTTTTGCAGCGTTTTTCTTGACGCGTTTCAGCTCCATCAAAAAAAGATCATTGTCGAGCTTGGTTTTTCCGGCCCGCACTGCGCCATGGTTTATCATCATGTACCAATCGCGAGAAATAGAACGACGCAAGATCCCGATCTGTTTATCTGTGTACAGTCGATCAAGTGCCATCTTGTATCACTCCTTCCAGCTTGTCGAAATAATCGGACATGATATCTTCAGAAGCGACATTGCCTTCAAGAGCTTGCTCGCGTTTCTTGTTCTCAAGCTGCATTGCCTTAACGCGCTCTTTTTGCTCTTTCTTATCGAGATTGTCTTTCGTACCTTCGTTGCCGTTCATCTTGGCCAGAAGCTCAATCGCTCGCATATCGCCTTTAAGAGCCTTTTGCAAAAGCACCGTCGCGATCGCTGTCTGATTCGTTGCGCTCAAGCCCTTCTCTTCGAGCATTTCTTTTAGTTGCGGACTGAAAACGTCCATCTCCAAAATTTGATTGACTTTCTTTTTTAGATCTGCTTTCTCGCGTCTGGCCTTACCGGAGGCAATACCGCCTTTTCTCCGGATCTCCCTCTGCTCTTTCTCTGTTCGCTCGTTAAACGGAATTAAGTTTTCTGTTCCATCTCTGGGCAATTCTTACCTCCTTTCAAATCAAAAAGCCATAAGCAATTTCACTCATGACTTCGTTTTATATTTTAAAATAGGGGCTGCCGTTTTTATTTTGACATCAAAAAAGCCCCGGAGCAGGGCTAAAAAAATAATAGAGTATATAAAGAAATATATATCAGATAAGGCAACACCAAGCCTTACCAAAGCGGACGGGTGGAATCGAACCACCGAAACGAAGAATTTTTAAAAAAATATTATAAGGAGTTCCCACGAATGGCAAAGTTTTTTACGAAAATAAAACGTGCTGTTGTAACTGTTGGCTTGGCCCTGTCGTCCGCTGGAAGATCTCTGTTTCCTTCAATCTTCCGATAATACAATTTTACCACCTTTTTTTGAACACTTTTCCCAACTTTTAGCGACTTTTTAAAGAAATACTTGTATATTTCTTTTCGAGTCCTTCGAAAAACGGTTTTATGATATGCCGATAGACTGAATTCTTTGACATAAAGAGCTCAAGTGCCACCCCTTCGACGTTTTTCGATCGCGTCACGTATAAACATTTGATCGCCTCCCAACTCGAGGGAGCACACTCGCTTGTGTATTCTGTGATCGCCTCTGCGAGCGTATAGAGTCGAATCAATTCCGGATCATTTTCTTTTAGGATCACGTTTTTAAGGGCTTCTGGCGTGTTAGTTGCTGCCTTGCTCTTTATGAACCAATTCTCGTCGAAATTTTGATAAGGGAAAGTGATCTCCTCGATTCGTTCTTTGATCTCTTTATCAAACGGGTATCTTCGAAGCGCGTCAATTAGATATCCGTATCTTGTTTCAATTCTCAAGCTCCCCTCCTTTCTAGCTTCAAGCTATTTACTTCTCTTTCTCGTAAACATCAAAGACGCCTTTTTTCTGACTGTTACGGAATTCCATCGCTTTTGTTTTTGTCGGGAACTCAAACTCCTTGAACTTCGCCGAATGATTGCAATCCCAGCGCGTCCGCTTGTTATATTTCCTCACGATATAGACTTTCACGCTATCCCCCACTCCGTTAGTGTCGGCAATTTCTTGTAATTCCTGTGCCATACGTGAGTTATAATCGTTATTCAATTTATTAATTATCACGTCTTGCATTGTGTTTTTTTCTTTGATCTTCTCTAGCTCGTCATTTTTAGATTGAATCACCTTTTGTAAATCGTCGTTACTCGTCTCGAGTGTCTTAACTCGTGAGTTTAAGTTAACGCAAACTCCAAAGAGTACTAGAAGCACAAACACGATATTTGCGAAAAACAGTTTTACATTATTCGTCATTGCTTGTCCTTCTTTCCACATAGCGAGTCCGATCACTGCGAGACCACCAAGCCACGCAAGCGATAGGAGCCCGAATATAACAGTTAATAGGTCCATTATTTTTCCTCGTTTTTTCTCTCAAAATACCTTAAAGCAAGCCAAACATCTGACAGGGTTGGCGTGCCTTTGAAAATACCATTCCATTCCATCGAATGAAATTTAAAACCACCACCAAAATATTCAACACGGAAGTATGGCTCTTTTTGATCTTCATTCCGAAAGATTGAATTTATTTGGTTGGTATTTATAATACGCTCCTCTGAATTGTTTCTGAAAATAACAAACATCACTCCACCTCCTCACCAGTGAGTTTATTTTTAAACTTTCTAAGCTTCAAGTATTCTTCCCCTCCGAAAAGATATACAGTCGTTATTTCTTCTTCCCACTGACTTCTAGTGTACGGATATCTATTCGGTCGTGTCATCACTCTTCCACCTCCAATAACTCACCATCCTCCCATATATTCCCTAGGATTTCCTCTGCACCAGTCCACGCATATCCACTTAGCAAACCCTTTAGATATACGGCAGGCATGCCCCCTATGTATTTTCCACCGTATTCTTTTTCTAGGTATACTTCGTGAGGACACCCTCTAGTGCATTTTATAATATCTCCGACAAAGACCTCTTTGCCGTTCTTATCTTTGAGGCCTGTTGATTGCATGAGTTCGTAGTTTTTCACGTCCTCCTTCACAATACTTCCATTTTGGTAAGTTGCTTTGATAACTTGCTCGTCAAAGACTAGTGCATTCACATGCACCATTTCTTTAAACTCTTTATCCCACGCTCTATACTTTGAAATCATCTTACGCCTTTCGGTGATTTTGGATAACTCATCCAAAATACTGTGTCTTCATCAGTGTTCTCAAAACCAATTCCTTCCCCAAAATCAATCCAAATATCGGTATATATATTTTGTGTCTTTGGGTTATAGACAAGGACTTCTTCATCAATTTCTGGAGTTCTGCCTTCCCAAATAAATTCAATACCATCATGAAAATATTCCTTTTCATCTTCAGCAATATTTCTTGTTGTTAACTTATTCCATTCCATCATTCCACTTCCTTTACTTCAATTCCCGGGCAATCAAGCACCCATCCAAAGCCAGCTTCTTCTAATTCTTTGCGGGTGTGGTGCGCATTTACATCTTCATAGT
>OBZH01001471.1_pt1 | contig 13987 bp, 8 predicted proteins | sample 1476881 | NCBI WGS metagenome assembly OBZH01 (sample SAMEA2580230, study PRJEB22360) | human gut metagenome | biome: human gut; feature: human-associated habitat; material: faeces | place: Denmark | collected 2008/2010 | reverse complement strand
CTTTGCAAGGTCTTGTGGCTATCCTGTTATGATTAAGGCTGCTGCTGGCGGTGGCGGAAGGGGAATGAGAATTGCCCAGAGCCAAGAGGAACTTTTGGAAAAATTCCAATCTGCCAAGAGTGAAGCTAAGAAGGCCTTTGGCGATGACTCAATGTTTATTGAAAAATACCTTCACAAGCCAAAACACATTGAAGTGCAAATCTTGGGAGACGAACATGGGAATGTAGTCCACCTTTATGAAAGGGACTGCTCCATCCAAAGACGCCACCAAAAGGTAATTGAATACACTCCAGCCTTTTCTCTTCCAGTAGAACTTAGGGAGGAAATTTGCCAGGATGCCCTAAAGATTGCAAGGTCTATTGGCTATTCCAACGCTGGTACTGTAGAATTTTTAGTTGACTCCAAGGGCGACCACTACTTTATAGAAGTAAACCCAAGGGTCCAAGTTGAACATACTGTCACAGAAATGTGCACTGATATTGATATCGTTCAATCACAAATCCTAGTTGCCATGGGTTACAGGCTTGACAGCGAAGAAATTGGAATCAGCGGCCAAGAGGCCATTGACCACAGGGGATTTTCTATCCAATGTCGTGTGACAACAGAAGACCCTCTTAACAACTTCATGCCAGACACAGGCCAAATTAATTTATACAGGTCATCTTCAGGCTTTGGAGTAAGACTTGACGGGGGCAACGGCTTTACTGGTGCAGTGATTTCTCCTTATTACGACTCACTTCTTGTAAAGGTAATTACTGAAGCGAGGACTTGGAAGGACGCCATAAGAAAGGCCAAGAGGTCTCTTTCTGAACTCAAGGTTGGTGGAGTTAAGACTAATATCGGTTTCTTATTAAATGTTTTAAATACAAGGGAATTTGAAGAAGGAACTTGCGACACAGGTTTTATTGAAGAGCATCCAGAATTATTTGAAATTAAATCTTCTAAGGACAAGGAACTTAGGCTCATGAAAATTATTGGAGAGAGGGTTGTCAACGACACTAAGGCCTTTGAGAAAAATTTTGACGTTCCACAAGTTCCAGAATTTGAAAAGAAGGACTTCAGGGGTTACAAGCAAATTTTTGACGAATTAGGACCTGACGGAATTAAGGACCACATCTTAAAGGAAAAGAAGCTTCTCTTAACAGATACCACTATGCGTGACGCTCACCAATCACTTATGGCTACAAGGATGAGGACTATTGACCTAGTAAAAATTGCTGAGGCCCTAAACTACAACATGGACAAGCTATTTTCTGTAGAAATGTGGGGCGGGGCAACTTTTGATGTTGCTTACAGGTTTCTCCATGAAGATCCATGGGAAAGACTTAGGATTCTTCGTGAAAAAATGCCAAATATGCTTTTACAAATGCTAATTCGTGGCAACAACACAGTGGGTTACAAAAATTATCCAGACAATGTTGTTGTTAAGTTTATAAAAGAATCTGCTAAAAATGGTGTAGACCTATTTAGGGTCTTCGATTCACTTAACTGGCTTGATGGAATGAAACTTTCCATAGACCAAGTCCTTGAAAATGGTAAAATTGCTGAAGCCACAATGTGCTACACTGGTGACATCCTTGACGAGTACAGGGACAAGTATTCTATTAAATACTATGTTGACTTTGCAAAGGAACTTGAAAGGACTGGGGCACAAATACTTGGAATCAAGGACATGTCTGGACTTCTAAAACCTTATGCAGCCAAGAAGTTAATCAAAAACTTAAAGGAAGAAGTGGGACTTCCAATCCACCTTCACACTCACGACACAACTGGCAATGGTGTTGCAACAATCCTTCAGGCAACTGAAGCTGGAGTTGATATTGTGGACACAGCAGTTAACTCCATGAGTGGGCTTACTTCACAACCTGCCCTAAATTCAGTTGTGGCTGCCCTTAAAAATACAGAAAGGGACACAGAAATCGACCTAGACAAGGCAGAGGACATTTCAAAATATTGGGCTGCAGTTAGACCAGTTTATCAGAACTTTGAATCTGATTTAAAGTCAGGCACTACAGAAATTTACAAGTATGAAATTCCCGGTGGTCAATATTCAAACCTAAAGCCACAAGTTGAATCCTTTGGACTTGGTCATAAGTTTAAGGACGTAAAGGAAATGTACAAGCGTGTCAACGAAATGGTGGGCGACATTGTAAAGGTAACTCCTTCATCAAAAATGGTTGGGGACTTTGCCATATTTATGGTGCAAAATGAACTCACTCCAGAAAATATTTTGGATAAGGGCAAGAACCTAGACTATCCAGATTCTGTCATGACTTACTTTAAGGGAATGATGGGGCAACCTTACGGAGGCTTCCCTAAGGACTTACAAGAAATGATTCTAAAGGGAGAAAAGGCAATTACAAAAAGACCTGGAGAACTCCTTGAAGATGAAGATTTTGATAAAATCAAAAAGCACTTGGAAGAAAAGGGAATCGAGCCAAGTGAAGAAGATATAATTTCTGCGGCCCTATATCCAAAAGTTTTTGATGACTACATTGACTATATAAAGGAAAATGGTGAGGTCACAAGAATAGGTTCAGACGTCTTCTTCCACGGACTAATGGAAGGTGAGTCCACAGAGATTTCTCTTGAAGAAGGTAAGACTTTAATAGTAACTTTAATTGAAGTTGGAAAGTTATTAGAAGACGGAACAAGAAATCTAACTTTTGAAATAAATGGCTCAAGAAGAACTATTAACATTAAAGACGAAACTGTTAAGTCAGGAGAAAATTTTGGTGAAGAAAAGATTTACGCTGATCCAAAGAATGAAAAGGAAGTTGGCTCTTCTATCCCGGGCAAGATTGTAAAAGTCCTTGTGGCTGAAGGCGACGAAGTTAAAAAGGGAGACAGCCTCTTTATTGCTGAGGCCATGAAGATGGAAACAAATATTGTTGCAAACATTGACGGAAAGGTAAAAGACATCACAGTAAGAGAAGGCGACATGGTGGAAAGTGGCCAACTGCTAATGTATTTTGAATAAAAACTTTATCCTGGGGTAATTTATTAATAGGATTTGAGATTTATAAAGGAAGTGTGAAATGAAAAAGTTATATAGGTCAAGAGATGACAGAGTTATTGCAGGAGTTTGCGGTGGAATAGCAAAATATCTTGGCATTGACTCAACTGTTATAAGAATTATAACTTTTTTCTTAATTGTTCCAGGAGGTCTTAGCATTTGGGCTTACATTGTCCTTGCTATTATTATTCCCAATGAACCCTATGGGAGAATAGAAGATTCTTACGGCGAAAAGTATTCTGATCCCTTCAAAGATAGCTACGATAATTATAGGGATGAGTACGAAAGACAAAATAATAAAGACGAAGATTTTTATTGAGAAGGAGGTCCTGAGGGGCCTCTTTTTTAGTGGGACTATGAATAAATATTTCTGTATAAAGTATCCATTACTTGATACAATAAGGTCGAGGTGTTTTAATTGATTAGTCTTGAAGGTCTTGTGGAAAAAATAATTTTTAGAAATGATGAGAACGGCTACACTGTTGCAAAAATAAATTCAAGTGACGGCGACCTTGTAGTTGTTGGTTCAGCCACAATTTTCAAAGAAAACTTAAAATACAAATTTACTGGAGACTTCACCTACCACAATAAGTATGGGGAACAGTTTGCCTTCACAGACCTTGAAGAAGTCATGCCTGAAGGTGAAGCTGCCATTGTATCTTACCTTTCTTCTGCCATGATTCCCCATGTTGGAGAGAAAATGGCTGAGAGGATTGTAGATGAGTTTAAGGAAGAGACTCTTGATGTAATTGAAAATCATCCTGAAAAGCTCCTTTCTATTAAGGGGATTGGTCGAAAAAAATATAGGGACATCAAGGAAGCCCTCGACAAACAGTATGCCATGAGAAAGATCTTCCTCCACTTCTCCAAGTACAATCTTCCTGCTTCAGTGATTTTAAAAATTTACAAGGAATATGGGGACGAGTCCATAGATCTTGTAATGAAAAATCCCTACGACCTAATAGGAAGGGTGAGGGGGCTTGGTTTTAAGAAGGCAGATGAAATTGCAGAGTCCATTGGGATTGAAAGGGACTCTGACTTTAGAAGGCTGGCAGGACTAAAGTACGCCCTCATGCTTGCCAACAGGGACGGCCACACTTATCTTCCTCTAGACAAGTTAATAAGGGCTGGAGAAAGAATTCTTGGGACCAAGTTTGAGGATCCTGATAATCTTGCAAGGACTCTTACACTTGAGAAAAACTTTTTTGTTGAGAGGGATGGAGAAAATTACAACTGCTATATAGCAAGGTACTTGGCTGCAGAAAATTATGTTGCAGGAAAGCTAAATGATTTAAATGTTTCCTTTGATGAAAAGTTTGATATTGATAAAAAAATCAGGAGGACGGAAAAGTTTAGGAAGATTGAACTTTCTAAAACTCAGAGAAAGGCTGTCAAGGACGCAATTAATAAGGGAGTCTTTGTCATAACTGGGGGACCGGGAACTGGTAAGACAACAACCCTAAAGGTTTTAATAGATATTTTTGAATCCATGGACAAGGATATCAAGCTTGCTGCTCCTACGGGAAGAGCTGCCAAGAGGATGAAAGAGCAGACGGGAAGAGATGCCTTTACAATCCACAAGCTACTTGAAATTGGTTTTGGTGGGGACTTTGCCAACGTTGAGGAACTTGAATGTGACGTCTTGATCCTCGATGAAGTTTCCATGGTGGATATTCTTTTGATGGAAACCCTCTTAAAATCCATTGAAAGTCCAACTCGTTTGATTTTAGTTGGGGACAAGGATCAACTTCCATCTGTTGGGGCAGGCAATGTCTTGGCAGATATTTTGGAGTCTGGTGTCATTGAGTCAGTCAACCTTGAAGAAATCTTTAGGCAGTCAGAAGAATCTATGATTGTAAAAAATGCTCACTTAATAAACAAGGGGGACATGCCAGTTTTAAACCTAGGAGACTTTTTTATGATTTCTGAAAGGGGAGAGGCCAAGGGACTAGAAATTATCAAGGACCTTGTGAAGACTAGGCTGCCAAATTATTTTAATGTCAGTCAGTCAGATGTCCAAGTCCTTACTCCAACTAAGAAGGGGGTCCATGGGACAGAAAATTTAAATCTCGCCCTCCAAGACCACTTAAATGACAGTGATGAACTTATAGAAGTCCTTGGGAAGAAGCTTAAGTTAGGGGACAGGGTCTTACAGACAAAAAATAATTATGAATTGGAATCCAAGGTTGAAAATGAATTTTATGAGGACAAGCAAAAGGGAGTCTTTAATGGCGACCTTGGTTATATTTCAAAAATAGATAAGGAAAACAAGAAGGTCACAGTTGTCTTTGACGACGTGAGAAGTGTTGAGTATAATTCTGACAATCTCGACGAGCTTGCCCTTGCCTATGCCATGACCATCCACAAGTCCCAGGGAAGTGAGTTCCCCGTAGTTGTCATACCAATTTATAGGGCTGCTCCCATGCTTTTGACGAGAAATTTGATTTACACAGCCATAACTAGGGCATCAAAGGCCGTTGTCCTAGTGGGCATTAGTGATTATCTTGTTAAGATGATTGAAAACAACAAGACCCGCAAGAGGTATTCCAATCTTGCAAAGAAGTTGAGGGACCAAGATGAAATTAAAAGAGGATAGGTGCCCCTTGTGTGGGAGAAAGCTAGAGGAATATGGACTTTGCCATGAGTGCCTTGGCTTAATTAATAGGGAACCAGCCTACTATTATGACATTGAGGGCCTCGATGATCTAATAGTTGCTTCAACTTATTCTGGAATAATGAGAAGACTTATAATAGATTTTAAATTCAAGGGGAAAGTCTCCTATGGAGAAATAATTTCTGAAATAATGACAGAGAAGATTTTGGATAAAAATTTAAATAAAGAAGTCATAACTTTTGTCCCCATGCACAAAAATAAGGAAGGGGAAAGGGGCTACAACCAATCTAAACTTTTGGCAGAAAAAATTGCAGGAAACTTAGACTTATCCTGCCAAGATATTTTTGAAAAGCTAAGAGACACCAAATTTCAGGTTGGTTTAAAGAAGTTAGACCGTGAAGAGAATCTACGAGATGCCTTTGAAGTGAAATCTTATGCAGAAGAGATAATTATTGTGGACGACGTAATAACAACTGGGGCAACTATTGCTGAACTGACAAAAATTGCAAAAGAAGCAGGCATAAAAAAAGTGACTGCACTAATTGCAGCCACAGAAATAGCTTAGTCTTGTAAATTTTTTAGCATTGAATCGTGCCTTGGCCAGTTGTTAAGACTCTTAAAATTCTTCATAGAATAGAGAGTGGCATTTATCTCTGCCCCAACTAAAATTATAGTTGAAATGAGATAGAGCCAGATTAAAAACACTATAATACCCCCAAGAGACCCATAAGTTATGGAATAATTGCCAAAATTTGACACATAAAAGTTGAAACCCAGTGAGGCAATTATTAGGCCAAGAGTTGAGAATATGGAACCTGGCAAAACACTCTTGATTGTAACCATATTTTCCCTAGATTTTGATGGAGAAAATTTGTACAAGAGGATAAAAGTGATTAACATATAGGCAAGTGGTATTGCGTTTTTTGCAAGAGACCAAATTTTGTCAAAAGAACTATTTCCAATCCCCAAATAAGACATTATATTTACATATATAATTTGTCCAAAGATTTGTGTAAGGACAAGAAGAAAAATCATTAGAATTAGTGCTACTGTGAAGAAAAGGGCCATTAGCCTTTGGGCTACAAAACCCCTTGATTCTTCGAAGCCATAGGATTGATTTATTATCTTCATGAGCTTAAAGACTGCAGTTGATGCAGTGAAAAGACCTAGGACAAAGGAAATTGTGAAGAAGGACCCAGATGATGACATTTGAAGCTCGTTTAAAAAGTTGCTCACTATCTCTTGTATTTCGCCAGGTAGTACATCTATTAGTCCATAAATATATTCTGGATCAAGAATCCCCGAAAAGTTAATCGCGTTGATTAAAGAAATTAAGAAGGGGAAAATTGATAAAACTAAAAAATAAGTTAGACTTCCTCCATAAGAGAGGGTGTCGTGGTCTAAAACCCTATAAATTAGCTTGTCAAAAAAAGTAAAGACCTTATTGTCTTTTACCTTATCTATAAAATTATTCATATTTTTCAAACACCTCTTGAGTATTATATAGTAAAAGTCGTATGATAACAATTCGTTAAATGATAAAATAGGAATAGGTGATACTATGGATTACAATATATTAGTTTGCGACGACGAGAGAGATATCTTAGACGCAATAGAAATTTATTTAAAGGCTGAGGGCTACAAGGTCTTCACTGCAGAAGATGGGGCCGCCGCTCTTGAAATTATGAAGGAGAATGAAATTCACCTTGCCATAATTGACATAATGATGCCTGTCATGGATGGGATTACCCTTATTATGAAGATGAGAGAAGAGACAAATATTCCTATTATTGTATTATCGGCCAAGAGTGAAGTCACAGATAAGATCGTTGGCCTAAATGTTGGTGCCGATGATTATATAACTAAGCCCTTTAATGCAGTGGAACTTACAGCAAGGGTAAATTCTCTTATAAGAAGATATTTTTCCCTTGGAGCATCTGATATAAAGACTGGGGACTTAAAAATTGGCAGGGTTTCAATTTTTGATGACTCAAAGGAGGTACGTGTTGAAGGTGAAGTCGTAAACCTAACGCCTTATGAGTATAAAATTTTATACTTGCTGGCAAAAAATCCTGGAAGAGTTTTTTCTTCAAATGAAATCTATGAAAGAGTCTGGGAGGAAGAGGCTGTTGATGTGAGAAAGATTATTTCTGTTCACATATCCCACCTTCGCGACAAGATTGAGATCAATCCAAGAAAGCCTGATTTAATCAAATCTGTCTACGGTATGGGTTACAAGATTGAGGGCAAGTGATGCTAGCTGATTTTAAAGATTTTTTGAAAAATGTCTTTATCGACTTAAGAGACAGGGTTTTTATTGAAAATATTTTTGTGTCTTCAGTAATTATTTTTGAGCTCTTTAATATTAACAAGCACTTCATACTTTCCTGGCTCGTGACTATTCTTTTTGTCTTCCTAAAGATAAGGAGAAAAAAACTTTTTGACACAATCTTTACTTATAACCTCTACAAGTACAGGAGGTTTAAAAATTTTAGGCTCTTTGGGACCTTGAATGTGACCCTAATAATAATGTACATACTTTTTTATAGCTTAATAAGTGGTGATATAGTCCTCTTAAATGTTCTCTTGTTTATGATTTTAAGGGCAGTGATTATTGTTGAAGTTCAGTTTGCACAAAACACACTTTCCATTGAACTAATTGAGTCCATCCTCTATGGATATGAATTTGAAATTCCAAAGCCCTTTGAGAATGAGTATCTGGACAGGATTACTGTCTTAATGGAAGACTTTAAGAAGCGAGACAGGATTAGGCTAGAAGAAAACTTCAGGTCAGAAAGGTTTAAAGTTGATTTAATTACAAATATTTCCCACGACTTAAAGACTCCTCTTACCTCAATAATTAATTATGCAGACCTCTTGTCTAAGAAGGAGGTCCTTGATGACGAGGCCAAGGATTTTATTAGCATTTTAAAGAGAAATTCCACGAGACTTAAGGACCTAATCGTCGACTTGGTCTTTGCCTCAAAGACAAGTACAGGCAACCTATCTATTGAGAAGTCCTTAGTTGAATTAAACGAGATGATTTTACAAATTTATGCCGACTACGATTCCCTCTTTGAGAAGAAGGACTTAGATTTTTCTTACAAGTCTCAAAGTGATGAAATTTTAATTTACACTGACGTCAACCTCTTCGTGAGGATTGTGGAAAATTTATTCTCCAATGCAGCCAAACACGCAAAGCCAGGCACAAGTGTCCTTGCAGGTGTAATTGAGAGCAAGTCCACTATAGAATTTTATGTGAAGAACATTGTAGACGAAAAAGTGAATATGAACTCTGATGAACTTTTTGAAGAACTTTTAAAGGCTGACAGGTCACGCCACTCTGAGGGGTCGGGGCTTGGTCTCAACATAGTGAAGAACCTAGCAGAGCTTCTCGGTGGAGAGGTTAATGTGTCTATCCATGGGCAGTGGTTTGACGTTCACGTCCTCCTTTTAAGGGATTCTGAATGACCATATTTTATTGACAAAGTTTTTAAATTGAAATAAAATAAAAAGAAACCACAGGTTTTTCATAATGGTAATTTTAATTAATTGCCATTTTTTTGTTTTTATTTTTAATAGGGGGAAGTATGATAGAAGAATTTGGAATAAAAAGCTTTAACAAGAAGAAGATGAAGGAATCACTACCCTATCCAATTTACTTAAAGTGGAAGGACGCACTTAGAAACGAAAAGGACTTAGACAGGGAGACTGCCGATGCCATTGCCCATGCCATGAAGGACTGGGCCCTAAAGAATGGGGCAACTCACTTTGCCCACTGGTTCTTGCCCCTATCAGGCCACACTGCCAAGAAGCACGAGGCTTTTATATCTAGGACTTCTGATAACGAACCAATTAATAGGTTCTCTGGCAAGGAACTTGTAAAGGGAGAACCCGACGCATCATCCTTCCCGTCTGGAGGCATGAGGTCTACATTTGAAGCAAGGGGCTATACTTATTGGGATCTTACGGCAAACTCCTTTGTCATAGGAAGTGTCTTATACATCCCAACTATTTTTATGTCCTATAAGGGAGAAAAACTTGACAAGAGAGGACCCCTTATTGACTCCACAAAAATCCTAAGTGATGAGGGCACAAAGATCGTCAACTTATTTGAAAAGGACGAATATGCCTACAGGATGAGGGTTAAGGTTGGACTTGAACAAGAATTTTTCCTACTTGATAAGGAAATCTACAAGAAGAGAAGCGACCTAAAGAGCACTGGAAGAACCATTGTTGGAGCACCTTCTCCCAAGGGACAAGAGTTATCAGACCACTACTTTGGACAAATTCCTGCAAGGGTAGAAAAATTTTACAAGGAAGTGGACCAAAAGCTTTATGAGCTTGGAATTTATTCTGAAGCTGAGCACAATGAAGTTGCCCCAAATCAATTTGAAATGGCAATTTTATTCGAAAATGTAAATGTGGCTATAGATGACAATCAACTTTTGATGAACATCTTAAAAGAAACTGCCCTAGAAAATAATTTGGTCTGCCTCTTCCATGAAAAACCCTTTGATGGTGTAAATGGTTCTGGCAAGCACAACAATTATTCCATTGTTACAAACTACGGTCTAAATGTCTTTGATCCAGGCGACGATCCCTACAATAACAATGTCTTCTTACTATTTGTCGCTGCCATAATTGAGGCCACAGACAAGTACCAAAGTCTTTTAAGGGTAAGTGCATCATCAACTTCCAATGACTTTAGGCTGGGGGCAGATGAGGCTCCACCAGCAATTATCTCCCTCTTCCTTGGATCAGATTTGGAAGAATTATTTAGGGATATAAAGGAAGATATTGAATATAAAAATAATTCTGACAAGGCCTTTAGGGGTTACAACCTCTTAAGTGTCCCAATGGATTCTAGCGACAGGAACAGGACGGCAGCCGTTGCCTTTACTGGTAACAAGTTTGAATTTAGGATGCTTGGTTCTTCAAAGACTGGGTCTGACTTAAACATTGCCCTAAACTGTGCCATGGCAGACTCTCTTGAAAAATTTTATGAAGAATTAAAGGACTTCCAAGATGATCCCACTAAGCTGAGAGAAAAAACTCTTGAACTTGTGAGAGATGTTATGGAAAAACACGACAGGGTAATTTGTGACGGGGACAATTATTCTGATGATTGGAAGGAAGAAGCCAAGAGAAGGGGACTTGCCAACCACAAGACTTATTTTGATGCCCTAGTTGCCTTAAGGGACTTTGACTTTAATGATATTTTTATCAAGAGGGGAATTTACACTGAAAAGGAAATCAAGGCATCTTATGAAGTAAACCTTGAAGAAGTTGTAATTTATCACAGCCTTGAGGCCAAAACTATGGTTTCCATGATCCACAAGGACCTAATCCCTATGGGAATGGCTGAATTAAAAGACCTATCTCAAATTTTAAAATTTAAAAATAATGAAAAACTAAGGACTAAGTATGATAAAATAGACAAGATGATTACAGACTTACTTGAATGTGGAGATGAGATTGAACTTCTCCTTGACCATTCAAATAAAATAGATGAAATTTATAAAAAAGCAGAGTATGTTGAGAGAAATATTGCCACAATCTTATTAGCAACGCGAAAAATTGCAGACCAAATGGAAAGATTAATCTCAAGAAAAAATATGACTTTGCCATCTTACGAAGATATTTTTAATTCACTAAGCTAGGAGGAAGTATGACTAAATTTATATTTGTTACAGGTGGAGTTGTTTCAGGAATTGGAAAGGGAATTTCTGCAGCAAGTATTGGTAGACTTTTAAAGGACAGGGGACTTTCTGTTTTTATGCAAAAGTTCGATCCCTACCTAAATGTTGACCCAGGAACTATGAGTCCCTACCAACATGGGGAAGTTTTTGTAACTAAGGACGGAGCAGAAACTGACCTAGACCTTGGTCACTATGAAAGATTTATTGATGAAGAGTTAACTAAGGGTGCATCAATTACAACTGGTAAGGTCTACTCAAGAGTTATTGCCAAGGAAAGAAGGGGAGACTATGACGGAGCAACTGTCCAAGTTATCCCACACATTACAAATGAAATCAAAAATGCAGTTTACAAGGCTGCAAAGGAATCCAAGGCTGACGTTGTAATAACAGAAATTGGCGGTACAGTTGGTGACATTGAGTCCCTTCCATTCTTAGAAGCCATTAGACAAATTCACTCAGAAAACAAAAAGTCTGATGTCCTCTTTGTCCACACAGTTCTTGTGCCAAATATTCCTGGTTCAGATGAATTAAAAACAAAGCCAACTCAACACTCCTTTAAGGAGCTTATGTCTAACGGAATCAAGACTGACGTAATAATTGTAAGGTCCAATGGAGTGGTGACAGATGACTTGAGAGAAAAAATTTCTCTATTCTGTGACGTTCCAGTGGAAGCAGTTATCCAATCTACAAATGTTGACCTTATTTACGAAGTTCCCCTAGTATTCCACGACCAACATCTTGATGACTACATCTTAAAGGAACTTGACCTAGAAGACAGGCCAGCATCCAAGGGCAAATGGAAGGAAATGGTAGAGAGATTTAAGGACGTAAAGGGCGAAGTGACTATTGGTCTTGTGGGAAAATATGTAAGCCTTCACGATGCCTATCTTTCTGTAACTCAAGCCTTAACTGATGCAGGTTGCGAAAATGGTTACAAGGTAAATATTGAGTGGATAAATTCAGAAGATATAGAAAAAGATGTAAGTGTACTTGATGGACTTGATGGAATAATTGTCCCAGGTGGCTTTGGTTCACGTGGAACTGAAGGTATGATTATGGCATCAAAGTATGCTCGTGACAACCACATCCCTTACTTTGGAATTTGCTATGGAATGCAAGTTGCCCTAATTGACATTGCAAGAAATAAGCTTGGTCTAAAGGACGCAAACTCTACAGAAATAAATCCAGATACAAACTATCCAGTTATTGACCTTTTAGAAAATCAAAAAGACATTAAAAATGTTGGTGGAACTTTAAGACTTGGTAACTATGACTGCACTCTTGAAAAAGATTCCTTAGTTTATTCTCTCTATGGAGAGGAAAAAATTAAGGAAAGACACAGACATAGATACGAGTTCAATAACCAATTCAGGGGACAAATTAGATCAGCTGGTGTGGCTTTCTCTGGAATCAATGAAGACAAGGACCTAGTTGAAATTATCGAACTAAAGGACGAAGACTTCTTCGTAGCTTGTCAATTCCACCCAGAATTCAAGTCAAGGCCAACAAAAATTCATCCATTATTTAATGGATTTGTAAAAGCAGCAATAGAAAAGAAAAACAAATAAAAATAAAATCTCATCCATTAGGCTTGTAAGCTTGGGTGAGATTTTTTTATGACTTTGTAACATATATAAAACTCTTGCGAGGATGTTTGATTTCAAAAATATTTTTGTAAGAACTTTTAATTTTTAAATTTTATTAGTCAGAAGCAAAAGATTTTGACTTATAAAAAAATAAAAAAGTCCTGGGCTTATACCTAGGACTAATCTTATAGGAACTTGTCTTTCAAATTATCCCAGTAGGAATTATTTGAAAAGACGAGTTTTTTTATTGTTTTGTTTGAGAGTCTGATGTTGACCCTGTGCAAGTTGTTGAAGAAATATTCTGACCCGTCAACTAAAAGCAGGTTGGAATCCTTGTATCTCTTCTCAACAACAAGTGAAATTGTGTGGGCTCCTGGAACTATAACTGATGAGCCAAGAGATCTGTAGGCAGCTGAATTAACTGGGGAGATGGGAGTCATCTGCAAGACGTGAAGGCTTGGGTAGACTATGGCTCCGCCAGAAGAAAAGTTGTAGGCAGTTGATCCCGTTGGAGTGGAAACCAAGATCCCGTCGCCAGAAAATTTTTCTACGTGGTTCCTATCTATAAAGACATTCATGTGAATTGTCTTTGAGTGGGCAGCCTTTAGTACAACTTCGTTGACTGAATAAAACTTGTAGACCTTGTTTTTGGTGTAGATGTCAGATCTTATTAGTTTGATGTCATCAACTTGGTAGTTGCCATTTTTATAATCTTTGACAAATTCTTCCACTTCCTCAGGTTTTATCTCTTGGTAAAAACCTAGGTGGCCTGTGTTTATTCCCACGAAGGGCATGTCTGGGAAGTCATTCTTGTGGATGGCCTTTATAAAAGATCCGTCGCCTCCAATACAAATAGAAAGCTCGGCATTTTTTTTGAAACCATTAAAGGGTTCATATCCATATTTTGTTAAAAGCTTGTGCAAATTATTTGCTGTTTTTTTAGATTCATAATTTGCATTAGTCAGTATATTTATAATTTTTGACAAGACTAAACCCCCTTGATTTTTTGTATCATTATTTATATTATAAACGAATAAAGTTCCCTTGACTAGAGGTGTATAATGTATAG
>OBZH01001463.1_pt1 | contig 14029 bp, 11 predicted proteins | sample 1476881 | NCBI WGS metagenome assembly OBZH01 (sample SAMEA2580230, study PRJEB22360) | human gut metagenome | biome: human gut; feature: human-associated habitat; material: faeces | place: Denmark | collected 2008/2010 | reverse complement strand
AGCTACCAGAATACCGATTAAATAGGCCAGGAACTGATATAAGGCTGTTCCTTCCCCATAATACGTCATAATCGTCAAAATACCATTATTAGCAAATCCTGTATTCACCGCATTTCCAAGCCCCATGATAGCACCACCGATTGCTCCCGCAATAACTGCACAAAACATCGGCTTTTTCAAACGCAGATTACATCCATAAATTGCAGGTTCTGTGATTCCAACTAAAAATGCCGGAATCGTTGCCGCCATAGCAATTTGTTTTAAATCTTTGTCTTTTGTCTTTAACATAACACCTAATGAAGCGCCTGCCTGAGCAAAATTTGCAGAACCGGCAAAACACATCAATGTATTCGTTCCTGTAATTGCCACATCATTTAATCCAATCGGAAGCAATGCCCGATGCGCTCCAAAGATAACAAAAACGCTCCATAGACCACCGACAATCGTTCCTCCAAGAATTGGACTGAATGAATATAGTGCCTGATAAAGCCATTGAATCGCATACCCTACATAAATTCCTACCGGGCCGACAACAACCAGCAAAACAGGAACCATAATAATCAGAGAAAGACCAGGAACCAGAATAATCTCCAACATATCTGGAATCCATTTTTTCAGGAATTTCTCAAGATAGTGCAATACAATAACAGCCAAAATAATCGGAATCACAGATTCTGTATAAGAGAATACTTTTGTTGCCTCACCAATCGTAAATGCTTTTTTTATAACTGGCAATCCAAAAATAGTGTTTACTGTTGAAACATCCTGAATTAATGCATCTATAACCGGATGGCACAAAAATGCTCCCAGCACCATAGCATTTATTTTACTACATTTTAAGGCTTTTGCACTGGTATATGCTAAAAATATCGGCATATAGTAGAAAATAATATTGCTGGCAGTATTCAATAAAATATAAGTACTATTCGTATCGCTGATCCACCCCAAGCTAATTGCAACAGACAACAGTCCTTTGATCAGCCCCGAAGCAGCAATTGCCGGAACTAATGGAGTAAAAATTTTTGAAATCGTCTGCAAAATACGATTTCCTAATGATCCCTTATCCGCTTTGATTTCATTTCCTTTTTCACGATTAACCATAGGTAAAATTGCTTCGTATACTTTATCAACCTTTGTACCGATTACGACTTGGAACTGTCCGTTTGCTTCTACAACTTGTATAACACCTTCTAACTTTTCCACAATTTCTTTGTTCGCCAGCTCCCTGTTCTTTAGTACAAACCTCAATCTTGTGAAGCAATGAGTGACATCTGCAACATTTTGAGCACCACCAACATTCTTCAAAATGTTGCCTGCAATTACATTATAATCCATAATTTTTTCTCCTCTCGCTATCTATTGATTTGAATGATCCGGCCTGATCAGGTTATTTAAAATAATGTATAAAAAAAAGATTGAACACACAAACACAATACTCCCTAGGAATATGATATTTGTCAATTCAATCTTGCCTGCTTTACCAGTAACACGTATCCTTGTACATTATTTACCTTTAACCAAATTTAATATACCACTTTCGAACAATCTTTGCAAGCATTTTCTTCAGCCCTCTCTATTTCCTTTTATTTCCCTTCGCTTCACAATCCTCACCGCTCCCCATGCAGCCAGCACTCCCACAACAGCTCCACCAAGCACATCCGTCGGATAATGCACGCCCACATACAACCTGGAAAGTGAGATCAGCACTGCCAGAATTACAAGCGGAATCCCCCACTTTCTCTCCAAAAACGGATACATCGCCAACGCTGCTCCAATAGAGGCACAGGTATGTCCGGAAGGAAATGAAAAATCTGACTGCGGCTCGATCAAAAGCTTCAGTCCTTCCACCACTTCATACGGGCGGATTCTTGCAATGATGTTTTTGAGTGCCACATTTGTGATCAATGCTCCGATCGCCAGTGCCGCCAAAGCGGCAATTCCTGCTTTTCTTGTCTTTTTCGGAATCAGAAGTACGATTCCCAAGATAATCCAGAACCATCCTGCATCCCCCAGATGTGTGATCGTCTTCCAGAATCCGTCCATCCACACCTGTCTGATATGCTCCTGAATAAACAACAACGCCTGTCCATCCCATTGTAAAATTGCTTCCATTCACCTCTCCTTCTCCTATACCAAATCCTGTTCTTCAAATAACGCATCCACAACTGCTTCATACAGTTTCAACTTTTCTGCTTTTTTAATTTTCTTGGCATACTTCTCATACTGCGTAAACAACGGCGCCATATAAAACCACAGCTCTTTCATCTTGAAGAGTACCGTTTTCTCCCCAAAAAGAACTTCCTGATATTCCCGGTAAAGTTCATCATGAAATGCCCGGATCCTGTCTTTTTCAACCGGTATGCCTTGTCTGATCTTCCGAACCAGCCCCGGATTTTTCAGGATTCCTCTTCCGATCATCACAGATGGTACCTCCTGGAAACGGTTACAGATTATTTCATATTCCTCTTTTGTGCAAATATCCCCATTGTAACAGAGTGGATTTTTACTGTTTTTGACCGCATATTCAAACATTTCCAGATTCGGAGTGTTCTTATAGAAATCTGTCTGGATCCGCGGATGAATGATCAACTCCTCCATTGGATACTGATTGTAAATTTCCAGAAGCCGGATCCATTCTTCCGGGCTCTCCTTGCCAATCCGTGTCTTAACCGAAATACGGATCGGTGTCTTTTCAAAAAGCTCTTCTAAGAATGCATTCAATCTGTCCGGCTCTGCCAGAAATCCAGCCCCTCTTCCTTTGCTCACCACGGTTTTTGACGGACATCCCAGATTCAGATTGACTTCCTCATACCCGTATTCCCCCAGCCTTTCTGCCGTCTTTATAAAATCCTCCGCCGAATTGGTCAAAATCTGAGGAATCGCACACATCCCCTGATTGTGCATGGGTAAGATATCGTTCTTTTCCCTGGAACTGAGCTTTCCTTTCTGATTCGGTTTAATAAACGGAATAAAATATTTGTCAATTCCTCCAAAATAGTGTTCATAAGCCTTTCTATACACATATCCGCTGATTCCTTCCAGCGGTGCAAAATAAAATTTTTCCACAACATTCTCCTGATTCTTTTTTGTTTCGCTCCATTATAGCATATATTCTTTTATTTGACACCCATCTGTCAAAAAACGGACTCCGAAGAGTCCGCTTCATTTTGACAATATTACATCAATTTTGTATCTTCCAGTTTTTCTATAAACAATTCGTTCAGGCGAATCACCGGTTTTCGAAGCACCAGTCCCAAAAACAGGGATGCCAGAAGGAACAGACACATGATTCCCAATTCTGCCCAGTACGTATACTGATAGAATCCGGCAACACATTCCCGCATAGCTGTCATACTGTGCGTAAATGGAAGAAACGGATAAATCTTCTGGAAGATTTCCGGCGCCACTTCGATCGGGAACGTACCGCCTGATCCTGCCACCTGCATAACCAGAAGAACCACACAGATTGCTTTTCCTACATCTCCAAATGATACCGTGAACGTATAAATAATATTCACATATACCACACTGCTTACCCAGCCTGCCAGAAGGAACAAAAACGGATGCTCACACTGGATTCCAAGGAAATACAGATCTCCCAGACAGATCAGGCCGCTCTGGATCAGTCCCAGCACGAGGAACAGCAGGTATCTGCCCAGATAGATCTGATGCGGCTTCAATGGCGCAAGCGCTCTTTTTAAATTTTCCGAAGCTGTCACTTTCATCATTGCTACCAGGATGATCCCGCCTACCCAGATAGAGAGTGTAGAATAGAACGGCGCCATGGCTGATCCATAATTTTCTACCGGATACAAGGCTTTTGTCTGCATTCTTACCGGCGCAGACACAAAGCTGCTGATTACTTCCGGGCTGCTTCCAAGCACATTTTTTAATGTCTCCACATTTCCGTCCTGTGCTGCCGTATCCAGCTTTTCTGCTGCCTGGTTTACCTTTTCTGCCGTCTCTGTCAAAAGGGAAGCAGATGTATCCAGTGTTGTTTTCATCTTCTCCAGACCGGATCCTGCATCCTTCGCCAGTTTTTCCATATCTTCGACTCCATTGTCCATACTGGTGAACAAAGACTGCACTGCACTGCTGGTATCCCCCAGTGTGCCAAACATGGTATTGATCTGTGTTTTTACGTTGTTTTCATAATCCGAACGGATCCCCGAGATTTGCTGAGAACCCTGCTTCACCAGCTGATCCAGCTGTACCTGATAGTTTCCCGCATCACTTGCAGTCTCCGTAATCTTTGCCGCCGCTTCATTCAATTTATCCCTTACCGCTTCCTGGTGGGCAATGGATTCATTCAGGTTTCCGATGATCGGCTGGAGCAGATCCGAAGCAAGCGGAAAGGAATCTGCAAGCTGCTGCACACTGTCTCGAAATCCCGTATAGCGGTCAATCATAACCTGTACTTCGGATGCCACGCTGTTGAGTGTCCCTGCTGTTGCTCCCGCACCCGTGGATATCGAAGAAAATGCATTGTTGATCTGTCCGGATATGGCATCATAGCACTGACTTCCCTGTGCCAGTACCTGATTGACACTCTCTGTTGTTCCCGACACTGCGCTTCTTAATGAGTCAACAGAATTTCCGGTCTCATTCAGAAGTGACAGATTTGTTTCCGTATTCTGCCCCGCTTTATTTAAAATATCTGCAGTGGCATCCAGCATCTGCTGCATGGAAACCGTCAGGTTCGAAAACGCCTTCACCGTACCGGCTGTTGAATCCAGATCCGCTCCGATCTTCCGGATATTTTCTGTCAGATTCTGTGCTGCTGCCTGTGCGCCGTCACTGCTGGTCACTTCTGAGATTGTATCCAGAAGATCCAGTCCCACCTGCGCCGCTGTTTTTACAAAAATCTCATCGATCTGCTGCTGTACGGCACTTGCTCCCTTGTCAGTCACTTTTGGAGCAATGGCATTTTCTTTTTCATTGATATAATATATAATATCGGAATGTGTCATCTCCTCCGAAAACAGGCTCATCATATCCTGACTGAAACTTTTCGGAATTACGATCGCGGCATAGTATTTTCCCGATTTGACACCTTCTACTGCATCCTTTTTCCCTGTAAACGTCCAGTCCAGCTGGTCATTTTCTCTGAGACTTGAGATTACAGTATCTCCGATATTGATCTGGAGAGGAAGGATTTCTCCTTCATACCCTTCATCCGTATTTGCAACCGCCACCTTCAGACCATTTGTATTGGAATATGGATCCCAGCTTGCAGCAATATTGAACCATGCATAAAGAGACGGAACAACGCACAAGCCGAGCACTACGATCATTGCGATCACATTTTTTTTGATATGTGAAATATCATAAAGAAAAACTTGCCCTATCTTCTTCATGCTTCTTCCTCCTCTTGTTCTTTCCGTTTTCTCAATGTCTCTAACAATTCCTCCTGAGACATCCGACTCACCTTCAGTCTCCGTTTCAGACTTTCATGGAGATATTCCACGCAGATCAGATAAAGCGCGATCACAATGATCGATGTGATCCACAACACCAGAAATACCATTTTGGAACTGATACTGAACATCAGGATCAAAAAGATCAGCGGAATGATCAAGATCGCCGCAAATCCTCTGCGGATCCGTTTCTTATAATTTCTCTCAAACCGTTCTGCCCTCTGGTACATCTCTTCCCGGAATGTTTTCTTGTCTGCCAGCGCACTCACAACTGCTGTCATACGGAATCTCTCTTTTGTCAGACCTTCCTCCTCACAGATCATCAGCTCAGTCTCTCCCAGTTTCTGGTCAAACATATGGTTCAGATTCAAAAGCCATGGACGTACGACAACTCCGATCAAAAGCGCAATCGGAACATACACTGCAAGACACAACAAATTCTCTGCATAATGGAATCCATATATTCCTGCTACCGCTTCTCTCATCGCATTGATTCCGTATGTAAAAGGAAGCAGCGGATGCAGCTTCTGGAAAAACGCCGGTGTCATCTCGATCGGATAGGTTCCTGCAGAACCCGGAATCTGAATGATGACCAGAATTACACTGACTGCCTTTCCAATGTGTTTGAATGTAATAGAAAGCGCATAAATAATATTCACATATACAAAGGAAGTGAACAATCCTGCAAAAATAAATGCCGCAGGTGACTTGCACTGGACTCCTAACAATAGCAGATCTCCCACACAGATGATCAGCGACTGTATCAGTCCCATCACCACATATAGCATCCATCTTCCGAAATAAGACTGAACTGCTGTAAACTTCGGCACGACTTCATCTTTATCAGACTCCAGTTTGAAAATTGCGATCAACACAATCCCCCCTACCCAGATGGCAAGGTTTGTATAGAACGGAGTCATGGCGCTTCCATAATTTTTCACCGGATAAAAGGACTCTGTTTTCAGAGCTACCGGTGCAGACATAAACTCCGAAACTGCTTCCGAATCCAATCCTGTCAGATTCAGAAAATCCTGATAGGACTGGGAACTTCTGAGCGCATTCAGATCTGCTGTTACTGAATTCAGTTTTTCCTGTACTTTCTGAAGCGCATTTCCTGTACTCTCAAGTGCCGTCTTGGAGTCATTCAGGCTTGTATTGAGATTGTCAAGAATTCCTTTCGTCTGATCCACCAGTGGATCCACTCCGCTTAACACACCGGAGAGTTTTCCGGAAAGCTATCCGAAAGAATCCAGAGATGTGTTCAGCCCTGGAAGTACATTCTGCTCAAAGCTGCCTTTGATTCCACGAAGCTGCTGCTGATTTTCCTTTACCAGACTGCCAATCTGCTGTGCTGTATCCGTTGCCGTCTGAGCCGCATTGCCGATTCCCGCATTTCCTGCCTGCAGACTATTCAAAAGCTCCTGATGTCTCTGGTTCTCTGCCTGCAGCTGTGCGATCAGATCTGATGCCGGACTGCCTGGTATGGCACTGTCCAGCTGTGAAAGCAGATCAATGATCTTTTCATTCAGCTGGATCACACTGTTGATGGAAGACATGGCACTGTCCACTTTTCCATTGACTGACTGAATCTTTTCATTCAGACTTCCCAAATCTGCCCCTGCGGAATTCCCGATGTCGGACAGAAGATTCTCCCCATCCGTCAGCGTTCCAGATAGTGCAGAAGAAAATGATGAGACACTGTTTCTTCCTGCCTGAAGTGCAAAAGCCCCTGCATCCAGAGCAGCAGCCCCTGAGGAAGCAGCGCTTTTCACCTGATCCATGGCAGACTGCACCTCTTTGATCTGCGCATCACTGTCCTGAAAGGTTGCCTGGAACTCAGACAGTATCTGCTGATAACTTGCGATATTGTCAGATACCTTCTGAATATCTGAAACTACATTTTCCTGCAGCGAATCCAGATTGCCCGCTGCATCTGCAATCGAATCTTTAAAAATTTCTGAAACTGCTTCTGATGCAGCAGATACAAATGCCTCATTGACCTGACTCTGCACCGCTGTCGCCCCACTGTCCGTAATTTTCGGTGCGATCGCATTTTTCTTCTCATTCAGATAATAAGTAAATTTAGGCTGTTCAATCGTTCCCGTCAGTACACTGGTCAGGGATTCACTGAAATCTTCCGGAATCACGATCGCAGCATAATACTTGCCGGATTTCACCCCGTCTACAGCCTCTTCTTTTTTCACAAACTTCCAGCCCAGATCATGATTCTCCTTCAACTGATCTACAATCTCCTCACCTGCATTGAGCGAACCGGTAAGTTCATTTTCTGTTCCTTTATCCAGATTCGCCACCGCGATCTGAACTGCTCCCGTATTTCCATAGGGATCCATATTCGCAGCAATATTAAACCATGCGTACAGCGATGGGAGCAGACAGACGCCGGCCACAACGATCATTGCGATTGGATTGTGAGCCAGCCGTCTCATATCCCTTTTTAAAATCTGAAATGCGCGCTTCATCTTCAGCCTCCTTTAATAAACACTCTGTCCATAGTAGTGTATTGTATCATAAAAAGAACCATTTGGGCTATTGCAAAAAAAGATGAATTTTGGTCAGAAATTTTACTCATTTTTAACAACAAGCCACTTATTTTCTGTTGATTATCTCTTTTTTATCAAACGGAAAGTATATTCCACCTTCCATTCTTTTTAACAACAGGCAGGCAATCACGGCTGAAACCAGTTCCGCCACCGGAAAACTGATCCAGATTCCCGCCGCTCCCATTGTTCGTGACAAAAGATATCCAAGCGGAAGGATAATGACCAGCTGGCGCAAAAGTGAAATGATCAGAGAATCTCCGCCCCGTCCCAGCGCTTCAAACACACCGGAAAAGATCACACCTGCTGACGACACCAAAAATCCAAGCGAAATCAATCGCAGTGCCTCCATTCCTGCACGCATCAGCTCTGCATCTGCCTGGAACATACTCAGAATGATGTCCGGAATTGCCAGAGAAACAACCGTTCCCACCAGCATCAGTACTGCCGCAGAAATCAGACTGTAGCGTATCGTATCCCGCACCCGTTTCTTTGATCCGGCTCCGTAGTTATATCCGATAATCGGCCGCATTCCCTGTACAATTCCATTCGCCGGCATATAAATAAATGTCTGAAGTTTGAAGTAAATTCCAAGTACTGCAACTTACGTATCCAAAAATGCAGCCAGGATTCCATTTAATCCGCCCACCAGAACAGACGGCATCGTCATCATCAGAGAAGACGGGATTCCGACCGAATATATCTGACGGATCAGCCGCCAGTCCAGATGCAGATATTTGGGATGAATCGTAACACCCGGATTTTTTCGCAGATAAACAACAATATATAGAAGAAATGCGCTGATCTGCCCGATCACAGTTGCCGCCCCTTTTACTCCCATTTCAGGAAATCCAAGAAGGCCGAAGATCAGGATCGGATCCAGGATAATATTAATCATTGCACCTGCTCCCAGAAGTATCATTGTCGTTTTCATTGCTCCGATGCCCTGATAGATTTTTTCCATCGCGATCTGAAGCAGAGAACCAAACGAAAAGCAAAGAACAATATACGTATAGTCACATGCCTGTTTCATGACCTCGGGTTCCTTTGTAAATAATCCGATAAATGGTTCTGTGATCACAAGGCCCAGGATCACAAACAGTACACAATGGATCAGCGTAAGTGCCATCCCCATTGTAGCAGCCTCATTTGCCCGTTTCTGATCCTTTTTTCCCAGACTGATCGATAAGACGGAAGCAATCCCGACACCAATTCCGACTGCCACAGACAGCACGATATTCTGCAGCGGGAATGCCAGTGACACTGCCGTGAGAGCCCCTGTTCCCAGATACGATACATAAATACTGTCAATAATGTTATAAAGAGACTGCACCAGCATGGACAATACCATCGGCAGAGACATGCTCATCAAAAGCGGAAAAATGTCCCTTGTCTCCATCTTGTTTGTTTCCATAATACCCTCCATTCCTCAAAAAAAGCCATGTGTTTCTGTTTATTCTGAAACAGAAAAACCACATGGCTTTGTACATGACCTATTTTTTTAGCTTTGACAGCATAGCATATCTTTTTCTTTCTGTCAATTGCTTTTTCCAGGATACGGCTTGTGTCTCATTTTTAATTATGATACTATGATTTCGTATGGACATCGAAGCGGTCCATCAGCATACAGATAGAAAGAGGGGACATTTATGCACACACTGAAAAAATTTATCCATTACTACGGTCCATATAAAGCCGTTTTCTTTCTGGACCTGATCTGTGCTACGATCATCAGTCTAATCGATCTGGCATATCCTCAGATCCTGCGTACCTGTACCAATACCTTGTTTACAAAAAGCAGTTCCTCTATTTTAAGCGCACTGCTTCCCATTGCAGCCGGTCTTCTGATCATGTACCTGATCCAGAGCCTGTGCAAATATTATGTCAGCTATCAGGGGCATATGATGGGTGCTTATATGGAAAGGGATATGCGTCAGCAGCTTTTTGACCACTATGAAAAACTTTCTTTTTCTTATTATGATCAGAACAACTCCGGACAGATGATGAGCAAACTTGTCTCTGACTTGTTTGATATTGCAGAATTTGCGCATCATGGACCGGAGAATCTGTTTATTTCCGTGATCAAGATCATCGGATCGTTCATCTTCCTCTTCCTGATCAACTGGAAGCTGGCAATTCCACTTCTGTTTCTGGTGTTTTGCATGTTTGCATTTTCTATGAGCCAGAACCGCCGAATGCAGTCTACCTTTATGGAAAACCGGAAGAAAATCGGAGATGTCAATTCCCGTCTGCAGGACACCCTCGCCGGAATCCGCGTGGTTCAGTCTTTCGCAAACGAGGATGTGGAAAAAGAAAAATTCCGCAAGAGCAATCACAATTTTCTGCTCTCCAAGGATGCCAACTACAAATGCATGGGCAGTTTTATGGGCTATAACCTGTTTTTCCAGGGAATGATGTATCTTGTCACACTGGTATTCGGCGGCTACCTGATCGCAAAAGGAGAAATGCAGGCGACAGATCTTGCCATGTATGCACTGTATATCGGAATTTTCATCAGCCCGATTCAGATTCTGGTGGAGCTTACGGAAATGATTCAGAAAGGCTTCTCCGGATTCAAACGGTTCCTTGCCGTGATGGAGACAGAGCCGGAAATCCAGGATTCCCCGGATGCAAAGCCACTCAAAGACGTCCGCGGACTGGTTTCCTTCGAGGATGTATCCTTCCACTACAGTGATGACGATACCCTGGTATTATCCAACGTTTCCTTCCAGATTCCGGCAGGAAAATCCATTGCCCTTGCCGGTCCGTCAGGAAGCGGAAAAACTACAATCTGCTCCCTTCTGCCAAGATTTTATGATGTGAGCAGCGGACGCATTACGATCGACGGCAAAGATATCCGTGATCTGACATTAGAGAGCCTGCGAAACCAGATTGGAATCGTACAGCAGGATGTCTATTTATTCTGCGGCACAATCAAGGAAAATATCGCCTACGGAAAACCGAATGCCTCTATGGATGAGATCGTCGATGCTGCCAGAAAAGCAAATATTCACGATTTCATCGAAAGTCTGCCGGATGGCTATGACACCTTTGTGGGAGAACGCGGAACCCGTCTTTCCGGCGGTCAGAAACAGCGGATCTCCATTGCCCGCGTGTTCCTGAAAAATCCGCCGATCCTGATCCTTGATGAGGCCACCAGCGCACTGGACAACGAAAGTGAACGCTGGATTCAGCAGAGTCTGGAAGTTCTCGCTAAAAACAGAACAACCATCACGATCGCACACCGACTCTCCACGATCCAGGGAGCAGACGAGATTCTTGTCATTGCTGACAATGGAATCGCAGAGCGGGGGACTCACGAAGAACTGATCGAAAAAAACGGAATTTATGCGCACTATTTAAGAGCATAAAAAACGTACATCCTGTAAGGATAACTCTCCTTCTGGATGTACGTTTTTCATTTTAGTAGTTTTCTGCGTGAACCTCAAAATAGCTCTGCGGGTGATTGCAGGTCGGACAAATTTCCGGTGCTTTTGTTCCGACTACAATGTGGCCACAATTGCGGCATTCCCATACCTTTACTTCACTTTTGGCAAATACTTCTGCCGTCTCCACATTCTTTAAGAGTGCACGATACCGTTCCTCACGATGTCTCTCAATCGCTGCTACCAGACGAAATCTTGCAGCCAGCTCCGGAAATCCTTCTTCCTCTGCTGTTTTTGCAAATCCGTCATACATATCTGTCCACTCGTAATTCTCTCCATCTGCTGCCGCTGCCAGATTCTGTGCCGTATCGCCGATTCCCTGAAGTTCTTTAAACCACATTTTTGCATGTTCTTTCTCATTGTTTGCCGTCTTCAGAAACAGATCTGCAATCTGCTCATATCCTTCCTTTTTGGCAACAGAAGCAAAATATGTATACTTGTTTCTTGCCTGTGATTCTCCTGCAAAAGCTGCCTCTAAGTTTTTCTCTGTCTGTGTTCCTGCATATTTGTTTTCTGACATGATTCAAAACCTCCTCTTTTGATTTTAACTCTATCTTACCACTATTTTCGGTCGGATATCAACTTAAGTTCAGAAATTTGAGAAATTCTTCCGCCTGTTTTTAAAGCATCTTTTCGTTATCTCCCTATCAGAACCTGCTTTCCGCAAAAAGCAAAACCATGCTTCCTGCATTGGCGTATCGTATTCATCTAATTCATTGTCAGTGTTTTTCCGAAGCGGCGCGGCCGGGTAATTAAAGTAACACGATTTCTTCTCTCCCACCACTCTTTTATAAATTGTGTTTTATCTACATAAAACAAATCGTTTATAATAATATCCTCAAATTCCTGATATCCAATTGATACTCTTCGTGCCATACCCTAGCCTCCCTTCTCTGCATAAATTCAATTATAGCCCTTTTCCTTCATAATCACAATGGAGATCTTCTTCCAACATCTGATAAGAAAAGAAACCATCAACAAACTCAAAAAATACGTCTCTTACAGTTTTACTGTAAAAGACGTATTTTATACTGCCTTACTCGATCACCTGAATCCATCCTTTGGGTGCTTCAATCTGCCCCATCTGGATTCCTGTCAGTGTGTCATACAATTTCTGAATGGTCGGTCCCATCTTTTCCATTCCGCTCGGGAAGCAGATCTCTTTTCCGTGATCCACGATCTTTCCGACCGGAGAGATGACCGCCGCTGTTCCACACAGTCCGCACTCTGCAAACTCTTTCACTTCATCCAGATACACATCCCGCTCTTCCACTTCCAGACCAAGATAATGCTCTGCCACATATAACAGAGAACGTCTTGTGATAGACGGCAGAATCGTATCAGAATGCGGTGTCACCACTTTATTGTCTTTTGTCACGAAAATAAAGTTTGCCCCGCCTGTCTCCTCAACTTTCGTTCTTGTTGCCGAATCCAAATACATGTTTTCATCATAGCCGTTCGCATGTGCTGTCACGATCGCATGAAGACTCATTGCATAATTCAGTCCGGCTTTGATATGTCCTGTTCCATGCGGCGCCGCACGGTCAAAATCAGATACACATAACGTCAATGGTTTTACTCCGCCTTTAAAGTACGGTCCGACAGGTGTCACAAACACCCGGAACTGATACTCATCTGCCGGCTTGACTCCGATGACCGGATTGCTTCCAAACATGTATGGGCGAATATAAAGTGTTGCCCCGGAACCATACGGAGGCACATACGCTGCATTGGCTTTTACCACTTCTTTGACTGCCTCCAGAAAACGTTCTTCCGGAAATACCGGCATCTCCAAACGTCTCGCAGAATCTGCCATCCGGGCAGCATTGAGATCCGGTCTGAATACAACGATCTTACCGTCTTCTGTCGTATAAGCTTTCATTCCTTCAAATACAGTCTGTGCATACTGCAGGACTCCGGCACATTCATTGAGTACCACACCGGCGTCTTCTGTCAGTCCTCCCTCATCCCATTTTCCGTCTTTATAATTGGAAACATATCTCTGTTCAGTCTGTACATAACCAAATCCGAGATTCTCCCAATCGATCTGTTTCTTCTCCATCAAAAACTCCTCCATTCCTCAATCGAACGTATTTGCAACTTGTTTGTTGCAATTATAATACTCTCACGCTCAAAAATCAAGAGTGCGCTCTGTTTTTTATCGTTCCATCATACTGATGGATTCAATCCCGACACTTCCGCCTCTGACGACTTCAATACTTTTGAATTCTTCTTTTATCAGCTTCACCACTGCGTCGTTTTTCGTCCCGGTCTGTACAAATTCCAGAAGCAGGCTGTCTCTGTCACAGTCGATCACTTTTCCTTTAAATGTCTCTGCGATCTGATGCAGCTCCACTTTCTGATCCAGTGTACACTTCCGGACTTTGATATAAAGGATTTCTTTCATCCGCACAAAAATATCTGTAAAATCGATGACCTTGATCACTTCTACCATTCGATTGAGCTGCTTTTTGATCTGCTCAAATGTCTCATCATCACTGACTGTGGCGATTGTCATTCGGGATACCGTCGGATCTTCTGTGGTTCCTACTGTCAGACTGTCCAAGTTGTAGGATTTTCCGGAAAACAGACCGGAAATCTTAGAAAG
>OBZH01001454.1_pt1 | contig 14099 bp, 8 predicted proteins | sample 1476881 | NCBI WGS metagenome assembly OBZH01 (sample SAMEA2580230, study PRJEB22360) | human gut metagenome | biome: human gut; feature: human-associated habitat; material: faeces | place: Denmark | collected 2008/2010 | reverse complement strand
GCGCTGCCTGGCAGCGCCCCCCAATAAAGTATCATCAGTTCAAATAGTATTTTGGGGCTAATATCCCCGGACAAATAAGTGCAGATTAGAAGCCAATTACCCCTAATCAAGTAGGGAATCTACCCCAATCTCCAGGGCGAGCCGGTGGCTTTGACCCGGCTGTAGCAAAAGCGCATTTTCGCGTGCGTTTCCAAACTCAATTCCGACAAATCGGTAAACTTCCTGGTCAGGAATATCGCTAAAATCTTTAATAAACCGATCCCACGGTGTCCACACGATAGTGGATTTAGATCCCGATTTCTTTAACCGAATCTTCCTCCCCCAGACGGGATCATAAATTTCCAGGTTAGAAGGGGAATCATAAATCCGGTCAAATGACTGATTAAAAGTAATCGGCTGGTCTTCACTAGCTTTCTTATCAGTTAAGGTATCTAAGAAAACTGCGTGTTCCAGACCGTGAAGCTCACACTGCCTTAAATCACTAAATCCCAGGTAGGTATGGAATACCGCCTCAAATGTGAACGGGTGATCATCGGTATTTACCGCCTCCAATATCAGCCGTAGAGTCTTACCCACCTCGATTGTTAGCTGTGCTGAAAAAGCATGGGGAAATAGTTCTCCGCCTTTATGTGACAGGCGATAGGTCAGCACTTTATAGCTCGCTTCAGCGCCTACGCCCGCTTGCTTGCCCCCATTACCAGGCATTTGTGACGTACCTAAATCATTTCCTTGCCCACTTGGAAGTTGAACCGCCGCACTGGAAGCGCTATCTACCCGCTCCCAAACAGTAGTTTTCGCAAAACCATGATTACCAGCTGCACCTGCCGGGGCTGCCGGCGAAAACTTCGGATTCCCGAACCAAGGCAAACAAATCGGGATTCCGCCCCGCACGGTAGTGTCCCCCGCAAAACTAGCATGGGGAGACAGCCAAACAACTGGATTTTGACCCCGCGGAGTCCAAGAAAGCACCTGCGCCCCAAAATCAGTAATTTCAGCTAGCGAGTATTCAGCGTCAATCTTGCGTACCTGGATTGGAGTATCACTTGCCATAAGGCAAGCATATATTCAAAACCATTATCCAGGGTTGATAGCCAAATTAACGGCTATATCCCGCCATTTCTTCTAGGCGGGCAATCCGTTCATCCATAGGCGGATGGGTAGAAAACAGATGCTTCATCCCCTTTCCGCGGAAAGGATTAGCAATCATCATGAAACCAACCTTCTCGGTTTGCGGATTACTCTGCAAAGGACGTGCCACCGTTCCTGCCTCTAGTTTCTTTAGGGCACTGGCTAAAGCTAAAGGATCTCGCGCAAGCTCAGCGCCGGTTTCATCTGCGTCAAACTCGCGCGTCCGAGAAATTGCCATTTGGGTAAACATCGAGGCAATCGGGGCTAACAACATCAAAAGCACCATCGCCAACCCGCCAAGCGGGTTATTGTCACCGTCGCGGCGCCCTCCCCCAAAGAAAAACAACATTTGCGCTACCGAAGTAATTAAACCGCCAATGGCTGAGGCCACCGAAGAGGTCAAAATATCGCGGTTATAGACGTGCATTAACTCGTGCGCCAAAACCCCGCGAAGCTCACGCTCGTCAAGGATCTGTAAAATCCCCTCAGTACAGCAAACCGCTGCATTTTGGGGGTTACGTCCCGTAGCAAAGGCATTAGGGGCCGAAGTAGGAGCAATATACATTCGAGGAACCGGCTGACCAGCAGTTTGCGAAAGCTCAGTAACAATCCGCACTATTTGCGGATATTTCCCCGGATCCACCGGGTAGGCGTTCATAGATCTAATCGCAATCTTGTCTGAATTCCAGTAACTATAGAAGGTTGAAATCAACCCGATAGCCGCAAAAATCCAGATAAAAGCGGAACTGCCGGTACCGTAAGCAATCAGATAGCCAACTAGCAGCAGCAACGCCCACATCACAGCGAACAGCAGCCCAGTTTTCAAGCCATTACTAATACGTTTCTTGCCCATTTGTTCCTCCTGGTTTACCCGTAATCTAGCAGGTGAGACTGCACAAATACTGACAAATTCCTGCCAAAGACCTGTAGCTTCACCAAAGATGAAAAGACAGGTGAGCTAACTATTCGCCGTCCTTACCGATTAAATCTTCCGGAACTGTTTCCCCGCGAGAAATCGCGCTCATGGCTTTGCGGGAAACTACCTTGACCCGTTCGCGCTCACCACGGCCGCCCTCGACCTCGCCAAAGTCTGCGCCCAGCTGCTTTTCGTATTCGTCCAACAGTTCCCAACCATGCCAGGTAGAGAAAGGAACCCCCCGCTGCTCCAGAAGCTCAATCATGGCATCGTGACCCACCGCTTCCCCGGTAGCCACTAGCTTGCCAGCTTCCGCGTCCTCTACCAGGTGGGCGATAGTTTGCTGCGCATCAGACTTGGTAGACCCAATCAGCCCCACCGGGCCGCGCTTTACCCAACCGGTAGCGTAAATCCCGTTCAAAGGAGTTCCCTCCAAATCGGTGACCCGTCCTTCCTGATTGGGGATTACTCCCCGACGCTTATCGAAAGGCAAGCCCGCAATCGGGGAAGAGAAATATCCCACCGCGCGATACACCGCCTGTACCGGAGTTTCCCGCAGCTCGCCAGTCCCGGAAACCGTTCCGTCCCCGTTCAGCTGGGTACGCTCGGTAACCAGGGCGCGCACATGCCCGTCCTCATCAGCTAAAATCTCTTTCGGAGCCGAGAATAAGTGCAGGTGAATACGGCGATCAGCATCCCTATCGTCCTCGTCCATAGCGTAATTAATTAAGGTATCAACCACCATTTTGGTTTGTTTAGAAGCCGCAATCGCCTGCTCCGAGCCTTCATCGAACTCAAAATCTTCCTCAGAAACAATAACTTTTACTCCCGGCTGCTGCCCGAGTTCGCGCAGTTCCAAGGGGGTGAACTTCACCTGAGCCGGTCCGCGCCGCCCGAAAACATGCACGTCTGTGATTGGGGATTTATAGAGCTCTTTCGCTACGTTCTCCGGAATCTCGGTTTTGAGCATATCGGCAGGGTGCTTCGCCATTACCCGCGCAATATCGAGGGCAACATTCCCGACCCCGATAACCGCGACCTCTTTCGCTTCTAAGGGCCAAAAACGCGGGTAATCCGGGTTGCCGTCATACCAAGAAACAAAATCGGCAGCCCCATAGCATTCTGGCAAATCCTGACCGGGCAAATCAATCGGTTTATCCCGGTCAGACCCGGTAGCGAAAATAATCGCATCATAGTGTTCATGCAGGTCATCGACAGTAATATCGGCGTCCTCGCCACCAACATTCACATTTGCCAGCAAACGGATATCACCGCGCTGCAAGACCTTGTAGAGGGCAGTAATAATGGCTCGAATCCGGGGATGATCGGGCGCTACGCCATACCGAACTAATCCATAGGGTGCCGGCAGACGTTCAAAGAGGTCAATCTCTACGTCAAGACCAGATTTGGACAAAATATCAGAAGCATAGATGCCGGCGGGGCCGGCTCCAACTACAGCGACACTAAGCGGACGGTCAGACACTAAAACCCTTCCTTTTACATACTCAATCTGGCGGCGCCATCTTTTAGCACCTCAAACCTGAAATTATTCTATCCGCGAGTAGCGACTATCTCGCATTTTATTGAGCGGTCTCACACATTGGCTCAGCCACTTTTACTAATAGGCACGAGTGCAGGAAGCAGCGGCGAAGAAACGGGCAAACCCTACTTTGAACGCCGCTAGCTCCTAACTCACGCAATAAAAGCAAAGCTGCCCCAAGTAATGATGCATGGGAGACAATAGGAATATTAAAGGAGGAAACAAATGACTACACGGAGAACTCCGCGCAGGCCAGCGATGCTAGATGCCGAGCAGGCAGAAAACATTCCCGGTGCCGAGGACGGGGCGATCTCTTCGGAGGTTGCCCACTTGGTAGCGCAAACTCTGCTAGGAATCGAAAAAGAAAGTGACGATAAGGTTAAACGTTTACGCCAGCTGCTAGAATCTGGCGGGATAGATACGGTCAGTGAACTCTGGTCCGCCTCACCAGCCAATACTTTGCCCGGAACGCTTTGGCGGCTTTACTTGGTGTATCAATGGTATTTACGCGATCCAGATCTGGTAAATGAACGCTTCCAGCAGGGGCTGGCAGCTCTTGAAATTGGGGAAGTTTTTTCGCGCGAGCATTGCGAAAAATCGGTTTTTGCCCTCATGAATAAACTAGCGGAGCTTTGGCGAACGCAAACCTCAATTGATCAGCTGGCTCCGCTGCTAGATCGCACCAGCGATTTCCTGAAAGTACTGGCCAGTGGGGTCAGTGCTGACTGGATTAAAGACGCCCGAGATAAACTGGCTGATCCGGTAACCCTGCGTCCCGAAGCGCTATTACAAACCGCGCGCGACCTAAAGCTTTCAGCGCGTGCAGCCAAGGTAAATCGCCTAAACTAGAACTAAATATACCCGGACTAGTTCAGTACCGTCACCAAATCATTCATTAGAAGGGATCGGCATGAACAGCAAACAGGAAGCTGACAACAAGCCAGAACCTAAAGTAGGCAAAGCTAAAATTAAAGAGGATGCGCAAGGGGACCCCCAGGGGGGGCCTTCGCCTGCCGACATTGCCCGGATATATAAAGAAAACCCGCAAACTGAACCAGTATCCCAGGTAGACCGGCAAGCGGCACAATCCAACTTTGAGACCGCCACCGCTGACGAGCTAATATCTTCAAAAACCTCTCCTGAACAGTTTCCCGGCACCGATTACGAGGACGCGGACTACGCCCTCCCCGATAAAAAACCCCCGTTTATAGGGGGGCAAAAGGTCGATAAATCCGGTAAGCCTCCTGCCTCGGAAAATAACGCTGGAAAACCAGCTAGCGAAAAGAAAGCCAAGACCGGGAAACCGGCAGCTGCCAGTAAGCCTGCTGATTCCCCAGGAAAAGCCAAATCTATGGCGCAAAGGTATTCCGATACAGAAGCATTAGCGGGCGGTCACGCCCAAACCGATGGCCCCGATGATCTTTCCCAAATCAGCCCCTCCACTTTGCGAGAGGCACCCGGGATGGACAAACTCGCACAAGCCGGTCCCCTCGGTCAAGACAAGCCCCTCCCCAAAGGTCGTTTCGGGGACCGGGAACTATCTTGGATGCAGTTCAACCAGCGGGTATTAGAGCAAGCAGAGGACGAGCGGCTCCCAATCTTAGAGCGCGCCTGGTTCACCACTATTTTCTCTTCCAACTTGGATGAGTTCTATATGGTGCGCGTAGCGGGACTAAAACGCCGCATTGCCGCCGGAATTGCCCGCACCGCCGCCTCCGGCCTTACCCCCCGGCAAGTGCTTGACCTGGTGACAGAGCGCCCCCAAGTATTGTGTGCTCGGCAAGCCGGTTTCGTGCAAAACACTTTGCTAGGCGAACTAGAAAATGTCGGGATAAAACTGCGGCGTTGGAATGACCTTTCCTCGGAGCAACAAGATTTTCTGCACGGGTATTTCCGCCGCCAGATTTTCCCGATCCTGACTCCGCTGGCGGTCGATCCTTCACACCCCTTCCCCTACATTTCGGGACTGTCAGTTAATTTGGCGGTAGTAGTGCGCAATCCCTTAACGGGAAAACAGCATTTTGCCCGGGTTAAAATCCCGGAAAGCCTGCCTCGGCTAATCTGTGTGGAGCAAGCAATAGACCAGGTCAGCCCGGAAGACGCGATTGATACTAACGGGGAAGCCACCTTCATTACTCTGGAGGATGTAATTGGTCCGCACCTCGATCACCTCTTTCCCGGGATGGAAATCTTGGAACATCACGTGTTCCGCCTGACCCGCAATGAGGATTTGGAAGTCGAAGAGGACGACGCCGAGAACCTGCTTACCGCAATGGAACAAGAATTGCTACGGCGCCGTTTCGGCCCAGCAGTGCGCCTAGAGGTTGCCGAAGGCATCTCGCGGCCAGTATTAGACTTCCTGGTTGCCAAATTAGAGATCGGAATGGAGGACGTTTTTGCTCTACCGGAACCAATTGATTTGCGCTGCCTAAACGAGCTGCATGAACTAGATTTACCGGAACTGAAATACCAAAAGTTTGTACCGGCCACTGCTGCCGGTCTTGCCGAAGTAGAATCGGCTACCCCCACCGATATTTTCGCCATGATTCGCAGTCACGATGTGCTGTTGCATCACCCTTATGATTCCTTCTCTACCTCGGTGCAGCATTTCGTCACCTACGCCGCCAGGGATCCCAAAGTGCGTTCCCTAAAACAAACCTTGTACCGTACTTCCTCGGATTCACCGATCGTGTCTGCCCTGATCGAGGCGGCACAAAACGGCAAACAGGTGTTGGCGATTGTAGAGATCAAAGCCCGTTTCGACGAGGACGCCAATATTTCCTGGGCGCGTAAATTAGAGCGCGCCGGGGTACATGTGGTCTATGGCATGGTGGGTTTGAAGACCCATTGCAAACTGTCGATGGTGGTTCGCGAAGAAGCCGACGGCCTGCGCCGTTACTGCCATGTGGGCACCGGCAACTATCACCCCAAGACAGCACGCGGATACGAGGATTTGGGGTTGCTTACCTGCGATCGCGAGGTAGCCCAAGACCTTACTCGCCTGTTCAATCAGCTATCCGGTTATGCGCCCCGCACTTCCTTCCATCGCCTGCTGGTGGCTCCGCGCTCTATCCGCCCGGGCATTATTGAACGCATTGAACGTGAAGTAGACAATCACCGCAAAGGCTTGCCCGCCTATATCGGGATTAAAGTAAACTCCCTGGTAGACGAGGCGGTAACTGATGCTCTCTATCGAGCCAGTCAGGCCGGGGTACCGATAGATATTGTGGTGCGCGGGATTTGCACGATTCGCTCCGGGGTACGTGGGCTATCGGAAAATATCCGAGTGCGTTCCATTTTGGGGCGTTTTCTGGAGCATTCGCGTATTTACGCTTTTGAAAATGCCGGACAACCAGAGGTTTGGATCGGTTCAGCTGACCTGATGCACCGCAACTTAGATCGCCGGGTGGAGGCTTTGATTAGGATCAAAGATCCTGATATGACCGCGGAACTAATGGATTTGGTGAAGCTTCAGGCCTCTCCAGAAGTATCTTCTTGGCATTTGCGTCGGGACGGTACTTGGCGGCGACATATTAATAGCAAAGATGGCTCGCCCCTTATGGACATTCAAGAGTACCTAATTAACAAGGCTAACTCGCGGATGAAGGGACGCTAAACGGCTGATCGTCCATCTAACTCTTCATGTTGAACAGTTATCGCCCTCTTTACCTGGGGGAATGACCTTATAAGTAATTTGTTAGACAATAGGAACAGATTACGAGAAAGGCAAGTTGCTACCATGACGGCTCGACCTAAGCCACCGCATATGCGGATAGTACGATCCGCAGGCGCACTAGTGTGGCGTCTGCGAGAGGGAGCCACCCCAATTCCTGGTACTTCCATCCCCGCCCAGCGCCAGGATATAGAGGTGCTGATTGTACATCGTCCCCGCTATGATGACTGGTCTTGGCCCAAAGGCAAACGGGAAAGCGGAGAATCCCTGCCTGCAACCGCGGTACGGGAAGTCGAAGAGGAAACTGGAGTTCCGATTCGCCTAGGAGCTCCGCTGACCGTGCAGCGTTATCGTTTGGGATCGGGAGTGACCAAAGAAGTTTATTACTGGGTAGGATTCCCAGATGTTCCCGCGGAAACTTTGCGGGCGCGCCCTCTGGCTCCCCCAGCTCCGAGCAAGGAAATTGATAAGTCACAATGGGTGGGTGCGCGCAAAGCGATGCGCCTGCTGACTCGCCGCGGGGATCGACGCCTGCTGGAAGAACTGCTCACCCGACTGGCGGAACGTACTTTGAGCACTCGGACACTGGCGGTGCTCCGGCACGCTAAAGCCACTAAACGCTCCCATTGGGAGGGTACCGAAATGACCCGGCCACTTTCGAGGAACGGCTCCGCTCAAGTGTTACGACTGGTTCCCGCACTTTCTGCCTTTGGTGTCAATCAGATAATCACTTCGCCGTGGCGCCGCTGCGTGGCCACGGTCGCCCCTTATGCCACGCTTTCGGGCACTCCCTTAAAAACGGAAGCTTCCTTCACCGAGGACGCCTATCGGGAAGATCCCTCGCGGATGCGAGAGGTAATCCGGGGATTGCTTTCGGAAAGTCAGCTAGGTCAGCCGGCCGCTCCCCTGGCAATTTGCGTACATCGTCCCACGATTCCGGGGATTATCGGGGAGCTGGCACCGCTTACCCCTAATCACCTAGGCAGGTTGCTGCCCCAGGATGACCCTTATTTAAAAACCGCGGGAATGCTGATCGTACATATGGCAGATTACCCGGAACCGAGAATTGTTGACCTGGAGGTATTTCGCCTCGATCCCTAGGTATTTTAGCGATGAGATATTTTAGTGTCCCTAGGTCTTGTGGATCCGATCGGGCTTTATTACTACCAGGCAACCGTGACTCGCGTAAGAACCACGATCGCTAAACTGAGGACATGAACAATTCCCACACCTTAGGCCGCCCGGATTTTTCGGCTAGCAATCCCCCTAGTACGGATAATAATTCCGCTCCCTGCCTACTACCGCGAGTGGGTATTGGTAGCGACGTTCACGCTTTTGCCGACCCCAAAGACCCCAGCTCGGCTGCTCGTCCCTGCATGGTTGCTGGACTTTCTTGGCCGGGAGAGCCCCCTCTTAAGGGACATTCGGATGCCGATGTTGCTGCTCATGCTCTGTGTGACGCGATTCTATCAGCTGCTGGTCAAGGGGATCTGGGTACCCATTTTGGTACTGACCGTCCTGAGTGGAAAGGTGCCAGTGGCACTCAGCTACTGGCAGCCACTATGGAGATTATTCATCAGGCCGGGTGGGGACTGGGAAACGCCGCGGTTCAGGTGATCGCGAACCGCCCACGGATGGGGCAACGTTATCAACAGGCGCGCGCTGTACTGGAGGAAGCGGTTGGGGCGCCGGTGTCGATTTCTGCGAGATCCCCTTACAGGTGGGGCTTCACGGGCCGGGGGGGGGGAGCGCCGGCCATAGCTACCGCGCTGGTTTATCCCCTAACTAACTTGAACTGAAAGCCGGGATCTGAGAACTACACTTACCCTCTCTGGACAAGCTGTGGCTATGTCTGCGCTCCCGGGTTGGAGAAAATAACTCTCTTCCAAAGGTAAAGAAAAAAGCAAGTTAGTAAAAATACGCTTAATAAATTTTGTCTTTCCCAGCTTTTTTAAGCCAGCTCTTTAGGTTTTCAGTGACCTGCATCATAGCAACACAGGCCTTAAGGCCTAGATTTTTTTAGAAAAAAATACTTAATAAATATGCGCTTAAAACCGGGATTTTCCTGGTCTTTTACCCCAAACACAGCAAAAAGGATCTCTAGCTCTCACATACCTAAAGTCCCGGGGGATATTGTGATTTGCTTGACAGCAAGATATTATGTTTCGAAGTCGAAAGTATCGGCATTAACCCCAATGGAGAGCAAATGATAACTACATTCTCAACATTACTGATGCCCACCGTCGGTGCGGCAGATTTTATTAGCAGCGGAAGCACCAGCGGTATCGCCATTGCAATGGTTATCTATTTCGTAGCCATGATTCTGATTGGTATCTATGGTTACACCCGCACTCAAACCATGGATGACTTCATGGTTGGTGGACGTTCCTTACCTCCCCTAGTCGCCGCCCTCTCTGCGGGAGCCGCAGATATGTCAGGGTGGCTAATGATGGGACTGCCCGGGGCGCTCTACCTAACCGGTTTGGTTGAATCTTGGATTGCGATCGGCTTGCTGATTGGCTCCTGGTGCGCTTGGAAATGGGTAGCCCCCCGCTTGCGTTCCTATTCGCAAATAGCCGGAGACTCGATTACCGTACCTTCCTTCATGTCAGCGCGGCTAAAGGACGATAAGTTTATTCTCCAGCTGGTAGCCGGGATTATTATTCTTTTCTTCTTCACCATCTACGTAGCCAGCGGCATGGTATCCGGTGGGGTATTCTTCGAATCTATTTTCCATGTCAACTACCACGTAGGCATGGTGGTCGTAGCCGGCGTAGTCATTCTCTACACCTTGGTAGGCGGATTCCTAGCTGTCTCCTGGACCGATATGGTACAGGGCATCATGATGCTAATCGCCCTGCTCCTAGTACCAATCTTCGGTGTGGTTGCCCTGGGTGGCTTTGGAGTAATGACCGATACTCTGAACGGCCTGGAAGGACAGATGTTCTCCATAGTAGGTGACGGGGCGGCCGGTAAGCTGTCCATCCTTAACGGCTTGGCCTGGGGTCTGGGCTATGTAGGCATGCCCCACGTGATCGTACGCTACATGGCACTACGCTCCCCCAAGGAAGCAACTTCGGCTCGCCGCCTGGGCATCGGCTGGATGTTCCTGTGCGTATTAGGCGCAACTCTTACCGCCCTAATCGGGCGCGCCCTGTCCGAAAACGGCCTCGCCGGAATCAAAGAAGCCTTGGCGCTGGTGAAACAGAATCCGCAAGAAAGTATCTACCTGGTGATGGGTCAACAGCTCTTCCCCTCGGTACTAGCCGGGTTTATGCTGGCTGCTATTTTGGCCGCCATCATGTCTACCGTTTCATCGCAGCTGCTGGTGACCTCCTCGGCAGTAGTAGAAGATATCTACCGGGGCATCAAGAAGCGTCGCTTGCTGGGCGCCAAGGGTATCAATGCCGGCCGGATGGTGGTGTTAGCGATTTCGGTTATCGCCGCTTTCTTTGCCTGGTTCCGTACTGACTCGATCCTGGGTCTGGTTGCCTTCGCCTGGGCAGGATTCGGCGCCGCCTTTGGTCCGGTAATCGTGCTCAGCCTCTACTGGCGCAAATACACCTGGCAGGGCGCTGCCGCAGGTATGGCCGTGGGTGCTATCACCGTAGGTATCTGGGGCAACCTGCCCGATACCTTACCGATGATCTTCCAGGTATACGAGATCCTGCCTGGGTTCTTGCTGAACCTCCTGGTTTCTTGGTTGGTTTCTCGCGCCACCTACAAGCCGAATGCTGAAATCGACGAAGAGTTCGATCTATCGATCAAACTCGCTCACGCTTCGCATGATGAAATCAATTCAGCTCTGAAAGGTCGCTCCGTAACTCCTATTACTACCGTTCCGTTTGCCGAGGTAGCGGGAGAGGAACCTCTTGCTGCGAAGAAGCCCAGCAAATAAAAGTCGACCCTAGGAAAAAAGTCCCTTAAATCAGGGTACACACCTGCGCATCTAGTGTTACCTTGAACATGTAAGTGCGTAGAGGGTCGAGCTACCATACAGCTCGGCTCTCTACGCCTTAGGTGCGATCGATACCTACTAACAGTTTCCTAAGAAAGGACGCAAACAAATGTCAGAAAGCGTGGCTCCCCCCAAAGTTGGTGGGGAAACCGGCGACTGCCGTCACTTAGCGGACTTGGCGGTTGCTCGTGCCCAAAAATGGGTACGGGAGTCTGAGAAATACCCGGAAGATCGGGCAGCAAAACTCTTGTCCCAGGTGCTCGAAGATCAAGCAGGCCTAGACTTCACCGTTGCCTTTGTTGACGGAGTCATTCGCCCCGAGGATATTAAAGTCGCCGCCGAGGAACTAAACCGTCTCTCGTCCTCCTCCGTGAGCTTCCTGCCCTGGTACCTGCGTTTACCCTTTAAGGTAGGCGGCGCTATGGCTCCGCTGCTACCAAAAATGGTTATTCCCATTACCCGCACGGTGTTCGCGAAACTAGTCGGGGATCTGGTTCTGGACGTATCTGACGCCAAACTAGGGCCGGCAATTGAGCGGTTAAAGCAAGGCGGAATGCGGCTCAATATGAACCTGCTGGGTGAAGCCATCCTGGGTGATGAAGAGGCTAATAAGCGGCTTACCGACACCATGGCGCTACTGGAACGTCCAGATGTTGAATACGTATCTTTGAAGGTATCTGCAGTTACCGGCCCTCACAATCCTTGGGCATATGATCATGTGGTCGATCGAGCTGTAAAAGCTCTCCTACCGCTATATCGGCGCGCTAACTCCTATGAACCAAAGAAGTTCATCAACCTGGACATGGAGGAATACAAAGACCTCCATATGACCATTGATGTATTCAAGAAGATTCTGGAGACCCCCGGTCTAGAAAAGCTGGAAGCTGGCATCGTGTTACAGGCTTACCTGCCCGACGCCCTCCCCGCTATGCAGGACCTGCAAGAATGGGCTGCTAAGCGCGTAGCTAACGGGGGCGGACGGATCAAAGTTCGCGTAGTTAAAGGCGCGAACCTTTCGATGGAAACCGTTGATTCTCGCGAACGTGGCTGGAAACTCACTACCCAAAAGAGCAAGCAAGACACCGACTCGAACTATATGAAGGTGTTGGACTACGCCCTGACTAAAGAGCGCACTCGCAACATTAAGATCGGCGTTGCCGGGATGAACCTTTTCACCGTGGGCTTTGCCTACGAACTGGCACATGAACGCGGAGTGTTAGAGTCCGGCGGCGTAGAGTTCGAGATGCTGACCGGTATGGCTTCTCCCCAGTCCAAGGCAGTAGCCGAGGATACCGGTCATCTCCTGTTCTACGTGCCGGTCGTTAATCCGGAAGAATACGATGTGGCGATTGCCTATTTGGTGCGCAGGCTGGAAGAAAACTCGCTGGATCAGAACTTTATGTCTGATATTTTTGATCTGGATGACGCCAATGTGCTTCACAAGGAAGAGCAGCGTTTCCGGCGTGCCTTAGCGCGGGTCTATGACGTCGAGGTCGGCCAGCAAAATCGTCTCACCGAGACGGCTGAAGATATTAAATCTTTCGTACAAAAGGATGGGGAGTGGACTTTCGAGAACACCCCGGATTCTGATCCTTCCCTACCGGAAAATATCGAATGGTCACGCCAGATCGTTAAGGCGATTCCCGATTGCCAGATCGGGATTAAAGAGGTCGAGGAAGCCACCGTTTCCGATGCTAAAGTACTCGATCAAATGCTGGCTGGGGCCGCCGAAGTGTGGGCAGCACGTCCCGCCAAGGAACGCAGCGAGATTATTCACCGCGTGGGCGTGCTAATGAGCCAAAACCGGGCGAAGCTGATGGAGATCGCGGCCGCCGAATGTGGTAAAGCTTTAGATGGCGGCGATATTGAGGTATCGGAGGCCGTGGACTTCTGCCACTACTACGCGCAGCAGTGCCTAGAGCTAGAACAGCAAGCGGGCGCCAAGTTCCAGCCGGCACGGGTAACGGTTTCTACCCCGCCCTGGAACTTCCCAATCGCTATTCCTACTGGTTCGACCGTTTCGGCGTTGGCAGCAGGTTCGGCAGTGATCTTCAAGCCAGCCAAAGAATCGTGCCGCACGGGCGCGCTGCTTGCCCAAATTATGTGGGAAGCGGGGGTTCCGCGTGAGGTTCTGCAGTTTGTCCAACTAGGCAATCGGGAACTCGGCAAGAACCTGATGGCTGATGAGCGGGTAGATCGCGTAATCTTGACTGGTTCGATCGACACTGCCAAGATGTTCCGTTCCTGGGACAATAATATGGGGCTGTTGGCGGAAACCTCTGGTAAGAATGCTATTATTGTCACCCCCTCGGCGGATCTAGACCTGGCGGTCAAAGATATTATTAACTCGGCGTTCAGCCACTGTGGACAAAAGTGCTCCGCTTCTTCCCTGGCCATCCTGGTCGGTTCCGTCGGGTACTCCGAAAGGGTTCATCGTCAGCTACTTGACGGCGTACGTTCCCTGGTGGTGGACTACCCCTCCAACCCCTCCAGCCAAACCGGTTCACTATGCGCTCCGGCTAAGGGGAAGCTGCTGCGCGGCCTAACCACTTTGGGGCCGGGAGAGCATTGGGCGCTCAAGCCCAAGCAGCTTGATGAATCCGGAAAACTCTGGACTCCCGGCATTCGCGCTGGGGTACAACCGGGCAGTGAATACCACCTGACCGAATACTTCGGTCCGATTCTGGGGATTATCCGCTGTGACACTCTGGAAGAAGCCATCGAGATCCAAAACGCGACCGACTATGGTTTGACCGCTGGTTTGCACTCTTTGGATGCCGATGAAATCAACCTGTGGCTAGATCGCGTACAGGCCGGTAACGTCTACGTCAACCGCGGGATCACCGGCGGTATCGTGCGCCGTCAGCCCTTCGGTCCGAGGGGT
>OBZH01001453.1_pt1 | contig 14129 bp, 6 predicted proteins | sample 1476881 | NCBI WGS metagenome assembly OBZH01 (sample SAMEA2580230, study PRJEB22360) | human gut metagenome | biome: human gut; feature: human-associated habitat; material: faeces | place: Denmark | collected 2008/2010 | reverse complement strand
TGAAGTACCTTAGAAAATAACAGTAAAATCTGTGAAGTAAATTTAGGCATAGTCAGAAGGAAGCAATTGCTTATCCTCTAGCCTGTGTCAAAGTAAAGGATGTTTATGAAGTACTAGTGACTTGGCAAAGTAATATATACTGCGTGGGCAAAATAAGTATATATCCTTTGAGTAAGTCAGTAGTACTGCTCAGAAAATCATTCTTTTTTCTTCACCTTCCAACCGTCCTTCTAACTTAGCAGAATCCAGTATGTCATTTCTTGCTCTTTTGTTTTCATAGTTGAAAGTGAATAATAAGACAACCAAACCAAAATTCTGTATATTATACAGTGTTTCATGCAACTTGCTGACTAATCAAGCTACCAAAAAGAGAGGGAAGGATGATCGCTCATTCCCTCCCTCTCTAGCCATCAGTTATTGAAATTTATTATTGAACGGCATAACCCTCATTTTGAGTCAAACTCGGGTTACGTTGCATCTCGTTCAAAGAGATCGGCCATAACAAGTCGGAAGACTTGAAGGTCGCGCCGGAAGCGTTCTTTGCGCCAACTAAGTCAACGTATGTAACCTTACCCTTCTCTGTAGAAGAGATTACAGGGAACTTACCTGTACGCAAACAGTCATCCCAAATCTTGAATTCCAACGGGAACTCACGCAAACGCTCTGTCCAGCATTCCTCGATAAAGGCCTGCTTACCTAATTTCTGAAGATCGGCAGTAATTGCGGCTACCGTCTTACCTTCCATGTTTGCACGAGCCTTAACTTGTGCCAAATAGCCGGCAGCCTCAGCTGTTACACCTTGAGACTGAGCGATAGATTCAGCAGCGTCAAGCAAAGCCTCTGCGTAACGGAAGATATCACGGTCTTTCGTAGAACGTCCTGTGTTCAACAAAGCGTCCTCATCATACCAGAACCAGCAACCACAAGCATTCTCAGGAGCCGTCCAAGTCTTGCCATTATCCGGATTTGTATAATTCCAATGGAAGAATTGATTTGGCTGGATACGTAAGTCGTTTGCCGCATACACGTTCAAGAATTGATTCGTTGGCCCGTATGTACGCTCAAAGATAGAATACGTACCAAATATAGCTGTAGCCGCTGAGTTGAACGCATAAGTAGGCCACCAACCACCGTTACTGATCGTTGCGTTGTACTCATAAGAATAGATAGACTCAGCCAAACCGTCTGTCGTACGGATCTTATTATAGGCAGAACCCAATGCTAAATCATCGTTGGTTGCCAAAGCATGCGGAGAATCGATCACCGTCTTTACCGCAGAAGCAGCGTCGGCATACTTACCTTGTTGCATATAAACGGAAGTCAAAACCATAGCGGCAGCATACTTCGTGATACGGTTACTATTGTTGTAGAAAGTAGCAGCCGGCAAAGCATTAACGGCATCCTTCAAGTCGGATTCGACCTGAGCATATACTTGCTCTACAGAAGCACGCTCCAAATACATGTTCTCCATAGATTCGTACGGCTCTACTGTCAATGGAACACCACCAAAGATCTTCACCAAGTTGAAGTAGTTCCAAGCTCTAAAGAACTTTGCCTCACCGATCAAACGATTTGCCAAAGACTGATCCATTGAGATCTCGGGGATATACTTGATAGCGCCATTAGCTACGTTGATAGCCTTGTAGCAATCATCCCATATACCGTCAATAGTTACGGAAACAGTCATCGTATTCTGCTGACGAGTCAACTCGCGAGAATATTTACAAGTCAGCTCCTGACCTTCATAACTGTTTGTAAAGTAACCGGTCAATTGTCCTGTGATAGAGGCAAACGGACCTACGTAAGCACTACCCGCACCTGTGAGCTTACTTGAAGCTCCCGTACGATACAAATAGTTCACGTTAGCCTGAGCTTGAGCCTCTGTCTGGTAATAATCCGGGGCTGTCAACGATGACTTCGGTTTCTCTTCCAAGAAATCATTACATGCGCTGAACCCGGTTAAACAAGCGCATGCAATCGCTACTGTCAATATTTTTTTCATTTCTAAAAATTCTACTGATTAAATGAATTAAAATGTTACATTAACACCGAACGTGAAAGTTCTCGCTCTTGGATAAGAGAAGAATACCATGTTCTGACCGAACTTATTACTATCACCCTGCGATGTACCCTCAGGATCGTAACCTGTGAAATCGCTAGCAGTAATCAAGAATAAGTTATTCGCACTTGCGTACAAACGCAAAGCAGACAAACCGATCTTGCTAATCACGTTTGAGTCAAAAGTATAACCCAATTGCAACATGTTACAACGCAAGTAAGAACCATTGGCGATCCATTGAGAATCTACTGTCGTATCCTGACCTGCATGGCCTGAGTTACACAAGTAAACAGCCTGTTGCATCGTGTTCGGGTTCGATCCGTTATATGCGTCATATAAAATATTGCTCAAACCATTCGTGATACCGAAACGGTCGTAAGTAGAGTGGTAGAACTGTTGCATGGTCTCAACACCCCATACGAACTGCAAGTCCATCGTCAAATCGAAGTTTTTGTAAGAGAAGTTGTTGATCCAGCTTCCAGTCCAGTCCGGCATACCTTTGCCGATGATCTCTTTCTTATCCGTACGTTTCGCACGACCGATCTGGTTCTTCTCGCACAAGCCGTTATTGAAATCTTCCTCCGTATAAACACCCAAACGTCTGTAGCCATAGAAAGAACTCATGTTCTCACCTACACGCAAGATACTTTCAGAACCACCTACCCAGCTGTTCATCTCGATATCCTCATTATTGTCGCCCAACTGAAGGATCTTGTTCTTGTTGAAGTTTAAGTTAATCGTAGAACTCCAATTGAAGTCTTGTGTCTGAACTGGGCGTGCGCTGATCATTAAGTCCATACCTTGGTTTCTTACAGAACCGATATTCTTATACACTGTCGTGAAACCTGTAGTGTGAGGAATCGGGCAATCCAACAATAAGTCGGTTGTCTTCTTGTTATAGTAAGCTACATCGAAAGACAAGCGGTTCTGCCAGAATCCAATCTCGAAACCAACATCAAACTGACCAGTCTTCTCCCATTTCAAATCCGGGTTCGCCATAGAGCTGATGTAAGAATACGGAGCGCGAATATCCGTTGATAAAAGGCGTCCAAAAAAAAACCGGAGCCAATGACCGATAAGTGTCAATCTCGGAGTTACCAGTCAAACCGTAGCTAGTGTGCAACTTCAAATTGCTGATCGTGCTTTGATCTTGCATGAAATCCTCTTGAGAGATATTCCAAGCCAAACCTGCAGATGGGAAGAACGCATACTTGTTGTTTTCACCAAACTTAGAGGAACCATCGACACGACCTGTTACGGTTGCGGAGTAACGATCTTTATATGTATAAGCGAAACGCAAGAAATAAGAGTTCATCGCCCACCGATCGTAAGAAGACTCAGGAGATGCCGGAGTTGTACCTGCGGACATATTATTGTCCTCAAAGAAATCATCCGAGAAACCTTCTGTTCGTGCCTTATTCCACTTTTGCACACGCTCTTGCCAAGACAAACCAGCCATAGCGTTGATACGATGATCACCGAATACCTTATTGTAAGTCAAGTAAGTCTCCTCCTGCCAATAAAGTGTATTCCAATTTTGGTACTCAGCCCAACCATTCGGCATGGAGATGTTGTTCAAATCGATAGAAGAATAACCTCTATACGTTTTATTATGATGGTCAAGACCTAGTTGAGTCTTCAAATCCAAACCTTCAGCCAAGTGGAATGTCAAAGCGGCGTTACCAAACACCTGCGTGTTGTAGCGCATACGTTTTTGCATATCCAAGATCATGACTGGGTTAGACATACCCTCAAAGCCTAATACATCACCAATGGAAGAAGAGGTAGAAGTGGTATATTTACCATTCTTATCGCGAATCGGCATCCAAGGAACCATCTCGATCATGGTACGACGAGCCTCTTGGCCACCACCATCCTCAGGCGTATAACGCCCCCATGTATGGTTAACCAATACATTGACTGCCGTAGACAACCACTTCGTAGGATTTGCGTCGTATGCCAACTTCGCATTAATACGCTTATTATACGTATTGTTTACAATACCCTGTTGATCCGTATAGTTCAAGAAAGCACCCATTGAAGAGCTCTTACCCGCTTGTTGGATATTCAACTGATGGTTGTGAGAAACCGCGGTACGAGTAGCCTCATCTTGCCAATTCGTATCATACAGAGGATTACCGTTTGCATCAAAGAAATCTGAATCATTAAACCAATCAGCACGGTTCAAAGACCAATTTTTACCTTGCCACTTATTCTCGTTTTCCAGACCAATCATGAATGCGTCACACCACTCTTGGGCGTTCATCGTATCCATCTTACGAGCGATATGGCTTGCGCTGACAGATCCTTGATAGCTAACCTGTACACCTTCACCATCTTTCTTACCACGCTTCGTAGTTACCATGATAACACCATTGGCACCACGAGCACCGTAGATAGCGGCAGCGGAAGCATCTTTCAAGACCTCCATAGACTCGATATCATTCGGGTTCACCAAGTCGAAGTTCTCCATAACAACACCGTCTACCACATATAGAGGGTTTGAAGAAGCGTTGATAGTAGCCATACCACGGATAACGACACGGTTAGAATAAGCACCCGGCTGGCTGGAGTTTGAGAAGATGTTTACACCAGATACCTTACCGCGCAAGTTGTCTAGCGCACTAAAGTTTTGATTCTTTGTCAAGTCGTCTCCTTTAGCCACACCGATAGAACCGGTCACGTCTGACTTACGCATCGTACCATAACCTACAACTACAACCTCGTCCAAAGTTTGAGTGTCCTCTTTTAAAGTTACTTTTATTGAAGATTGATTTTCCACCGGGATCTCTTGGGACAAATAACCGATATAGGATACCACCAAGATGTCATTTGCGGACACGCCTTCCAACGAGTAATTACCGTCGAAGTCCGTGATCGTACCATTTGTAGTGCCTTTCACCACCACGTTAGCGCCAATAACAGGCTCACCAGCACCATCAACAACCATACCTGTCACTTTCTTACCCTGCTGTACGACCATCACTTCATCAACCGTACCTGCGGAAGCGGGAACGGCCATAGCGGCGTCTACAGAGAAGGCAGAAAGCAGCAAACAGAACGCTGAGGCTTTAGCTATCCCTTGAAGGGATAATAGCTTAGATTCATTCTTTGTCATTTTGCTCTTGTTTTAAATTAAGTTTAGATTGATTACATTTATATGTAATATTATATTGTAGAATAGACATAGTTCGTACGGAACTCGCATGTGATATTTAATCTTTTTCGGGAATGATAAAAGTGCGATGAATAGGGCATGATCTAGCTCATTGGATTTCTTTTTTCTAATTCTTTTTGTTAGATTTGCACCTAGATTCGTATAATGCCAGAAATTCATAAGAAAGAAAGGGATATTTCTAAATAAATGACACGAGAATCACTTTCTATTCATGTTAATTAAATGGATATTTGTAGTCCAACTATGAATATAAAACACAAAAACGGATAAATTATATTATTAATTAAATAGCTATATCATGAAGAAAAAAAGCGTTTGGGCTTTAGCTTTAGCGGCGATGTTGATGTGGGTGGGAAAACCTGCGGTAGCGGCTGTGAATGAGGCTTTTGATCCAGTAGAGTATGTAAACCCGCTAATGGGTACGCAATCTTCTTTTGAGTTGTCTACAGGAAATACCTATCCGGCGATCGCTCGTCCGTGGGGTATGAATTTCTGGACTCCCCAGACAGGAAAGATGGGAGATGGATGGCAGTATGTATATACGGCTAACAAGATCCGTGGCTTTAAACAGACCCATCAGCCAAGCCCGTGGATCAATGATTACGGACAATTTGCAATCATGCCGGTGGTTGGTAAACCGGAATTCGACCAAGATAAACGTGCGAGCTGGTTCTCGCATAAAGGAGAGATCGCCAAGGCTTATTACTATAAGGTATATCTGGCGGAGCATGACGTGGTAACGGAATTAACGCCGACAGATCGTGCCGCTATGTTCCGTTTCACTTTCCCGGAAAACGAGCATTCTTATATCGTGGTGGATGCCTTGGATAAGGGGTCTTATATCAAGGTGATTCCGGAGGAGAATAAGATCATCGGTTATTCAACGAAGAATAGCGGTGGGGTTCCCGATAATTTCAAGAATTATTTTGTGATCGAGTTTGATAAGCCTTTCACATACGAGGCTACATTTGCCGACGCTTCTTTGAAAGAGGGTGCGAAGGAGCAAACGAGTGACCATGTAGGAGCCGTAATCGGTTTCAAGACGAAGAAGGGTGAAATCGTTCATGCGAAGGTGGCTTCCTCTTTTATTAGCTTCGATCAGGCCGCTATCAACATGAAGGAATTAGGTAACGATAACTTTGATACCTTGGTTCAGAAAGGTAAGGATGTTTGGAATGAGCATTTGAGCAAGATCGAGGTTGAGGGTGGAGATTTGGATCAATATCGTACGTTCTATTCTTGTTTCTATCGTTCATTGTTGTTCCCTCGTAAGTTCTATGAGATCAACGCTCAGGGCGAGGTGGTACACTACAGTCCGTATAATGGTGAGGTATTACCGGGTTATATGTTTACCGATACCGGATTCTGGGATACGTTCCGTAGTTTGTTCCCATTCTTGAACTTGATGTTCCCGTCGGTAAACAAGGAGATGCAAGAGGGCTTGATCAATACATATAAGGAAAGCGGCTTCTTCCCGGAATGGGCAAGTCCGGGTCACCGTGGTTGCATGGTCGGTAATAACTCGGCGTCTATCTTGGTAGACGCTTATATGAAGGGTGTGAAGGTTGACGATTTGGAGACTTTATATAAAGGTTTGATCCATGGTACGGAAAACGTTCACCCGAAGGTCTCTTCTACAGGACGTCTGGGTCATGAATATTATAATAAGTTAGGATATGTTCCTTACGACGTGAAGATCAACGAGAACGCCGCCCGTACATTGGAATATGCTTACAATGACTGGTGTATCTGGCAGATCGCTAAACAACTAGGCCGTCCGAAAAAGGAATTGGAATTATATGCCCGTCGTGCGTTGAACTATAAGAACCTGTACGACAAGGAAACCAAGTTGATGCGTGGCAAGAATGAGAATGGCGAGTTTATGGCTCCGTTCTCTCCGCTGAAATGGGGTGACGCTTTCACGGAAGGTAATAGCTGGCATTATTCATGGTCTGTATTCCACGATCCTCAGGGATTGATCGACTTGATGGGCGGTAAGGATTCATTTGTGATGATGCTTGACTCCGTATTTGCTGTACCGCCTTTGTTCGATGATAGCTACTACGGTGGTGTGATCCACGAGATCCGTGAGATGACCGTGATGAATATGGGTAACTACGCTCATGGTAACCAGCCGATCCAGCATATGATTTATTTATATAACTATGCGGGTCAACCTTGGAAGGCTCAATATTGGTTACGTCAAGTAATGAATAAGATGTATACTCCGGGTCCGGATGGTTATTGCGGTGATGAGGATAATGGCCAGACTTCCGCTTGGTATGTATTCTCAGCGTTAGGATTCTATCCGGTAGCTCCGGGTACGACCCAATATGTGTTGGGCGCTCCGCTGTTCAAGAAGGCTACGATCCATTTTGAGAATGGAAACAACTTGGTGATCAATGCCCCGAACAACAGCGATAAGAATATCTATATCGAATCCATGACGTTCAACGGCAAGAACTACACTAAGAATTATCTGGATCATAACGATTTGTTTAAGGGTGGCGTGATCGACTTCAAGATGGGTGACAAGCCGAATATGAATCGTGGTATTAATCCGGAGGATATGCCTTACTCATTCTCCGTAAACGAGGAAGGGATCAATAAACTTTCCCCTATTTCTGTAAAACCTAGTAAAAAGAAGAAATAAGCAATTAAGATGAATTTCATTCATAAACCATTAATGTCAGGCATAGCGATATGCCTGACATTTTTCGCATACTCCTGTGCTACACCGGAGAAAACGGAAAACAAGACAGACTTTACCGCATATGTAGATCCTTATATCGGATCGGGAGAGCACGGACACGTATTTGTCGGGGCGAACGTTCCGTTTGGAGCTGTTCAAGTAGGTCCTCAGAATATTTTTAAGGGATGGGACTGGTGTTCCGGTTATCATTACTCCGATAGTATCATTATCGGATTTAGTCATACGCATTTGAGCGGAACCGGATGTTCTGATCTGGGGGATATCCTTCTGATGCCTTATACGGGCGAGGTACGTACCGCCCGTGGCGAGCAAGATAATATAGAGGGAGCCGCTTCTTCCTATTATAAACATGCCAACGAAGCCGTAGCTCCGGGATATTACTCTTTGCTGATGGATAATGGCGTAAAAGCGGAGTTGACGGCAACCGAGCGTGTAGCTTTACATCGTTATACGTATCCGTCGGGAAGCGAGCATCGCCTCTTGATCAACTTGAAGGAAGGTATCGGTGATAAAGCGTATGACACTTATTTGAAGAAGATTGATGAGTACACGATCGAGGGGTACCGTTTTTCCAAAGGTTGGAGCCCACGTCACAAAGTATTCTTTACGTTGAAATGTGATCAGCCGATCGAGTCTTTGGCTGTATTCAACGATGATGAGGCCGCGGGTAATGATGAGTTGACAGGCGAGTCCGTAAAGGGAGTGATTACCTTTAAGGGAGATGCCCCGACCGCCTTGGTAAAGGTCGCTATCTCTTCCGTAAGTTGTGAGAATGCCTTGGCTAACTTACGTACGGAGCTTTCTCATTGGGATTTCGACGAGGTTCGTAACGAGGCTATCGATAAATGGAATGACCAATTGTCTTGTATCTCCATCGATACGAAAGATGAGCGTGCCAAGAAGGTTTTCTATACCGCCATGTACCATGCGTTTATCGCTCCGACGTTGTATTGCGACGCGAATGGCGATTTCCGTGGCCATGATGATAAGGTGTATACGAACAATACTTGGAAGAACTATTCCACTTTCTCTCTATGGGATACGTATCGTACCTTGCATCCGTTGTTCACGATTATCAAGCCTCAATATGTGTCGGATTTGGTGAACTCTATGTTAAGCATTTACGACCAGCAAGAGAAATTACCGATCTGGCCGTTGATTGGTGGTGAGACGGATCAAATGCCGGGATATAGCGCTGTGCCTATTATCGCGGATGCCTATCTGAAAGGTTTTACCGGCTTTGACGCCGACCGTGCGTATCGTTATATGGTTGCTTCCTCTGTCTATGAGAAGCAAAACGGGGTGCCGTACGTGTTGGAAAAAGGCTATATCCCTTGTGATAAGGTACGTGAGGCTACTTCTATCGCGATGGAATACGCAGCCGATGATTGGGGTATCGCCTTGATGGCGAAGAAAATGGGCAAGACGGAGGATTACCAGAATTACTTGAAACGTGGTAAATATTATACGCAGTATTTCGATAAGGATATCAACTTTATCCGTCCGAAAATGAATGATGGCAGCTGGCGTACGCCGTACGATCCGATCCAGTCCATACATAGCGTAGGCGATTTCTGTGAGGGAAATGGTTGGCATTATACATTCTTCGTGCCCCAGCATCCGGAAGGCTTGATCGAGTTGATGGGTGGCGACGCTCCGTTTATCTCGAAACTGGATTCTTTGTTCTTGGTGGAAGGTGAGTTAGGAGAGAACGCCTCTCCGGATATCAGTGGCTTGATCGGCATGTACGCCCATGGAAATGAGCCGAGCCATCATGTCACTTATCTTTATCCTTACGCCGGCGAGCAATGGAAGACAGCCGAGAAAGTTCGTTACATCCAAGATGTGTTCTATACCGACCAGCCGGAGGGCATCATCGGAAACGAGGATTGTGGCCAGATGTCCGCTTGGCATATCATGTCTGCCTTGGGATTTTACCAAGTAAATCCTTCCAATGGCGTGTTCGTGTTCGGTAGCCCGTTATTCGATAAGGCTTCCGTTCATTTGCCGGAGGGTAAGACTTTCGAGGTCGTAGCCCAGAACAACAGCAAGGAGAATGTATATATCCAATCCGTGTTGTTAAATGGTAAACCTTATAACAATTCTTATATCCTGTATGATGATATCGTGAAGGGAGGGAATCTTACCTTTGTGATGGGAAGTACACCGAATAAGGAGTTCGGAGCTGCCCCGGAAAATCGTCCGAAGACGGCTGAGTAAATAGCTCCCTTACCAGTGAGCGGCTTGCTCAGTTACTAGTGAGACAACGTCTCACGGATTGCCGGGAAAGTACCCGGCTGAGAAGCAAAGAATAATTAACGAATTAATAATCGACAAAATGAAGACAAAGCTTAAAACTTCGATGGCCCTTTTGGCTTCCGCTTTCCTGTGGGTGTCATGCGCCGGTGGGGGAGGGACTTCTCCTTCGGCGATGGACCCGGTGGATTACGTGAATCCTTATATGGGAAACATCAGCCATTTATTGGTGCCTACTTTCCCGACCGTGCATTTGCCGAACAGTATGCTACGTGTATATCCGGAGCGTGCGGACTTCACGGGCGACCGTCTGGGCGGTTTGCCTATTATCGTGACAAACCATCGTGAGCGTTCTGCGTTCAATTTATGCCCTTATCAAGGTGACGAATCCGGCTTGCGACCCGTGATCGCTTATAGCTATGACCGGGAGAAGATTTTGCCGTACCGTTATCAGGTATATCTGGATAATGAGGAAATCGACGTGGACTTCGCCCCGTCCCATCAAAGTGCCGTATATTCGCTCACTTTCGAGAAAGAGGGACCGGCTTATCTGGTATTTAACAGCCGTAACGGACAGCTACAAGTAAATGGTAACGCCGTAAGCGGTTATCAATATATAGATAAGAAAACGAAAGTCTTTTTATATGCCGAGACGAACCAGAAGCCTGTGAAAGCGGGGGTATTGTCGAACGGCAGTGTCAACTATAACGAGACTTCCGTGGAAGGTATCAATGCCGCTATCGCCCTTTCCTTCGGGGAGGACGTGAAGAAACTTGGCGTTCGCTACGGTATCTCTTTTATCAGCGAGGAACAGGCGAAGAAGAATCTGGAGCGTGAGATCGCCGCTTACGACGTGGATGTGGTAGCGAAGATCGCCCGCAACGATTGGAACGACGCTTTAGGTAAAATACAAGTACAAGGCGGTACCAAGGATGAGAAGACCGTATTCTATACCTCTTTATATCGTTGCTACGAACGCCCGATAAACTTGAGCGAGGACGGACATTATTACAGTGCTTTCGACGGAAAGATCCATGAGGATGGCGGACGGTCTTTCTATACGGACGACTGGATTTGGGATACCTACCGTGCTACACATCCCCTGCGTGTCTTGATCGATAATGAGCGTGAGAACGATATCATCAACTCTTATCTCCTGATGGCGGAGCAGATGGGTACCGATTGGATGCCTACCTTCCCGGAGGTGACAGGAGATACACGCCGTATGAACTCAAACCATGCTGTCGCTACCGTGATCGACGCTTACCGCAAGGGCTTGCGTGGGTTTGAGCTGGAAAAAGCCTATATCGCTTGTAAGAAAGGTATCGAGGAAAAGCCCTTGATCCCGTGGTCTGCCGCTCCCGCCGGTTGGTTGGATGATTTCTACAAGGAACATGGCTATATTCCCGCATTGAGACCGGGAGAGAAAGAGACGGTGCCTAACGTATCCATTTGGGAAAAACGTCAGCCGATCGCAGTGACTTTAGGTACTTCGTATGATGAATGGTGCTTGTCCCAGATCGCTCAAGAATTGGGAAAGAAAGACGAGGCGGATTATTATTTGCGTCGCTCTTACAATTACCGGAACGTATTTAATCCGGAGACAGGTTTCTTCCATCCGAAAGATAAGGATGGCAAGTTTATCTATCCATTGGATTACCGTTATGATGGCGGTCTAGGTGCCCGTGATTATTACGATGAGAATAACGGATATATTTATCGTTGGGACGTACAGCATAATATCGGTGACTTGATCTCTTTGATCGGAGGCAATGAGGCGTTTACCTCTGCCTTGGATTCCATGTTCAATACGCCGCTGGGTATGTCTAAATGGCAATTCTATTCCACGCTTCCGGATCATACGGGTAACGTAGGTATGTTCTCTATGGCGAATGAGCCGAGCTTGCATATCCCGTACTTGTATAATTATGCGGGTAAGCCTTGGATGACCCAGAAACGTATTCGTACCTTATTGAATCAATGGTTCCGCAATGATTTGATGGGTGTGCCGGGCGATGAGGACGGTGGTGGTATGTCCGCTTTCGTTGTTTTCAGCCAGATGGGATTCTATCCGGTGACTCCGGGTTCTCCTACCTATAATATCGGTAGCCCGATGTTTACCGACGTGAAAGTGGATATGGGTAACGGCAAAACGTTCGAGATCCGTGCGAATAACGCATCCGATGAGAATAAATACGTACAATCCGCTAAGTTGAACGGCGTAACCTTGAACCAGCCTTGGTTCAATCATAGCGATATCGCCGCTGGTGGTTTGTTAGAGTTAGAGATGGGGCCGAAAGCGAATAAGGAATGGGGATTGGGAACGCCTCCTCCTTCTGCCGCTCCGATGCCTAAGTAAAAAAAAGCGTGTTGCGATTGTCGCAACACGCTTTTTTATGCCAATACCTTAACGATTAATTTCTTTAGTTCTTTTATATCAATGGGCTTCACTACATAATCCGTGAATTCACATTGTTTGGCGATCTCCTTTTCCCTTTCGAAAGCGAATGCCGTGAGCGCTATGATCGGAATGGTCTTGGATAAGGTGCGGATTCTGCGAGTCGCTTCGAATCCGTCCATAACCGGCATTTTTATGTCCATCAGGATTAGGTCCGGATGATATGTCTCGAACATATCGATAGCCTCTTGCCCGTTTAGCGCATGATAAAGTTGGTATTGCTTGCCAAACAAGGTTTCCAAAAGGAAATAATTCTCATAAACGTCCTCGGCGATTAAGATGGAATGATGCCTATCTGAACGGGGCGTTTCTTCGGATTGGACGGGGATATCCGGTGAAAGCTCAATATCAGTCCGTTTTGTGTCCAAAGGCAGAGTGAACCAAAAAGTGGAACCCACCCCTTCTTCAGAGTCTACGCCGATTTTACCTCCTAATGCCTCGATAATGGTTCGGCTGATGGTTAATCCCAATCCCGTACCTTGCTGGAAAGTATCTACCTTGATGAATCGCTCGAATATACGTCTTTGGTTTTCCGCGGAGATACCGATACCTGTATCTTTCACGCAGACTCGGATAAAATCCCCTTCTATCTCATAATAAATCGTGATACTTCCTTTTGTGGTAAATTTGATAGCGTTATTCACGAAATTAGATATCACTTGCATAACCCTCCGCTCATCGGTTTTAACGATTACGGATGGGGAGCCGAGATCAAAGATAAGAACCACGTCTGAAGGCATCTTTATAGAGTCTGCCAATGCGATTTCGCTACATATATCCTTGATGTCCACTTCCTCGAAATGATAATCCATGGTTCCCGCCTCGATTTTAGAGAAATCAAGGATATCATCGATCAGTTGCAGTAGCAAATCATTGTTTTTATGAATGATATCTAAATAAGATTGACGCTCTACCTCATCATCAATCTCGGCGATTATATTTGAGAACCCGACGATAGCGTTCAGCGGCGTGCGTATCTCATGACTCATATTCGCCAAGAATGCGGACTTCAATTTATCAGCTTCCTTTACCTTGATTAGCTCGATCTCCTTTTCCCGTTGCTGGGTTATGTTGGAGGTATAGCTTACGATCCTGTTAGGCGTTCCGTCATCGTTGAATTTATAGGAGCGTACATTGGAGTTGAACCAGAATGTTTTGCCATTGAGGATACGCCTGTAGGCCGCTACGAAGTTATTGATCTTCCCTTGCAGGAGAGGTTTGAACTGTTTATTATATACCCGGTCAAAATCATCCGGATGGATTGAGGATTTATAGTCTTCTTGATTCTTGAAGTTGTAATCATGAATCGCTTTTAGCCCCTCATTATTATTAATGTCTTCATTGAGGCCAAAATCTACGGTCAATTTATCATTCTCTACATCGTATTCCCAAAGAATGGAATCCCCGGTATCTACTGATACTTTTAGCCGGGCTAGGCTATTTTCGATTTGTTCCCGCTTGATGT
>OBZH01001441.1_pt1 | contig 14278 bp, 10 predicted proteins | sample 1476881 | NCBI WGS metagenome assembly OBZH01 (sample SAMEA2580230, study PRJEB22360) | human gut metagenome | biome: human gut; feature: human-associated habitat; material: faeces | place: Denmark | collected 2008/2010 | reverse complement strand
TAAGATTCAATACTATCAGAATCCAAGTGGTCCGACTATCGGAACAGTCGGTCGGAAAGTGATTGAGAAAGACGGGTTTTATTTTAAAGATTTGGACGGCAGCGGGGAATGGAAAGAATACGATGACTGGAGGCTTCCGGCAAAAGAGCGTGCGGAAGCCTATGTAAAAGAGCTGACGGTCAAGGAAAAGATTGCACAGCTGTTTATTTCTGACTGGAGAATGGGGAAATATCCATCAGGCGGTCCTATGACATTTGAGCCGAGTGAGAAGGTGTTGGATGAAAGTGGTTTGCTGGATGAGGGAGAGTTTCGGGGAAAGACTATTTTCGGTGAGCAGCATCTGCCGGGAACGACGACTTTGCTGAAAGAGTGGTTTTCCCGTCACATGATTTTACGGGCAAATCCTACCCCGGAAGATCTGGCAGACTGGATGAATCAGCTCCACGCAGTGGCAGAAGAGTGTGAGCATTTTATTCCGGTCAGCGTAGCTTCGAATTCCAGGAATGAAAATGGTGAAATGGTCTTTGGTATGAATGATGCGGTGGGTACTTTTGCCACCTGGCCGGGGACGATGGGGATTGCGGCAGCAGTAAAGGGCGCCGGGATTGAAGTTGCAGATCAGTTCGCAGACTGTATCCGCAGAGAATGGAATGCCTGTGGTCTGCGCAAGGGGTATATGTATATGGCAGATGTGATGACAGACCCCAGATGGCAGAGGACTTACGGTACTTTCGGGGAGGATCCGGAGTTGATTTATGAGATTATGGATCATATCATCCCAAGAATCCAGGGAAGCGCAGAGGGTGTGACGCCACAAGGCGTTGCGGTAACGACGAAGCATTTTCCGGGAGGCGGAGCAAGAGAGAATGGATTTGATCCTCATTATGCAGCAGGACAGTGGAATGTCTATGCAACCGAAGGATCTTTACAGAAGTATCATATACCGGCGTTCAAAGCCGCAGTAAAGAATCATACGTCATCTATTATGCCGTATTATTCAAAGCCGTCAGCAGAGAAGAGCGCACTGCAGAGGGATTGTAATGGGGAAAAACTGGAATTCCAGCCGTTTGGATTCGCATACAATCGTCCGTTTATTCAGGAAATGCTCCGAGAACAGATGGGATTTGAAGGGTATATCAATTCCGATACCGGTATTGTGCATAATATGAGCTGGGGAGTGGAGATGCTGGATATTCCGGAACGTATTGGATTTGCAGTGAATCACGCAGGGGTGGATCTTATCAGTGGTCTGTATGACAACGAAGCAGGAATGGAAGCTTACATGCGAGGGAAAAATGCATATTATGAAACACATCCGATTCCGGAAGGGTTTCAAAAAGAACAGCTGATCTTGACGGATGAAGCATTGGATCGGGCGGTTGCGCGCACTTTACAGGAGCTGTTTGAACTTGGTATGTTTGAAAATCCATACAGGGATCCCAAAGAGGCTGTGAAAGCAGTGGCAGAACAGAAGGATTGGGATGCAGCTGCGAAAGCACACCGTCAGAGTGTAGTTCTTTTGAAGAATAAGGATGTTCTGCCTTTGACAGAAGAGAAACTGAAAGGAAAGAACATTTATGTTGAGGCATTCCATAAAGATGCAGAACAGTCAAAAAAATCTACAGAGGCTTTGAAAGAAATGTTCTCAGGTGTAATGCTGACAGAAAATCCGAAGGAAGCGGACTTTGCGATCCTGATGATTTCTCCGTCCAGTGGAGAGTATTTTAATGCAACACAGGGATATCTGGAATTGGATATCTGTGAGGAAAAAGTAGTGTGCAATGTGAGTGCAGACGGAAAACCCGAGTCAGGAACACACAAAGAGACGACTTTGGCAGGTGCGGACAGGATAAAAAGAATTGCAGATGCAGTCCATAAAAATGGAGGAAAAGTGATTTCGAATATCAATTTTACACTTGCCTGGCTGGTGAAAAATGTGGAAACGCAGTCAGATGCACTGTTAGCAGGATTTGATACGTATCCGAACGCAACGCTGGATGTCATTTTGGGTCGGTTTGCGCCGGTAGGCAAGCTGCCTGTCACATTGCCGAGGGGAGAAGAGGTATTAGCAGTGAATGCAGAAGGAGTCTGCATCAGTCCAAACGATGTTCCGGGATATGACAAAGATTTGTATATGCCGGATGAAATGAAGGATGAGAACGGAAAGGCTTATGCATACAGAGACAGTATGGGAAATTATTATGAATTGAATTTTGGATTGAGCTATCCGGGGGAAACAGTGAAAGAATAAAAATAAAATAAAAGGATTGATATCTGTTCCAAACAGAGTATACTGGAAATAAAATGGCTGACAAGGCAGGAGAAAGAGCAGGTAAAGTATGAATCTAAACAAAGAAAATTTAAAAAAGATACGGGGACTGATCGTGTTTACAGTGATTCTTCTGATCGCATTGTGGAATTATTCATTAATTCTGGATGTGCTTGGACAGGGAGTGGGAATTGTATATCCGTTTCTTTTAGGCGGTGCAATTGCATTTGTGATCAATGTTCCGATGAGTTTTTTTGAAGAAAAGCTGTTTCAAAATCAAATGATGAAAAATAAAAAAGTGGCACAGAGGCTGGCCCGTCCGATCAGTCTGATCATTACGCTGATCGTAGTAGTCAGTGTGATCGGGCTGGTGGTATTCGGAGTGCTTCCGAAGCTGGGGGACACTTTTATATCGATCGGGAAAGGAATACAGTCATTTATGCCGAAAGCGCAGAGCTGGGCAGAAGAGATTTTCCATAACAATAAGGAAATCAAGGAATGGCTGGACAGTCTGACTCTGGATTGGGACAAAATAATAAATGAAGTCGTGAAGTTTTTTACGAGTGGAGCGAGCAGCGTTCTTGGCTCTACGTTTGTTGTGGCAAGAAGGATTGCCAGTGGAATTACAACCTTTGTGATTGCGTTTGTTTTTGCATGCTACATTTTGTTGCAGAAAGAAAAATTAAATATTCAGATCCGGAAAGTGATGTATGCATATATGAAAGAAGATCTGGTGAAAAAGGTTCTGGATGTTTGTTCTCTGAGTTACCGTACATTTTCGAATTTCCTGACAGGACAGTGTCTGGAGGCCGTGATTCTGGGAACGATGTTTGTGATCTGTATGGGAATCCTGCAGATGCCATATGCGATGCTCATTGGTGTTTTGATCGCGTTTACTGCGCTGATTCCGATTTTCGGGGCATTTATTGGCTGCGTAGTGGGAGCATTTCTGATTCTGACGGTGGCGCCGATGAAGGCTTTGGTTTTTGTGATCATGTTCCTGATCCTTCAGCAGATCGAGGGAAATCTGATCTATCCGAGAGTGGTGGGCAGTTCTGTGGGACTTCCGTCTATCTGGGTGCTGGCAGCGGTCAGTATCGGAGCCAGTCTGATGGGAATCGTGGGAATGCTGGTTTTCATTCCAATCGTTTCCGTGCTGTATGCACTTCTCCGTGGGGATGTCTATGAGCATCTGGAAAAAAAAGGAATTGCTGTTGACCGGGAATCCGGTGAGATATATCGGCCGAAGGAACCGGATGTGGATGAAAGCTGACATTGAGACAAAAAAGTGGTATACTAAGACTGAGTTTGTGGAATCACAGCGTATGGGGAGGCTGTGCAAATGAAAGTATGGATAGAGGATAGGAAATCATGAAGAACAAAAACATGCGTTTAAAAGGGCAGCTGAGGATGTACATGCAGTGGCCGCTGATCATGACGATCTTACTGTTGGCAATGAATATCTGGATGTATATGACGGATCAAAAAGCCGGACTTACGATGACGGTATTCGTCATTATTTATGTAGTGATCGTTGGATTGTTATATTTTTACAACCGCTCTCTTATTCTGGCAGATTTGATCCAGTTCTCAACACAGTACAAGGGAATTCAGAACACGCTGTTAAAGGAGTTGACCGTTCCCTATGCGATCATTCTGGAGGATGGACATATTTTATGGAAGAATGACCGTTTTTCGGAAATCGTGGATGGAAGAGAAAAGTTTATCCAGAAGGTAATCCCGGAATTGAATAAGGGAATTTTTCCGAAAGATGATGAGACCAGAAGCGAGCTGGAGATCACATATAAGGAGCGGGATTATCAGGTGGAGCTGCGCCGGATTTCCCTTGAGGGCTTCAGCGAGAGTGAGCGGATGCTGCAGATTCCGAAAGAAAAAGAGTATTTTATCGCACTTTATATGAGGGATGTGACAGAACTGAATTCTTACATCCGTGAAAATGAAGATCAGAGGCTTATTGCCGGGCTGATCTACATTGACAACTATGATGAAGTGATGGAGAGCGTGGAAGAAGTCCGTCAGTCTCTTTTGGTCGCTCTGATCGACAGAAAGATTAATAAGTATATCAACGATGTGGACGGAATTGTAAAAAAACTGGAGAATGATAAATATTTCTTTGTTGTGAAAAAAGAAAGCTACCGTAAGTTTGAAGCTGACAGGTTTTCGCTCCTGGAAGAAGTCAAGCAGGTCAACATCGGAAATGCCCGATCCGCTACTTTGAGTATCGGATTAGGACTGAATACAGCAACTTATGCGCTGAGCTACAATTATGCCCGTATGGCGATCGATCTTGCACTGGCACGAGGAGGAGACCAGGCGGTGATCAAGGATTGTAAAGGAATCACATATTTTGGAGGTAAGAAAGAGCAGACAGCCAAAAATACGAGAGTTAAAGCCCGTGTTAAGGCAGAGGCGCTCAGAGAGTTCATTGTGGCAAAGGATCAGGTTATTGTTATGGGACATAAGATTTCAGATCCGGACTCTTTTGGAGCGTGTATGGGAATTTACAGAGCTGCTGTTGCTTTGGAAAAGAAGGCGCATATCGTGATCAACGACGTGAGTACTTCGATTAAGCCTCTGTATGATGAGATCGCGCAGAGCAGTGTGTATGGAAAAGATATTTTCCTGACTTCCGGAGAAGCGCTGGATTATATTTCAGACAGCGCTATGGTCGTGGTGGTAGATACGAACAAACCACAGATGACAGAGTGTCCGGAACTTTTAAAGAGATCTAAGACCATTGCGGTGCTGGATCATCACCGGCAGAGCAGTACGGTGATCGACAATGCGGTCCTGTCCTATATTGAGCCGTATTCGTCCTCCACTTGTGAGATGGTGGCAGAAGTCCTGCAGTATATTGTGGATGATATCAAGGTGCCGTCCATTGAGGCAGACTGCCTGTATGCAGGAATCATGATCGATACGAGGAATTTTATGAACCGTACCGGTGTCCGTACATTTGAGGCGGCGGCATATTTAAGACGCTGCGGAGCGGACATTACCCGGGTCAGAAAGATGTTCCGGGACGATATGGAGTCTTACCGTGCCAAGGCAGAGGCGATGCGTATGGCAGAGGTCTACAGAGAACAGTATGCCATTGCAGAGTGTCCGAGTGACATTGCAAGTCCGACGGTACTGGCGGCACAGACAGCAAATGAGCTGCTGGATATCAATGGTATCAAGGCATCTTTTGTGCTGACAGTGTATGATGGAAGGATTTTCCTGAGCGCACGTTCTATAGACGAAGTAAACGTGCAGATCATAGCGGAAAAACTGGGCGGAGGCGGTCATATCAATTCAGCCGGCGCACAGTTTGAACATACAAACGTAAAAGAGGCGATCGAGGCGCTAAAGGTAACGATCGACCAGATGATAGAGGAAGGAGATATATAAAATGAAAGTGATTTTATTACAGGATGTAAAAGCTCTTGGAAAAAAAGGAGAGGTTGTCAATGTAAATGACGGATATGCGAGAAACTTTATTCTGCCGAAAAAGCTTGGGGTAGAAGCAAACGGGAAAAATCTCAATGACCTGAAGCTGCAGAAGAACAATGAAGCCAAGGTTGCACAGGAGCACCTGGATGCAGCGAAAAAACTGGCAGAGGAACTCAAAGCAGGAAAAGTCGTACTTACCATGAAAGTCGGTGAAGGCGGAAGAACATTCGGTTCTGTTTCCAGCAAGGAGATTGCAGAGGCAGTCAAAGAGCAGATGCATCTGGATATTGATAAAAAGAAGATTCAGCTGAAAGAGCAGATCAAAACACTGGGAACACATATCGTATCTGTAAAACTGCATCCGGAAGTGACAGCAGAGTTGAATGTTTCCGTGAAAGAAGCATAAGGGGAAATAGAGTTTATGGAAGCAGCGATTAAACGAATATTGCCCCACAGCACAGAAGCGGAGCAGGCGGTTGTGGGCGCCATGCTGATGGATAAAGATGCAATTATGGTCGCAGCTGAGATGCTTACAGGGGAGGATTTCTATCAGAGTGCATACGGAATGCTGTTTGATGCGATGGTAGAATTGTTTCAGGCAGGGAAGCCGGTGGATCTGATCACACTGCAGGAGCATTTGAAAGAGAAAAATGCTCCGCCGGAGATCAGCGGACTGGAGTTTGCAAGAGAACTTCTGGTCAACGCCCAGACCTCGGCAAATATCAAGTATTATGCAGAGATCGTCCGCGAAAAAGCAACTCTTCGGAAGATGATCAAGATCAATGAAGAGATTGCAAACAACTGTTATCTGGAGAATCAACCGCTGGATGTGATCATGGATGCTGCGGAAAAGCGGATTTTTGAGTTGGCACAGCATGGAAACAGGCAGGAATATACGCCGATCAAGCAGGTTGTGTTAAATGCTTTGGAAGAGATCGAGAAAGCATCCAAGACAAAAGGAACGGTAACCGGAATTCCGACAGGCTTCATTGATCTGGATTACAAACTCTCCGGTCTGCAGCGTTCGGATCTGATTCTGGTGGCGGCGCGTCCGTCTATGGGAAAGACAGCATTTGTACTGAACATTGCCCAGCATGTGGCGTTCCGTCAGGAGAAGGCCGTTGCCATCTTCAGTCTTGAGATGTCCAAGGAACAGCTTGTAAATCGTCTGTTCTCTTTGGAGGCTCATGTAGATGCGCAGATACTGAGAACCGGAAATCTGAAAGATTCGGATTGGGAAAAACTGATCGAAGGTGCCGGTACGATCGGAAAATCAAAACTGATCATTGACGATACTTCGGGTATTTCTATTACAGAGATGCGTTCCAAGTGCCGTAAGTACAAGTTAGAGCACGGTCTGGATCTGATCATCATCGACTACCTGCAGTTGATGAGCGGAAGTGGTGGAAGAAGCAATGAAAGCCGTCAGCAGGAGATTTCCGAAATCTCCCGTTCTCTAAAAGGACTGGCAAGAGAATTGAATGTTCCGGTGATCGCATTGTCTCAGTTGAGCCGTGCGGTAGAACAGAGAACGGACAAACGCCCGATGCTTTCCGACCTTCGTGAGTCCGGAGCCATCGAGCAGGATGCCGATGTCTGTATGTTTATCTATCGTGAGGATTATTATATTCCTGATACAGAAGACAAAAATATTGCGGAAATCATCATTGCAAAACAGAGAAACGGTCCGGTTGGAACCGTCAGACTGGCATGGATGCCGCAGTACACCCGTTTTGGAAATGAACTTCGTCAGGATCAGCAGTGATTGAACATATTTTTTAATCTGCCGAGCGGATGTTCGCGGGCCGCCTCTTTGCGGTTCGCCTGCTGCTGGCGGATCAGCGTGTCCAGTTTGCGGAAATGTTCTTCTTCCTGCCGTTCTTTTGCCTGGAAGAGGAAGTCCATTTCTCGTATGACATCAGTAGTGACAGACTTACTGATGTCTTTTTTTAATTCTTCATTGTTGGACACGACGACCTCTGTCAATACATCTCCGATCAGAGAACGGACCTGTTCCAGTTGAGTGACCGGCACGACTTCTGCTTCGGAGATGGCTGCTGGAGTTGACACAGCCGCCGGAGCAGAAACCGCAGCGGGAGCTGACACAGTCGGGGCAGTCGTTTCTTTTTTCAGAGCTGCTTTTTTTAATGCCTCTGTCTTTTGAAGCTTCAGTTTGGTTGATTTTAATTCCGGAATGAGAGGCTTTAAGTCCTTTAAAAGCATTCCGGCATCTTTTAGTTTTTTAATACAGCAAAAGAGTTGTATATCATCTTCGGTATAATATCGATGTCCCATTTCTGTGCGTCCGATGACAAGCTCAAGCTCTTCCTCCCAGTAACGCAGAACGTGAGATTCTACATGAACCTGTTTTGCCGCTTCAGAAATCATAAATCTGACCTCGCCCATTAAAATATACCTCCTATGATCTGTTTTCGGTATTATTATAGCATGAGGGGGTGTAAAACGCCTTAGAAACCGTTCGTCAAATTGTGTCAGGAAGTGACTTGAGATTACTGGGAACAGCAGCGATTTTAAAGATATGAAAAAGAGCATCCTGAATCTGAGATTCAAAATGCTCTTTTCATGCTTGTGATCACTCGCAAATATTAAAAATTACTCTGCTGAAATAGCTCCTGTAGGACAGGCAGCTTCACATGCTCCGCAGTCAACGCAAGCATCAGCATCGATTTCGTATTTGCCATCGCCTTCGGAGATAGCTCCTACTGGACATTCGCCTTCGCAAGAACCACAGCTTACACATTCATCACTAATTACGTGTGCCATAATATGTATCCTCCTTCTTTGGAATTACGATAAAGGATTGCCGTTACCGTTACCAACATTTTAATACAAATGAGGGAAATATACAAGCATTATCATTGTGAATTTATGGTTAAAATCAAATGCAATTTAAAGAGTAAAAATATAAAATTTTTCAAAAATTAAGAAAATATTTCTTTTTTTTTCACAGAAATCGTGTATAGTATACCTTATCGGACGAAGTCCGCCCGCCGAAATCATGTATTACGGGATACATAAGGGGGATAATCTATTGTGAAAAGACAGTTTATACTGGAGGTTTTGATATGACAAGAAAATTAAGAGCAGTGATACCGGCGATCTTGTGTGTTGCCCTGGCAGCCAGTGCCTGCAGCAAAAAGGAGGAGACTCCGACTTTTACAGGAGATAAGACAGAGGAGCCTTCGTATCAGGCTAATCTGGATTTTGTGACACCGGCAGCTTACAGCAATATACAGGGGCTTAATCTGGAGCCGGGTACTTATATATCGATCATCGGAAAGGATGAGAATTCATCTTATTGGAAAGAAGTAAAAAAAGGTGTGGAACAGGCGGTAAAGGATCTGAATAAGACTCTTGGATATAGTGGGGAAGATAAGATCAAGGCAACCTTTAATGCACCGGACGGAGAGGATATTGATGAACAGGTCAATATTCTGGATGAAGAACTGGCGCGGTATCCGGATGCGTTAGGAATCGCAAGTATTGATGAGGATGCATGCAAGGTACAGTTTGATGCGGCAGCAGAGAATGGGATTCCGGTCATTGCTCTGGACTCCGGAAATACGTATCAGGGAATTCAGTGTACTGTAAAGACGAACAATACAGAGGCTGCAAAAACAGCCGCATATCAGCTGTGCAATGGGATCGAGGATGCGGGAGAGGTTCTGCTTCTGGCGTCTGACAGTAATTCGGAAGCGGCAAAAGAGCGTTTGGCAGGATTTCAGGAAGAAATCAAGAGCGGACATCCGAATGTGCAGATTGTAGATACGATTTACTGTGACCAGATGGATGATCTGAAAAAAGAGATTGCAGAGCAAAAGAATGCTGCAAAGAAGGCAGAGGAACCAGAGATCACGGCAGATGATCTCAGCGATGAAGATGTGATCCTGTATTATATGGAACAGCATCCAAATCTCAAAGGAATGTTCGGAACGAATGTTACGGCAGTGCAGCTTGGATTGTCAGCCTTGAAAGAGGCAGAAAAGACAGATGACATTGTTCTTACAGGATTTGATGCCGGAGAAGCTCAGATCGAAGCATTGAAAAATGGGGAGATTGAAGGACTTGCAGTGCAGAATCCATTTGGAATCGGTTATGCTTCTGTAGTGGCAGCAGCAAGGAGTATCCTTCAGACAGGAAACGAAGCTCTTGTGGACACAGGATATGTGTGGGTGACAAACGAGAATATGGAAGATGCGTCCATTAAAAATATGCTCTATAAATAGAAGAGATTCTTCCTATGTTGTTGGAGAAGAAGATCACAAGGTTTTCTCTGACGGATCACGATACGATTGACGGAATCCAAAAAGCAAGGATGCTTAGCAGAGATCGGATCACATTTATTTCCGGGATTGAATTTACATGCCAGGAGAAGACTCTGGATGCGGTTTCTCTGCCATTTTCCATTCATCTGCTCGGCTATGGCTTTGATGAGAATGATCCGGATCTGATCAAAGCACTGGAGGCGCGAAAACAGAGGGTTCTGGAAGCGTTTGAGTCTTTGTTGAATGCCGCTAATATTTCAATAGAGCAGGCGATTCGATTGATTCATAAAGCCGGGGGACGTGCTGTGTGGGCACATCCCCTCTTTGTTTATCGCAATTTTGAAAAACGAAAATTGGAAAAAGAAGAAATTCAGGTGATTCTGCAATATTTAAAAACGTGCGGTCTGGACGGAATAGAAGCAAATTATTCAGCATTTGATTCTTCTGAAAAAGAATGGATATATAGGGTGGCGCAGGATGCAAAGTTATTTTGTGCATCCGGCAGCGATTTCCATGGATCCAAGGGAAGGGACTTCATGGGATGCAATGTGAACTGCCCGACTGTTTCATGCAGGCACAGGGAGGATTGGGGATTGGAGGATCCTACTGGAAAAAGCGATGAAGAATTCCAGAAGACAATAAAACTCATTGATTCAAAAATTCTGGATTTAGCGAATAGAATTAAGGTTGATTTTATCACGCAAAGTGTCGTCTGAATCCATTGTTTCGTCTGTCTGCTGTAATACAGCAGCATCTGCGTTACTCGGTGTAGGAGGCGGATTTGCATTCTGCTATATTTTAAGCTTCATTCCGAAAATAAAAGAGGCACTCCCGATCCATTTGCTGGATGGGGTACCTCTGCTTGCGGGAAGTGTTGATATCAAGGACTATTTTGCGGCGATTGCAGTCACACTGCTTGTTGGTATCGTGAATCTTGCAGCAGCTGTTTTCATATTTAACAAAAGAGACCTGTAAGGATTTAAACCTTCGTCAGAGAGAAGATGAACTCTGTGCCAACGCCCTCTGTGCTGATGACATTGATATGTTCATCGTGAGCCTGAATGGCCTCTTTGACGATGGCAAGTCCGAGGCCGGTTCCTTTTTTATCCTTTCCGCGGGACAGGTCGGACTTGTAAAAGCGTTCCCAGATTTTATTCAGTTCTTTTTTTGGAATTCCCATTCCGGTATCCTTGACAGAAACAAAAACCTTCTCATTCTTTTCGGTGACCTCAATCGTGATCGAAGAGTCGTTTCCGCTGAATTTGATCGCATTATCAATGAGATTGTAAAGAACCTGCTGAATCTTCCGTCGGTCTGCATACACGAGAATATTGCCTGCCAGAAGCAGAAGCTCAATGGAAATCCGTTTGCTTGTGCAGGTGCCTTCGAAAGAGGCGGCAGTGTTCTTGATCATCTGCTGGATATCAAACTCTGTCTTGTCCAGGATCATTTCATTCCGGTCAAACTCGTTGAGTGTCAAAAGATCCTGTGTCAGATCTGTCAGACGTTCCGTCTCAAAGAGAATGATATTCAAATATTTCTGATGCAACTGGGGCGGAATCGTGCCGTCAGTCATCGCCTGCACATAGCCTTTGATCGAGGTGAGCGGAGAACGGAAGTCGTGAGAGACATTCGCTACAATCTTTTTCTGGTATTCCTCCATATCCTTCAGCTGTGAGGACATGTAATTCAGAGAAGCAGAAAGATATCCCATCTCGTCGTGCGTTGTTACAGGAATCTCATAGGTCAGATTTCCGGATGCATACTGAGTTGCCGCTTCTGTAATCTGTCTCAGTGGACGGAATACAAAAAATTCAAACCCAATCAGAAAGAGAAAGGACAGCAGATAGATCACGGCCATCGTAATGTATACCGGCAGGATCAGAGAATGGCATGTCTGCTTCAGGCTTTCGATCGGACGATGGATCAAAAGATAGCCCTGCACGGAAAAATCCTGGGTGACAGGTGCCATGACAGTGATTACATCTTCCCCAAAGTATCCATGATAATTTCCGGAGATAAACTGATTGTTTCCAATCTCGGCAGGGTCGAATTTCAGGATCTGTTCCGGGGCTTCGATTCCATCCAGAGGGGCAGAAGTAATCAGTGTGCCGTCTGTTTTGACAAACCAGACGGACGCGTTCAGATACAGCTGCATGGCCTGCAGCTGAGAATGAACAGACCAGGCTGAAAGATCATTTGAAAAGTATGAGGGCAGGTAGGAGGTCGCAGTCTGATTTGCAATCCGGTACATATTTTGTGAGGAATCCTGTTCCAGTTTATTGAGCAGAAGCTGATTCGACAAGAGGGATACCGTGAAAATACTGAGAAATCCAAAGATAATATACAGCATGATAAATTTTAAACGCAGTGTACTTTTCATAGTATCCATCCTTTTTTGTTTATTTTACTTCGAATTTGTAACCGATTCCCCATACGGTGCTCAGTCCCCAGCCCGGATGATCTTTGATCTTTTCGCGGAGACGTTTGATATGAACATCTACCGTGCGGGTGTCGCCGATGTATTCATAGCCCCAGATCTGATCCAAAAGCTGTTCTCTTGTAAATACCTGATTTGGAGAAGCAGCCAGAAAGTATAAAAGCTCCAGTTCTTTTGGAGGCATGTCAACGTTCTGGCCGTCGCACAGTACGGAATAGTTTGTAAGATTGATGGTAAGTCCGTCGTACTCGACACATTTTACCTTTTCTGCGGCAGGTGCTTCCGGCTTGACCGGCTGATAACGGCGCAGGACAGCACGCACTCGTGCTACCATCTCTTTGGAGTCAAACGGCTTCATGATATAGTCATCTGCCCCCAGCTCCAGTCCCAGTACTTTGTCAAATACTTCTCCTTTTGCAGAGAGCATGATGATCGGTACCTGTGATTTGGCGCGCAGTTCCCGGCAGACTTGATAGCCGTCGATTCCCGGAAGCATCAGATCCAGAAGAACAAGGTTTGGCTGATATGTCTCAAAGGCAGACAGCGCATCCTCCCCGTTTGACACAATTTTCGTATCAAAGCACTCTTTCATCAGATAGAGCGAGATCAGTTCTGCGATATTCTCATCATCGTCCACAATTAAAATTTTCTGTTTTGCAATCATAAATACTCCTCTCTTATAACCCCGTTTATTTTAACTCCACGATCGTGACGCCGGCGTCTCCTTCTCCGAATTCCCCGAGACGGTAGGACTTAACATGCTTCTGACGGCGCAGGAATTCGTGAATTCCTTTTCGGAGTGCTCCGGTTCCTTTTCCGTGTACTACCCGCACTGTGCTTAAATGGGACAGCAGAGCATCATCCAGATATTTGTCCAGCTCAGAAACTGCTTCGTCTACAGTCTTTCCAAGCAGATTGATTTCAGGGCTCACGGACAGAGATTTGCTCATTTTCAGCTTGCCTTTTGACGTACGTTTGAATGATTTTGGTGCATAAGGATTCGCCTCTTCGATAATCTCCAGATCTGAAATGTGAACCTGAGATCTTAAAATTCCCATCTGCACTGTCACATTTCCGCGGGAATCCGGAAGGGAACTGATGGTTCCGGTCAGATTCATGCTCAGTACTTTTACAGATTCTCCGAGTTTGAAATCAGTTGGTTTGTATTCCTTTTTCGGTTTCTGTACTTTCAAAGATGAAGATGCGGTATTTTCCTTCATCTTCTTGCGCAGACGTTCTCTTTCTTTTTCCATTTCGGCGGCTGAAATATTTTCTTTTCCGAATTTGCGGAAATTTTTAATCGTCTCATCAGCCACATCTTTGGCATCGCGCAGGATTGTATTTGCCTTTTCGCGGGCTTCGGCAAGAATCCGCTCTCTTTGTTCCTCGATGCGTTCTTGTTTTTGCTGCGCCTGACTTTTCAGTGCTTCGATTTCTTTTTTATATGCTGCAATCTCTTCCTGTTCTTTTTCAATCGTGCGTTTGCTTGTCTCCAGATCTGAGATCAGATCCTCAAATGAGACATCCTGTTCGGAAAGTCTGGTTTTGGCATCTTCGATGATATAATCCGGAAGGCCGAGCTTACCGGAAATCGCAAATGCATTACTCTTTCCCGGGATTCCGATCAGAAGGCGGTAGGTCGGGCGCAGACTTTCTACGTCAAACTCACAGCAGGCATTCTCAACTCCGGGAGTGGAAAGTGCGTAAACCTTTAATTCACTGTAATGAGTGGTAGCCATGGTGCGGATTCCACGTCCGTGCAGATAGGAGAGAATGGCGATGGCCAGCGCGGCTCCTTCGGTAGGATCCGTTCCGGCTCCAAGCTCATCA
>OBZH01001427.1_pt1 | contig 14508 bp, 13 predicted proteins | sample 1476881 | NCBI WGS metagenome assembly OBZH01 (sample SAMEA2580230, study PRJEB22360) | human gut metagenome | biome: human gut; feature: human-associated habitat; material: faeces | place: Denmark | collected 2008/2010 | reverse complement strand
GATTTGGTTTTCTGGGACATCTCCTGGAGATGCTGGGAGATGCATATTCTGCCCGCGTCGAAAGCAGTCAGGTTCCATATATTCCGGAGGCGTTTGATTATGCAGGGGAATTTTACCTGACTGCAGCAGCCCAGAGAAACAGAAACCATGTGGGAGAAGACGTGCAGTTTTTTGAGGTTCCGTTTGAAATGGAAGAGATTTTATTTGATCCGCAGACATCCGGCGGGCTGCTTGTCAGCATAGAAAAAAGTGATGCGGAGCAGTGTCTGGAAGAGTTGAAGGCTCTGGGACTGCCCTGTGCGATTGTGGGAGAAGTCACAGAAAAAAGAGAGAAAAAAATAGAAGTGAGATAGAGGTGCAGAGAACATGAAAAAATATATGGTAGATGCAAGAGGAAAACAGTGTCCGATTCCGGTAGTGGAGACGAAAAAAATGCTGGCACAGATGGCAGAATCAGATATCGTAGAGACACTGGTGGACAATGCCATTGCCGTGCAGAATCTGGAGAAAATGGCAAAACAAAAACAGCTGGAATGTTCCTGGGAACAACAGGATGAACATACATATCGGGTTTTTATAAAGGCAGAAGGCGCTGTGGATGAAGCGGGGGAAGAGACTGCAGAATGTATCCCGTGTCAGCCGGTCTCCGAAAAAACAGGAAATACAATCGTTGTGTTATCTTCTGACTGCATGGGAGAGGGGGATGAAGTTCTTGGAAGGGCACTGATGAAAGGCTTTATTTATGCGCTCACGAGTCAGGAAGGGCTTCCGGATACAGTCATCATGTATAATGGAGGCGCCAGACTTCCGGTAGAAGGCTCCGAATCCCTCGAAGATCTGAAGCTTTTGGAATCGCAGGGAGTGGAGATTTTGACTTGTGGAACGTGTCTGAATCACTACGGACTGACGGAGAAGCTTTCTGTGGGAGGTGTTACAAATATGTATGTGATCTGTGAAAAAATGCTGCAGGCAGAAAAGGTTGTGAAGCCATGATTTATCTGGACAGCGCGGCGACCAGCTACTATCGTCCGAGAGAAGTGGCGCAGGCAGTGTATGATGCGATCCTGACCATGGGAAATGCAGGCAGAGGAAGCCATGCATCCAGTCTGAACAGTGCCCGCATGATCTATGAGACAAGGTGTCTGCTGAATGAATTATTTCACGGACCAGGACCGGAGCAGGTAGTGTTTACCAGTAATGCTACGGAAGCTCTTAATATTGCAATTCAGGGGCTGACAGCTCCCGGGGTGCGGATGGCGGCGACAGCAATGGATCACAACAGTGTCTTACGCCCCGTGTATCGGGCAAAAGAGAGAGGGTGCAGCCTGCAGATCCTGGATGTGGATGAGAAGGGGCGGCTTTCTCTGGAAAAGCTGGAAGAATTGTTTCAAAATGGTGTGGATATCTTTGCCTGTACCCATGCATCCAATGTGACAGGAAACTTAAATCCACTGACAGAAATCGGAAAACTGTGCAAAAAATACGGCGTGTTGTTTCTAGTGGATGCGTCTCAGACAGCAGGAGTATTTCCAATCGATATGGAACGAGATTTTATTGATATCCTCTGCTTTACCGGACATAAGGGCCTGATGGGACCACAGGGAACAGGGGGGATGATCGTACAAAAATCTGTACACCTGCCTGCGTTTAAAACCGGGGGAAGCGGAGTGCAGAGCTTTCTGAAAACACAGCCCAAGGAGATGCCGACTGTACTGGAAGCGGGGACGTTAAACGGGCATGGGATTGCCGGATTACATGCAGCATTAAACTACATTTTGAATGTCGGAACAGAACAGATCAAAAGGATTGAATGTCAGAGAATGCGGCAGTTTTATGAGGGAATCAAACATCTGGATGCTGTAAAAATCTATGGAGACTTTTCAAATATGGAGCGGGCGCCGATCGTCGCTTTGAATATCGGAAATTATGACTCTTCTGCAGTCAGCGATGAGCTTTCCGAGGTGTACGGGATTCAGACGCGTCCTGGGGCACACTGCGCACCCCTGATGCACAGGGCACTTCATACAGAGGAACAGGGAATCGTACGATTTAGTTTTTCTCATTTTCTCAGTGAAGAACAGGTGGAGGAAGCGGTACAGGCAATCAAAGAAATGACAGCAGGAGAAGAGATATGAGACCAAAAGAATTACGTATCATAGTGACATTTGAAACGACAACAGCTGCGATGGCATTTGAAAGCGAGGCAAAAAAGCGGCAGATCGGGGGAAGACTGATCCCAGTTCCAAGGGAGATCACATCTGGATGCGGACTGAGCTTTTCAGCACCGATAGAAGAGAAAGAACAGATTTACAATCTGATACAGCAGCTGCAGTACCAACAGGTGCTGGAACTGATAATATAAAAGAAGAGAAGCAGTTCAGGTATGATCCTGATCGCTTCTCTTCTTTTTTATTCTTCCGGAGGTGTTACGGTACCGGAATCTCCATTGCTGTTTCCGTTATTATTTCCGTTGTTGTTTCCATTGTTTCCGGAATTGTTGTTGTTATCACCGGACTGATCGGAATTTCCGGAATCCTCATTATCTTCGGAATCCTGGCTGTTCTGAGAATCGGAATCCTCTTTGTTCTTATCGTCATCATCCTCGTCATCCTCTTCTTCCTCATAGTGGCCGGAGCAGCTCTGCGTCGGACCGGTTCCTTTTGCGAAATATTCCGTGTAGGACGGACAACTGCTGACCGCCAGAAGACCAGTGACAGAACATACTGTTTTCTGCTCTACAGATGCAGGCATGGTAAAGTTCTTTACCTGAAGACCGAGTGTAGTGTTGACACGGTCCATGATATTTTTCCACATGACTTCGTGCCAGGTCTGATTATAGATATTCTCCATTGGTTTATTGGAATCATATCCACCCCAGACAGAGCATGTATAGTACGGTGTGTAAGCAGCAAGCCAGAGGTCAGTACTGTATTCGGAAGTACCGGTTTTTCCGGATGCAGGCATTCCATTTGCAAGCTGTGCAGCTGTACCGGTACCACGTTTGATCACATCCTGCATAGCATTCGTCAGAAGTGCTGCTGTGGAATCCTTTACAACCTGATGAGTCTCAGGAGTACTGTTGTCCAGAATGACATTGCCGTCATGATCCAAAACCTTTGTATATAAGATCGGTTTTGTGTACACTCCATTGTTGGCCAGTGCAGCATAGGCAGCAGTCAGTTCAATGTTATAAACACCGTTTGTGATACCGCCGAGTGCAGTGGACTGGTTGTAATCGTTGTGTGCCGGATCATCTTCTTTGCTTACCAGTGTAGTAAATCCAAAGTTCTCAAGATATTTCATACCTGTATCGATACCGATATCAGTCAGAGTACGTACGGCACAAACGTTCATGGAGTGGAGGATCGCATAACGTACAGTAGCCTGTCCAATATATTTGCCATCCCAGTTGTTGACCGGAGTTCCGTCGCTGTATGTGTACGGAGAGTCTTCAATCAGAGAAGCCAGAGTATATTTTCCGGTATCGATCGCCGGAGCATAAACACCCAGCGGTTTGAAACAGGAACCTGGCTGCCGGTGAGAATCGGTCGCACGGTTCAGAGAAAAGCTGGCTGTTTTTTCCCCGCGGCCGCCGACAATGGCTTTGACTTCTCCCGTATACTGATCCCTAACAACAACAGAAGTCTGAGGCTGTGGAGGGATTGTAATACTTTCGTCTACAGTATCCCCTTCCTGGATATTAAGTGTTGTCTTATATTCCGCAACTGCCTGATTGGCTTCATCCGGGGAAGAGAAGACAAGTGGATATTCACGTCCCCATGCTGCCTGAATATAATCTCCTACATTGTTCTGGCTGTAGTTTTCAACAGAACCGTCAGCACGTGTAACAGTCAGTGCGTATTGCAGTCCGTATTCGATGGTAGACGGATAGTTGCTCGGATCGGCAACCTCTTCATCGCAGATCTGCTGGATCGTCGGATCCTGTGTCGCATAAATCGTCAGACCGCCGCTGTACAGCAGATTATGTGCCTGTGTTGCAGTGTAAGATTTACGTTCCTGCAAATCGTTTAACACCTGTTCTGCAAGCTCATCGATAAAATATGTGTTCGGTTTTTCCGCATCAGAGCCGACTGCAGTAGGCTGAATCCTGTCATAGACAGGGTCTGCCTTGGCCTCATCAAATTCCTGCTGGGTGATGTAGCCCTGTTCCAGCATGTTGTTCAGTACAATGTCCCGTCGTTTGGCGTTCTCCTCCGGATGAGTCACAGGATCGTATCTTGTCGGGTTCTGGGTGATCCCGGCGATGACTGCACACTCCGAAAGTGTAAGCTCTGAGACATCTTTGTTAAAGTAGCGCTTTGCGGCAGACTGAACACCGAGACAGTTCTGTCCCAGGTTGATGGTGTTCATGTAGGCTTCCAGAATCTCTTCTTTGGTCATCTGCTTTTCAATTTCCAGGGCAAGATACTGCTCTTGCAGTTTTCGCTCCAGACTGTCGAAAAACGTTTTTTCCTCCGTGAAATTCGGGAACACGTTATTTTTGATCAGCTGCTGGGTGAGCGTACTGGCTCCTTCTGAAAAGTCTCCGCTTGTGATACCTACAAGACCGGCGCGCAGGATACCCTGCAGGTCGATTCCGTTGTGCTCGTAGAAACGCTCGTCTTCAATCGCTACAAATGCATTGGCAAGATATTTTGGAATTGTGTCAATGGTCTTGTAGATACGGTTGGATCCGGCTTCCCGGAACTGCCCCAGATTCTGACCGTTAGATGCCGCAACCACCTGGGATTTATATCCGCTTGGTTTGACACTGGCAGGAGGGATCTCTGGCGCATCGTCAATGATCTTCTTGACGAAAAGCCCGCCGCCTACGGCACCGATGATGCAGATGAGAAGGAAGCAGATGACAACGGCCTTAAAGACACGGACGCCGACCCGTTTCTTTTTCATATTTTTCTTTGAAGATACATTTTTTTTCTTCTTCGAAAGGCTTTCTTTTCCGTAATTCATGAATAATATCCTCCTTTATTCATTCTACTCATTATATCAAATTTGCTCTTTTAAAGCAAAGGAAAAAGAAAAAGTTCATATTCTTATAAAAAAATTTTAATAATTGCACAGTTTTTCTTGTGTTTGTTCCAAAGGCATAGTATATATAATTGAGGAAGAACAGGCAGAAAATACCTGAAACAAACAAAAGGCATGGAAAAAGCAAGGTGGGAGACAGATGGAATACAGGACAGTATATCAGGGCGGCAAGGGCGAGATCGTGGAAAAAAAGTCCCGGTTTATCGCGGAAGTATTTTTGGTGCACTCGGAGGAGGAAGCCATGCAGTATCTGGAACAGGTACGGAAAAAGTACTGGGATGCAAGGCATCACTGCTGGGCCTATGTAATCGGAGAAGAACGCGTGACAGAGCGCTGCAGTGATGATGGGGAACCGAGCGGTACAGCAGGCAAACCGATTCTGGAGGTCATCAGGGGAGCGGGACTTCACAATATTTTTGTAGTTGTGACACGGTATTTTGGCGGGACACTTCTCGGAACGGGAGGCTTGGTGAGAGCGTATACCGAATCAGCAAGAGAAGGGATTTCCCACAGTCAGATTATTACCAAAATCTATGGATTTAAACTGAATCTTACAACAGATTATACCGGATTGGGGAAAATTCAGTATCTGCTGGGACAAAGAGGGCTGACAATCCTGGACAGTGTGTATACAGAGAAAGTAGATCTGACTGTCCTGATTCCGAAAGAGGAGGAGTCAAAGCTGATCGCTGAGATCACAGAAGCGACAAATGGTCAGACCGGAATAACCAGAACAGGAGAGTGCTGGTTTGCCAACGTAGATGGTGAGATGGTCGTATTTGAATAAGTGACAATAAAAGGGGCTGTCGCAAAATGCATCTTTCATACACGATATCAGGCATGCCCGGTCAGACCCGGACAATATCTTGTAGAAATTTAGCACTTTGTGACAGCCCGATTTTGCCTGTAAGGCAGTGTCCCGGGGACGGCAGGACGCTGGACAGACGGGGCGGGCATAATGCCCTGTTTTAAAGGAAGGAGAAGATAAAGTGGCTCAGGAGCAGAAAAATGTACAGGAACCAGATCTTAACCAGTTGAGAAAGGTGCGCCGCGAGAAGCTGGCGGATCTTCAGCAAAGCGGAAAAGACCCGTTTGTCATCACGAAATATGACCGGACGCACCACAGCCGGGAGATAAGAGACCGCTATGAGGACCTGGAGGGGAAACAGGTGTCCGTCGCAGGGCGCATGATGTCCAAAAGGGTGATGGGAAAAGCATCATTCTGCAATATACAGGATCTGAAGGGAAACATACAGTCCTATGTGGCGAGAGACAGCGTTGGCGAAGAGAACTATAAAGAGTTCAAAAAGCTGGATGTGGGCGATGTGATCGGCGTGGAGGGAGAAGTGTTCAGGACAAAGACCGGCGAGATATCCATTCACGCATCACATGTGACCCTGCTCTCAAAGAGCCTGCAGATCCTTCCGGAGAAATTCCACGGGCTGACAAACACAGACACACGTTACCGCCAGAGATATGTGGATCTGATCATGAATCCGGAAGTGAAGGATACGTTTATCAAACGTTCCAGGATCTTAAGCGCAGTCCGCAGATATCTGGACGGCGAGGGATTTATGGAAGTGGAGACCCCGATGTTGGTGAGCAACGCGGGCGGCGCGGCGGCTCGGCCGTTTGAGACACATTTCAACGCACTCGACGAGGACTTTAAACTGCGCATTTCTCTGGAACTGTATTTAAAGAGGCTGATCGTGGGCGGTCTGGAGAAGGTTTATGAGATCGGGCGCGTGTTCCGCAACGAGGGACTTGATACGAGGCATAATCCGGAGTTCACTCTCATGGAGCTGTATCAGGCTTATACAGACTATAACGGCATGATGGATCTGACAGAGAACCTGTACCGCCATGTGGCGCAGGAGGTCCTCGGCACGACAAAGATCGTGTACAACGGCGTGGAGATGGATCTGGGCAAACCGTTCGAGCGCATCACCATGGTGGATGCCGTGAAGAAATACGCGGGTGTTGACTGGAATACAGTAGAGACGCTCGAGCAGGCGAGAGCGCTTGCAAAAGAGCATAATGTCGAATTTGAGGAGCGTCATAAAAAGGGCGACATCCTCTCCCTGTTCTTCGAGGAATTTGCAGAGGAGCATCTGATCCAGCCGGCGTTTGTGACAGATCATCCGATCGAGATCTCCCCGCTGACGAAAAAGAAACCGGAGAACCCGGATTATGTGGAGCGCTTTGAGTTCTTCATGAACGGTTGGGAGATGGCGAACGCTTACTCCGAGCTGAATGATCCGATCGACCAGAGGGCGCGTTTTAAAGCTCAGGAAGAACTCCTGGCTCAGGGGGACGAGGAAGCGAACACGACCGACGAGGATTTCCTGAACGCACTGGAGATCGGTATGCCTCCGACAGGCGGCATCGGCTTCGGTATTGACAGGATGTGTATGCTTCTCACAGACAGCGCGGCGATCAGGGATGTTCTGCTCTTCCCCACTATGAAGTCACAGGGGGCGGCAAAGAATGAGGCGAACAATGCGGCGCAGTCCGGCAGGCAGGCGGCGCCGGAGGAAAAGCCGGCAGAGAAGATCGACTTTTCAAAGGTAAAGATCGAGCTGCTGTTTGAAGAAATGATTGACTTTGATACTTTTGCAAAGGCAGATTACAGGGCTGTGAAGATCGAGGCGTGCGAGGCGGTTCCGAAATCCAAAAAGCTCCTGAAGTTCACACTGAACGACGGGACAGACCGGAAACGCACGATCTTAAGCGGGATTCACGAGTATTATGAGCCGGAAGAACTGGTCGGAAAGACTGCGATCGCTATCGTAAATCTGCCCCCGAGAAAGATGATGGGCATTGACTCCGAGGGGATGCTGATCTCGGCAGTACACGAGGAAGACGGCAGAGAAGGGCTGAATCTGCTGATGGTGGACGACCGGATCCCGGCGGGGGCGAAGCTGTATTAAAGATAAAAAATTAATATCCGACAATAAATTTTGAAATAATTTTGAGTTGTTACGAAGTACTGTTATCTGTAATCTATACGGGAAAAGCCATGATTTGGGCACTTTTGAAAGAAAAAATTTTTGAAAGTGCCCTTTTTGTGTTTTGGCAAAGTCAAGACCGGCGATTTAGCCAGTGATCTTGACTTTCCTTTATGTCATTTGATACCGGTTGTGTGCTATGGAGCTGTTATAAAGAAATGGCAGGAAATAACAACCGGGTGAGGAAAAAAATATTGACATAAGGTATTGTGGGCTATATTATACAAATATGATTTTGAATGTAGTATATTTTTGTGAAAAATGCGAGGAAAGTGCGGGGATTGTGGTGCGAGAAATGGATGGCAGGAAATTATTTTATAAGTTGTTGCTTGAGCAGACAAAATGTAAAAAAGTATCTGAAATTGCGGATGAAATGAACATCTCGAAAAAGAGCATTTATAATTATCTTGGAGATCTGGAAAAGGATCTGCCAAAGTATGGGCTGAAAATAAAAAAGTCAGGGGATGGAATACTGATTACGGGACCGGTGGAAGGACGGAGAGAACTTTTGAAGAAACTCTTGGACGAGTCAGAATATTCAACAGAAGAGCGGCGGGAAATTATCTATGAAAATTTTTTGATGAACGGAGCGGTTCTGTCTATTAACACGTTGTCGGATTTTTATACTGTCAGCCGTTCGAGCATAGTGAATGATATCAAGTCGGTTGAAAAGATGTTAAAAGAGCAGGACCTGTTTTTGAAAAGAGATTCCTCCGGGACTTTTCTGGATGGAAAAGAAGTGGATATCCGCGAAGCTCAAAATGATTTTATTTATCGAAAAATTGAGAGGGATATTTTATTTAACGAAAGTATCACGATTAAATATGCCAAAATACTGCTCGGGAAATATGTTCCTCAACATTACATTGATCTGGCAGAGCATATGACCGGGTATGTAAAAGAGGAACTTCGTTTTGAGATGAATCTTATCTATCATCTGCAGGTGCTGATCAAATTTGTTATTTTTTTGAACCGGGTTAACAACAGACATTTTCTTCCAAAGGAGGAGCGGCCTTCTTTGAGTACAGAGGTGTACCAGTTGAGAACATATCCTGTGGCACAGCAACTTTGCGGACATGTTGAAAAAGAGTGTCGGGGGCTTTGCATTCCCCAAGCTGAAATAAACTATGTAAATAAAATTATAAATTCAGTGTACAGACTGGAAAATGATGTTAAATTTGTGGCAGATTCCGAGAACATTAAAGAAATGGTAATCCATATGATAGAGTCTGTAAATGCTATTTTTTCAGATGCGCTCATTAATGACAATCTTCTAATCAATGGATTGGAAAGGCATTTTACGGCGATGCTGAACAGGATATCCAATCATGTAAAGATCGTGAATCCGTACATACATCAGATAAAAAAACAGTATGCGGCGCTGTTTTCTGTTGTGTCACTGGCTTGTTCCGTAATAGAAAATTATTCCGGGTTTACATTGTCAGAAGATGAAACAGGATTTATCCTGATTCACTTTCAGGCGGCAGTAGAGCGGTTGAATATGTCCCGGAAGATAATTATAATCGTTGACAATATCGACGCGTATACTTCGATTCTGGAAAGCCAGATCCGCAAGAACTTTATTTTGTTTGATGTAATAGAGCTGGCTGAACTTAAGAAGGTAGAATTGGAATATATCAATGAATTTGACTTTGCTGTCACGACCCTGGAGGTAAAAGGAATCAGAATCCCCCATGTCCAGGTATCCGCGATGCTGACTGAGAGGGATCTGGAGGCGATTAATAAAGAGTATTATGCATTGTCTCAATGTGTAAAAATGAAGAGATATACTTTCATGCTGAATTGTCTGGACGAGACGATCATTTTATTACAGAAGAAGTATAAAAGTATGGAGGAGTGTGTAAAAGAAGTGTGCGCTATCCTGGAGAAGGACGGATGTATAGAAGACGGCTTCTATGATTCTGTAATAAGCAGAGAGAGGATTGCGCCGACAAACATTGTGGATGGTATTGCACTGCCCCATGGACTGAATAAGTATGTCAAGGAAAACCGGATTGCGATCGTGACTTTAAAAAAACCGATTTCGTGGGGAAACGACCGCGTCAGTACGATATTTCTCGTAGCAATTAATTTTTCGAATATAATGGTATCGAAAAAGGCTCTTGAAGAATTGTATTTCTGTATCAGCGATGAAGACTTTATATCAGAATTAAAATCCTGTATGGATGTAAAAGAGGTTTATCAACTGTTTGAGACAGTCTGATAAAATTAAGGATGGACAGAGGAATCAATCCCCCGCCCTGATTGCGCACAGCGCAGTCGGAGAGGGGGATCATTTTTTTCACAGAAGAGTGAAGTTTATGGTATACCAGGATCGGAGGGGGAAAAGGAAGGGAATGGTATATCAATTTCCAGAAAGAAAATGTAAAGAGCTGGTATACCAATCAGTTAAAATAAAGTGAAATACTTTGATATTTTTGAATTGTTAACTCGAGGTTAAAATTAAATCATCAGGAACAGGGAGAAGGAGGTGAAAGAAATGTTTGAACCCGCGCTTGTCGATTTTACAAACCAGACATTTCAGGACAAGGAGGAGGTGATCCGGTATATAGCAGAAATGGTCTGGGAAAATAAGAAAATTGAGGATAAGCAGGCTTACATAAACGCGGTGTTAAAACGAGAGCAGACGGCATCCACGGAGATGGGCGATCAGATCGCAATTCCACATGGAGAAAGCGATACTGTCAGGGAATGCTTTGTCGCAGTGTTAAAGCTGGCAAAGCCTGTTGTCTGGGATCAGAATGAAGTGGCGCTAGTTTTTAACATCGGGATTTCAAAAGGGAAAAAGAGTAAAGAGCATATAGAAATTCTGGCAAGGTTATGTACAAATCTGATGGTAGAGGAAGACAGAGAAAAATTGTACGATGCAAAGAACAGAGAAGAATTATGCGATGTACTAAAATCTATGGGAGGTGTTTGAACAGTCATGAAGATTGTAGCAGTAGCGGCATGCACAACAGGAATTGCCCACACATATATGGCGATGTCGGCGATCCAGCAGGAAGCGAAGAAGAGAGGGCATGATGTAAAAGTTGAAACTCAGGGAGCGATCGGAATTGAAAACGAGCTGAGCTTACAGGATGTAAAAGAGGCGGACGTAGTTTTGCTTGCAGTCAGCGTTGCGATCGAGGGACGGGAGCGGTTTGAAGAGAAGGAAGAGGAAGGAAAAGTGTATAACGTTGACCCGTCAGTAGTAATCAAATCAACAGGCAAAGTATTCGATAAATTAGAAGAAATAAAGTAGAGGTGTGGTATGGGAGATTTTAAAATAAAAGAGATAAAAAATTACATGATGACAGGAATATCATATCTGATCCCCGTCTGCATTATCGGAGGCATGTTTTTCGCAATTTCGATTGGGTTTGGCGGCGAGTATGTCCAGGACCAGGGGATCGTAGTTGCAAATCAGTTTCTGGCGAATCTTCAGACAATCGGATCATCAGGACTTTTCATCATGATCCCGGTAGTGGGTGCATATATCGCTTATGCGATTGCCGGTAAACCGGCGCTGGCTCCGGCATTTGTACTCTGCTACATGGCGAATATCGAAGTTGGGGCGACGGCGACAAAAACAGGGTTTCTCGGGGCACTGCTTCTTGGCCTGGCAACTGGTATTATGGTTTCATATCTGAAAAAAATTAAATGGCCAGATATGATAAAGCCTATTGTGCCGATCATTATCATTCCACTCGTTACAGTGTTTGTTTTGGGAATGACCTACATCTATGTACTGCTTGCGCCGCTCAGCATGTTCGTGAACGCGCTTACAGGACTACTGGAGGGACTCTCCACAACAAGTATGATCCTTGTCGCTGTTGTGATCGGTATAATGCTTGCCGTTGATATGGGCGGCCCGATCAATAAAACATGTACGCTGTTTTTATATATGATGGCAGAAACAGGACGTTATGAGTTTTTTGCTTTTCTGGCAGCAGGCGCCTGTATTCCCGCAATTGGAATGGGAATAGCTACATTTATATCTAAGAAACGGTATACCGAAAACGAGCGTGTTGCGGGGATTACTTCATTCATTATGGGATGTATGGGGCTGACAGAAGGCGCGATCCCGCTGGCAGCTGTGGATCCGGCAAGAGTAATTCCGTCTATCTGTGTGGGAGGCGCAGTGGGAAACGCGCTGGTATATCTGTTCGGATGTATTAATTACTGTCCGCATGGAGGGTTTATCGTTATACCGGCAATTACAGGGAAACTCGGATACGTGATCGCGGTGCTTGCTGGAAGTGCGGTGACTGCGATCATGGTGAATCTGCTGAAAAAGCCTGTCCAGGTGAAAGCGGCAGATAACAGAAAAGAGGACTGAAGGATTACAGGAGGCAGTTTGGAGTGAATAAATCTTATTATGAACCGATTGTAAAATACCATGAGAACATGAGTACAGAAGAGTTAAAGAAATTGGCTCTTCAGTTGAGAAGAGATGTGGCGGATTTAATCAATTTCGCAGGAACCAGATCCGGGCATGTCGGAGGAGAATTTTCGATTGCAGACGTGATGGCCGCTCTGTATGGAAGATATCTGAGGCTGAAACCAGATGAACCACAATGGGAAGGAAGGGATATTATGCTCCTTTCCAAAGGACACAATTCAGGGGTACAGTATGCGGCGCTTGCGTTCCGTGGAATTATCAGCAGAGACACACTTTTCAATGAAATGAATAAATCCACATCACTGTTGCAGGAGCATGCCTGCACTTCGATTCCGGGAATTGCTCCGACAGGAGCGCTTGGAATGGGCCTTTCAGCAGGAGCGGGAATGGCGTGGGCAGTTAAGAATGATAAAAAAGACAACAGAGTGTTCGTCGTACTGGGAGACGGAGAATGTACAGAGGGACAGATATGGGAAGCGGCCATGTTTGCCAATAATTATAATCTCGACAACCTGACGGCAGTCGTTGATTATAATCAATATGTGATAACGGGAAATATCCAGGATATTATCCATGCAGGATCCTTTGCTGACAAGTTTAAAGCGTTCGGCTGGGATGTGCAGGTTGTTGATGGACATAACATGGAAGAGATTACCCGGGCGCTGGATCATGCGCTGGATCTGTCGTATGCACCGGGGAGGCCGAGGGCGATTATCGCAAACACGGTCAAGGGATATCCGGTTTCATTTATGGTTAAAGATCCCATCACCTATCATTCTGCACATTTTAATGATGAGATTTATAAAAAAGTAATGGAGGAATTAGCATAGTGGCAGGAACAATTTATGGATCAAAATTGCAGGGCATGCGTGCCGCAGTCGGGGACACTCTGGCTGAACTGGGAAGAAAAAACGAGAAAATTGTCGTTATTGATGCGGAGACTGCTGTTGCGACGAATATTATGCCGTTTAAAAATGAGTTTCCGGAAAGATTTTTGACAACGTGTATTGCAGAGCAGAATGCGATCAGCGTAGCTTACGGAGTGCAGAGGATGGGATATATCCCGTTTGTACCGTTATTCGCATCTTTTATCGCTCGAAGATCGTTTGACCAGATTTTTGTTCAGGCTGGTTATGCAAATGCAAATATAAAAATGATGGGATGTTATGCGGGAATAACGCCTGCCAGTGTGGGGGCAACGCACCAGTCGTTTAATGACATTGCGGTGATGAGGACGATCCCTAATATTAAGATAATTGAGGCGTGCGATGCAGATGAGTTGAGTGAGGCGATAAAAGCGGCGGCCCAACATATCGGCCCGGTCTATATCCGGGTTGTGCGTTCGGATTTGGCTAAGTATGAAGTAAAGCAGATGCCGGAAGATTATCATTTTGAGTTGGGGAAAGCGACAGTAATAAGAGAGGGGGAGGATGTTACTCTGATTGGTTCTGGTATCATGGTTTCACGATGTAAAGAAGCTGCGGAAATCCTGCGCGGCAGAGGGATTTCTGCAGAGGTGATCAATGTGAGCACGATTAAACCGCTTGATACGGAAACGATCATCCGTTCTGCTTCCAAGACAAAACACGTAGTTACTGCGGAAAACAGTACGGTCATCGGAGGTCTGGGAGGGGCAGTGGCGGAAGTCTTAAGTGAAGAATGCCCTGTAAAAATGCGGAGAATCGGAATCAAAGACAGATTCGGACATTCCGGGCTTATTGATGAACTTTTGGAAATCTATAATCTGACAACAGGTGATATTGTAAAAAAAGCTCTGGAAGTGCTTGGATAATGGGATGTGAATATGAGATTGATACTTATTCGTCATGCAGAACCGGATTATGTGAGAGACAGTCTGACTGAAAAGGGATGGCGGGAGGCGGAGCTGCTGTCAGAGAGAGTGAGTGGATGGGATGTAACAGAGTTCTTCTGTTCACCCCTCGGAAGGGCTAAGGATACGGCGTCCAAAACCTTAAAGAAAATGAATCGGACTGCGGTTACTGCTGACTGGCTCAGTGAATTTTCATGCCAGGTGAAAAATCCGGT
>OBZH01001420.1_pt1 | contig 14587 bp, 7 predicted proteins | sample 1476881 | NCBI WGS metagenome assembly OBZH01 (sample SAMEA2580230, study PRJEB22360) | human gut metagenome | biome: human gut; feature: human-associated habitat; material: faeces | place: Denmark | collected 2008/2010 | reverse complement strand
GCCGGTATCCGAGGGTATGGTCGCTTTATTGGAGCCGTTCATCGATACGATCGTGATTTGTTCGATAACCGGCTTGGTTCTATTGTCATCCGGTACTTGGCTGAAAAAGTTTGAGAATAAGTTTCAGCAGGCGGATACAGTAGTCTTGTCCGGTGCTTATCATGAATCGGACCCGGACGGTAAATCCGCAGTGTCGGAGCATGTACTAGGGAATAAGCCCCTGCCTTTTTATACAGGCTCCTTGGAGGTCCGGAACGGACAGATCCTAAATACGGATATAACGTTACTACACGCACGTTCCTTTGCGGATAGCGTGCGGGTCAAGGAAGGGAAGGAGGTGTTGTTTAGTGGTACGCTCTCTGTACGTGACGGACGTATCGAATTACCTATGAATAAAGAGCGTGCGGTGTATTTAACCGGTAAGTCGCTGCTTCATTCCGCCCCCTTGTCTACGGAGGCGTTTAAGAAAGGTTTTTTAGGGGATTGGGGGCAGTTTATTATTCCGTTTTCCCTGTTGTTGTTTGCGTTTTCTACAACGATAGCATGGTCTTACTACGGTGATCGGGCGGTGACCTATCTTTGGGGAACGAAATATGTCCGTATTTACCACGTAATCTATATTGTCGGATTTTTCTTGGCCTCGTTCACGGATACTACTATTGTTTGGACATTATCCGGTATCACCGTGGCTTTGATGACGCTCCCGAACTTGATTGGTATCTTGCTGTTACATAAGGAAGTGAAAAGCTCTGTCAATGAGTATTGGCGACGGATGAAAGAGAAGTTATGAATGTCAATAACATTTTTTGTGTATAATACGCTTTGTATGTGTTTAATAACGCCTATCTTTGCCAATTGCCGGAATTTCAGGTTCTGGGTATTAGTTGAGAAGAGTAATGATTGAGAGTTGGCAAAGTTTTGATTGAATGAAGTATTTTACAAGGTTAATACGCTGGATATCTTCACAGGAGCATTTATATTTCTTATTTGCCCTGTTATTTATCATCCCAAACTGTGTGTTCTTTTTTACGGAACCGCTTCCCGTCACGGTCGGTATCGCCTCGTTGCTGATACCTTTGGCCTTTTGGATGTGTGTTTTATTAGTGGCCCGTAAACCGGGGATCGTGGTTTGGTGCCTGTTGCCGAAGGTTATATTAGATGGGGGGCAGTTGGTGCTTCTGTATCTTTTCGGACAGTCCGTGATAGCGGTTGATATGTATTTGAACCTTACCTGCTCGAACGCTTCCGAGGCTAGTGAGTTATTGGGGAATATCATTCTGGTGATCGGTTGCGTATTCTTTTTCTATACATTACCTACGCTGGTGCTCGCTTGTCGTTCGATACGGCAGAAAGAGAAACTGCGAAATCCTTTCCGGAAGAAATGGGCCAAGATCAGCCTAGGCATGTTTGTCGTGGGTTTGCTCCTTTGCTTCCTGTCTCCTTCGCAAGATCACCGGTTCTCATGGAAGGACGATGTATATCCGGCTAACGCCCTATACAATTTATATTTCGCCATAAATAAGGCGGAGAGGAACAGCAAGTATCATATTACTTCCGCCGACTTTAAGTTCGACGCCACTAAGCCGGAGCAAGCGGAGGGAAAACGGGAGATCTACGTCTTGGTAGTGGGAGAGACCTCCCGTGCTATGGAATGGAGCCTTTACGGATACGAGCGCAAGACGACTCCCCGTATGGAGGCTTTAGACGGATTGGTGCATTTCACGGATGTGGTGACGCAATCGAATAATACGCATAAAAGTGTCCCCATTATCCTGTCCGCTGCCAGCGCCGAGAATTATGGAGTCCTTTACGACGAGAAAAGTATCGTGACCGCTTTCAAAGAGGCTGGTTTCCGTACGCTCGTGATCGCCAACCAGAAACTAACGACCTCGATGATCGGCGCTTTTTACCGGGAGGCAGATACCTTTATCGATATGAGTGCATTTAATACGGGTTCTACGCTAACCTCCTTGCACGATGCGGCGATCTTGCCTTATCTAAAGAAGGAACTGGATAAAGAGGACGGTAATCTTTTCGTAGTACTGCATACTTATGGCTCGCATTTTAATTACCATGAACGTTATCCGAAGGAGTTCCGTTTCTATAGGCCGGATAAGGCGGAGGGAATTCGTGCCTCGTATAAAAAGGAGTTACGGAACGCTTATGATAATTCCATCCACTATACAGATTACGTGCTGGGGGAAATCGTGGATATGTTGGCGAAGACAAATGCTCCGGCATCCATGCTTTACTTAAGCGATCATGGAGAGGATATCTTCGATGATTCCAGAGCCCGTTATCTGCATGCGTCTCCGATACCGACCTATTACCAGTTGCATATCCCGTATGTGATCTGGTTCTCGAAGGCTTACCGGGAGTCATATCCCCAGAAATATCTGGAAGCGCAGGCACACGAGACTTATCCGGTTAGCACGAACAGCGTATTCCATACGATGCTTGATATAGCCGGTGTGCGGACTCCGGTGGCCGATTCCACGTTTGCCTTAACGAATCGTGCCTTCAAGGTACGTGACCGTATGTATCTGGGAGACCATGACGACCCGATCCCATTTTGGAAAGTCGGCTTAAAAAAGCAGGATTTTGAGATGATGGATAAATGGGATATCGCTTATGATAGGAATTAGACTGATCTCAACCGTATATGAAAGAGCAAAGCGGACATATTACTAGCAAGGTGATATTAGGCTATATTTTGCTGATTACCATTGCGGTCTGCTCGGTCGCTTACATTTATAATATAGTAGAGAAAGTGGCCGAGGAGGACGAGCCGGATCATCAGGCACGCCGGAAGGTGTACTTGGTCACTAATACGCTCTCCCTGCTCTATGAAAGCGAGGCGTTGGGGCAGTTGGTAGGCATGCCCCAGAACGAGTTCCGCCACTTCAATCGTACGTTGAATAAGGCCCATAATAACATGGATTCGTTGAGGACCTTGGTGACGGACTCCATGCAACTCCTGAAAATAGATACGATCGACATACTGCTGGAGCGTAAGCGATGGAATACCCGTCGTTTGCTTGAGACTTGGCAGGAAGCGAATACGGAGCGTCTTTATACGGAGAATATCGAGAAAATAATTGCCGTCCGGGATACAATCGTAAACGAGGTGCAGGTACAAGAGCGGGTAGAGGTCAAGCAAGATACGGTGGTAGTTCCCCGTAAGAAGCGGGGATTCTTCAAGCGTTTGGCCGACGTGTTCTCTCCCGGCAAGGAAGATACCAGCATCGTGGTGAACACGACCCGGGAGATCGTTACCGATACGTTGGTGAACGCTTATAATCCGACCGATACGATTGTCAGCGTGCTGAAAAGCATCCAAGACAGTGTGGCTTGGCAACGGCAACAACTGATGGATCAGTTGTTGGAAAGGGCCTCTAACTTACGGTATAACAATAGCGTGATTACCCGGGAGATCAACCAGATGCTCCGTAATATAGAGGAGGAGGAGATGGAGGCGTCGCTGGAAAGGGTCTATAAGAAGCAGGTACTATTAAGGGAGACCTCCCATTTGATCGCCGGAATCGCGATCGTCTCCGTGGTAATCGCCTTTCTGTTCCTCTTCTTTATCTCACGGGATATCTCACGAAGTAAATATTACCGTATGCAACTGGAAAAGGCGAAACAGGTCGCCGAGAGCTTATTGCGAAGCCGTGAGAAGCTGATGTTGACGATCAGCCACGATATACGGGCTCCGCTCTCTTCCATCATCGGATATATCGAGCTTTTGCTACGCCGCCATCCAGACGAGCGTCAGCAATATTATCTGGAGAACATGAAAGGTTCCTCGGATCATATCCTTTCCTTGGTGAACGACCTGTTGGATTTCCAGCGGTTGGAGTCCGGCGAGATGGAGGTGCATAGCGTTCCCTTCCGTGTCCCAGTCTTGTTCGATGAGATCTATACCAGCTTCCAGCCGATAGCGGAGGCGAAAGGCTTACGGTTTGTCTTGAACCTGAAACCGGAGGAGACTGGGCAAGTCTATATGGGCGACCCGATCCGTATCCGGCAGGTCGTAGGAAACCTCTTATCCAACGCTATCAAGTTCACGGAAGCGGGACGAGTCGTTTTGCTTGTCTCCCTCCAAAAACTTTCAATTATCAATTATCAATTATCTATTACCGTCAGCGATTCCGGTCCGGGCATCCCGAAAGAGGAACAAGAGCGGATATTCGGGGAGTTTACCCGCCTTGCCGATACGGAAGAGGCGGAAGGTTTCGGTCTGGGCCTCTCCATCACCCGTAAGCTTCTGTCCTTGATGAACGGTACGCTTGCTTTGGATAGTACCCCGGGAAAAGGCAGTGATTTCACGATCTTGCTACCTCTTCCCTTGGCTGATAACCAATCTTTGCCGGACGTAATGGCGGAGGCTCCGGATGCTGGTGAAGCCGAGGCTTTACCCTTGTTTGAGGGGCAAGATGTCTATTGTCTTCTGGTAGATGACGATCCTCTACAACTGGCCTTGACGGAGGAACTCTTGAAGCAGAGTCACGTGCAGGTGGTAGGTTGTACGAATCCGCATAACGTCCTCGAGCTATTGCGGAACACCGTATTCAACGCCATTATCACCGATATACAGATGCCGACGCTGGATGGCTATCATTTACTGGAGCGGATACGTACGTCCGGTATCCCCGGAACGGATGAGATCCCGGTGATCGCCCTATCTGCCAGTATCGCCAAGGAGCACGAGCATTATCTGGAGGCTGGTTTCACGGGTTTCTTGAACAAGCCGTTTACCGCCGCCCAATTAATCTCCTTGCTGAATGAGTTGCTGACACTCCATCTGGAGGCAAGGAGCGAGTTGAATTTCTCTTCGTTGACCGCTTTTGCCGGAGAGGATCCGGAGGCCTCAGCCTCTATACTGAAAACCTTCTCGGAGGAAACCCGCAAGAGCATCGACTTACTTCGGGATGCGTTAGAGGGAAAAGACCGGGAGGAAGCCTCCCGGATATCTCATAAGTTGATTCCCCTGTTCACGATGCTGGGGGCCAATTCATTGGTACAACACCTGCGGATCTTGGAGAAGAATGATGAGGAACTGACCGATTCCGGCTGGTACCACCTGCTGGGCGAGGTAATCGAGCAAGCGCTTGCTATCGTGAAGGATGCGGAGTCTGCCATCGGGTAATCTTGTGGAATCCGGTGTGGAATAAATACCCATCCGTGGAATGCCTTTCCCCATGCTTTTGAAATAAAATTCTACTTTATAGAAACAAAATTTATCTATTACTTGTTAAAGGATAAGTAGTTAGATATTCATTATCGTGCGTTTCGCTGGCTTTGGCACGATATTCGCTATCTATTTAATGAAATCGCAAGTGGGCGTTTCTACATTTAAACCGTTAAAAACGAAAGTCATGAATTTATTCATGGCGAAAGATTAAGTCCTGAGTATTCAATTTAAGTCTGCAAAAGAAAAAGGCATCCTTTCGAGGATGCTTTTTCTATTTAGTTTCGTTACTTTTGCCACGAAATAATAAAATCTACTGAATCATATCATGGAACACGCACTACAAGCCCGGCCCCGTATCGAGGTGGTCGACGCATTACGAGGATTTGCTGTTATGGCTATTATCCTATTGCATAATATCGAGCATTTTAACTTGTATAATTTTCCGGAGGCTACTACCGATTTTATGAAAGCCTTGGATAAAGGGGTATGGGATACCTTGTTCTTCCTCTTTTCCGGGAAGGCATACGCTATTTTCGCCCTGCTGTTCGGTTTTAGTTTTTTCATCCAGTTTGATAACCAAGCGAGGAAAGGGAAGGACTTCCGGCTTCGTTTCTTCTGGCGGTTGGTGCTCCTATTCTTTATCGGTTGCTTCAACGCATCGTTCTTCCCGGGGGAGATCTTGGTGCTTTATTCGATCTTGGGTATTGTGTTGATACCGGTTTGCAAGTTGAGTAATAAGGTGGTATTGGCGATCGCCGTGGTCTTGATGCTACAGCCTATGGAGTGGGGTAAATTCATGTATGCCCTGATGCATCCGGAATATGTGGCATCCAAGGAACAATGGCTGGTGCACTGTATGCGGATCTTTCCGTATATGGAAGGTACCAGCTTTTGGGAAATGGTCAAGTCCAATCTGTGGGACGGGCAGCTGTATAGCCTTCTCTGGGCTTGGAGCTATGGACGTTTCTTCCAGACATCGGCTCTCTTTATGCTGGGTATGTTGTTGGGGCGCAAGGGATTGTTTGTCGATCCGGAGAAGCACCGGACGTTTTGGACAAGGACCTTTGTTATCGGGGTAGTTTGTTTCATTCCCCTCTATTATCTGTCCCTTTCCCTACCCGGTTTGCTGGAGCGTACCGAAGAGCTTCGCCCGATGAGCACGATCGTGTCTTCCTTGCGTAATTTCTCGTTCATGTGCGTATTGGTATCCTCCTTTATCTTCTTGTGGCAGTGGAAGGCGCCGCATAAGGTGCTTCACGGGCTTGTGCCTTACGGGAAAATGAGCTTGACGAATTACCTCACGCAATCGATGGTAGGCTCTTTCATCTATTTCGGATACGGTTTATCCCTGTATGACGATCTGGGAACGACCGCCAGCTTCGCCGTAGGAATCCTTCTTTTCATTCTCCAGCTAGGTTTTTGCCACTGGTGGCTGGCCCATCATAAACAAGGTCCTTTCGAGGGAGTATGGCGTAAAGCTACGTGGATGTTTTCTTGATTCGTTTTATTTATTTACCTTTGTGGTTACTATAAATAATCTGAGTGGGTATGTTGTCGATTCTAATCGTTGAAGATGATATAACTTTTTCCTTGATGCTTACCACATGGCTGGGTAAGAAAGGGTTTGTCGTAAGATCCTCGTCCTCTGTCTCCGACGCTAAACGGAGGCTGGGGGAGGAAGCGTTCGATTTGGTTATATCGGATTTACGCCTGCCGGATAGTGACGGGATCGACTTATTGAAATGGCTGAAAAGCACTCATCCTTCCTTACCCCTTATCATGATGACCAGTTATGCGGAGATACAAACGGCGGTTCAGGCGATGAAGCTGGGAGCGGCGGATTATATCGCCAAGCCGCTGAACCCGGATGAGTTGCTGGGAAAGATCAGGGAGCTTGCGCACGTGGAGGAGAAGGCTCCGGCGAGAGTCCCGGTTCCCTCGGCCCCGGATCTTTATATCGAGGGGCAGAGCCAAGCGGCCCGCCAGCTTTATGAGCATGTGCGTTTGGTGGCTCCGACGGATATGTCGGTATTGGTGACCGGCGCTAGCGGTACCGGTAAGGAGTACATCGCCCGTCGGATTCACGAGCAAAGTAATCGTAGCAAGGCTCCGTTTGTCGCCGTGGATTGCGGCGCTATCCCCAAGGAATTGGCGGCTTCCGAGTTCTTCGGCCACGTGAAAGGTTCTTTTACGGGGGCGATCGAGAACAAGACCGGGGCGTTCGTGGCGGCCCAAGGCGGTACGATCTTCTTGGATGAGATCGGGAACCTGACGTATGAGGTGCAGGTCCAGCTATTGCGTGCCCTGCAGGAGCGCAAGGTGAAGCCGATCGGGAGCAATCAGGAGATCGCCATCAACGTACGTCTGATATCCGCTACGAACGAGAACTTGCGGCAGGCGATCGAGAAAGGAGATTTCCGTGAGGACCTGTACCATCGTATCAATGAGTTCACGATCCGTATCCCGGACTTGAAAGAGCGAAAAGAGGATTTGCTCTTGTTCGCCAACCACTTCCTCGATCTGGCGAATAGCGAGCTCCAGAAAGATATCATCGGTTTCGACAACGATACCATGCAATTGTTCCAATCCTATTCTTGGCCGGGCAACCTGCGGCAGATGAAGAACGTCATCAAGTACGCTACCTTATTGGCGACCGGCCGATACATCACCCGCAAGGAACTCCCGGAGGAACTGACGGAGAACCTCCTGTCGCACGCCAACATCCAGCTAAAGAACGTGGAGCACGAACGAGACCTTATCCGTAAGGCCCTCCAAGAGTGCGGCAACAATAAGACCCGTGCGGCCCAGTTATTGGGCATCGACCGGAAGACGCTTTACAATAAGCTGAAGATTTATCAGTTGGATTGAAAATTCCGTGTTTTATGTGAGTGCTTAAGGCCTATTGGGAGCCTCTGGCTTGTATGATGGGTCTGTTGCGAAATAGAAGTTTATTCTGACTATTTGCTTCATATTATACGAATATGTTGACATACCCTTCGTGCGAAAGTGACAAGATAATGAGATAGGCGTGGCAATAAACACGCTTTTTCTTGAAAAAGGGGTCGATTTTGTACACGATAGGTGGCGAAACCTGTTGCGATAGGTCGTATTGCCCAATGCCGATACTCGCGTTAGGCATTATGAGCGGTCACGCATAGGGTTATGAGTACTCATGAATGGGCATTCTTTCCGTGTTATACCCCTATTGTAACATCGCTTTTTCCCTTTTCTTGCCTCAAAATATGAGATACGATGAATTAATTTCGCTGGAGCGAGAGGCTGTTTTTCTGTATTCATCTGTCAACGAGACAAATGCTGCTTTTTCTTCTCGTATTTGGAAACGAGCCGTACCTTTGCCCGAAAAAATCGATTCTCCGAGACTTTGGTTTTCATATTGTCAAATTGCTAGATTGCATGTTATTGCCAAGAGAAGATCATTAGGGGCCTTTTCCACATCGACACCAACCGCCTTTGCCGGGAACAGGAACTTAGGCATGATAAGCTGATTGAATGGTTGGAGTAGGGTGAATAGTCTTTTGTTATTCTTTTTTTAACATGATGTAAAATAAATATGTCTTATTTATCAAGGATATTTTCTTTAGATTATTATTAATTATAGTTAATTGATGTAATGATATTTGTGTGTTTAATAACTTCGCATCATAATAAAACCTACCTTTGTTGTCAATAATGTTCAATAAGTTGATTAAAATATACAACTTCTTTTTTCAAAACGGTGTTATAGGGTAATATTTAATGTTTAAGCATATGAAGAGATGTATTTTTACGAAAGTAAAGTTCATGGCACTGTTCCTGTTTGCGGTGCTGATGACCGCATGTACAGCGGACGTGTACGAGCCGAAGCCGGATCCCGATCCAAAGCCGGGACCGGACGAGAGTACAAATGGTATTCCGAATGATTTTGATTATTCAACAAAGGCTAGCCATAAATTGACTGTTAAAGTCTTGGATGAATATGAGGGGAAACGTTATTATACGATAGAAGTATTTGGTTCGGACCCTATCACTGATCCTAATTCTGTTTTCTATGTTGGAGGTAAAACAAACTCAAGGAATCCATTTATTGTTGATTTGGCTTTACCTAAGACTCAAGAATATATTTATATTAAGAAAACGGATGCACAAGGGTATAGTACTGTTGTAAGCTTAGAGGTGAAAGAAGGCGATTTATTATTGGATTATACGGATCCAGTTATTACAAAATCTTTTTTGCGTAGTGACAGTGGGGTTAGTGATCAAGAAATAACACGTTGGCTCACCCCGCTTTCGGAGAAGGAAATTGAGAAGTTGGATAAAAAAGCTGAGATGAAAGATGTAATAGAGCTACGGAGTGGTATGACTCTTGATAAAAATAAGAGTTATAAAATTACGAGCGGAAAGGTCAACAATGTCGTTTTCCCTGATAACGAGAACTACACTCTTTATATTTTTAGCGGCGCTACCTTGGATTTAGCTTCTTCAGCCTCACCATTGACAAAAAACAGTCAAATTGTAGTTTTTCATGGAGGTCAGATAATTGGCTCTAAGGCTGTTCTGAAAATTGATGGAAATTCTCAATTGGTTAATATGGGTAAAGTAGATATTAATAGAATAGAAACTCTACCTTCGCCACATAGTTCAATTTATAATCATACGAATTCGGAAATTACTGTAAACTCAATGCATTTGAATGGAGGTGAACTTCATAATCATTGTTTGGTAAAGGTTGGTACTTTCTCTTTTGATGGATCTGCTTCCGGATTATATTTAAATCGGGGTTCTTCTGTAATTTCCGGGAATTTTATATATGGTTATGATACGAAAATATCGATGGCGGAACATTCCTTGTTTGAGACAGATGCGTTGAATCCAGCTCAAACAGGTCCTGTATCCTTAGTTGTAGAGGATGCGGATGCCAATCAATATGGAGATGGGAATAGTGCCAAATTGTTTAAGGTGAATGGTGTATTGGATTATACATCTGTTCAGATAACAGGCTTTTTCTGGAGTGATTTATATACTTATGCGCAAAGTGAAGTAAATTATTCAGCTAATAAGAATGGTGCGTTAAGAGTGGTTGGCAATAAATGCCCTGTAAATATATCCGGTGATTGTTTTGGTGATATCAATTACAGTAAAGATGAGCCTTTTACAGACGAATCCGAGACGCCTGAGTATAAACCTGAATATGATAAGACAGAAGCTTATGTCTATTTATTTGAAGACAATTGGCCTAATTTTGGTGACTATGATATGAATGACTTGGTTATGATTGTCAGCATCATAAATACGACAGAGGCTAGCAGTGAAGGTATTAATGCAAAAACTGTATATTTATCAACAAGTGTTAGGGCTGTAGGTGCAACGAAATCTTTATATGCTTTTGCGAAGATCCAAGGAACAGACAAGGTTATTAATTTATTGGAAGGAAAAGAGGCGCATGAGTTCATGAATAGCGAGCCAGGTCAAATAATAAATACATATAATAAGACTTGTGAAGCACGTGAAAGCTTGATAGAAGTAGATGTGAATGGCATGAGCGGAGTTGTGAATGCTAACAACTTAAACGTTTTTATTGTTTGGGGTGATCCTAATAAGAATAAAAAGAACGAGGTCCATATAGCTGGTTTTTTAGGGACGGAACAAGCAGCCACGGCCTTAACAAGTGATGAATATTATCGATATAAGTATAATGAGAATATTGATAATTCAACAGAGGAATTTAATAATATGATGTGGGGATTGATGATCCCTAAATCATCTTTTGATTCATATCCTAGAGAAGGTATTTCTATTATGGATGCATATCCTCAATTTATGAATTGGGCCAAGTCTGGAGGAAAAGATGTTTTGGATTGGTATACTTTAGGTGTCAATGATCTTCTTTACCAAGGAGATTCTGCTAAAGATAAGTGATCATAGCATCTAAATGATAATTTTATTTGTCGTAAACAGTAAATAGATTTAAGAATAAAAACGGATTGCGGGAACTTTATCCTTAGCAATCCGTTTTTCATTTCTATTAATCCAGCATCAAACTCATATAAGCCATCCTACCTTGATAACCCATCAGTTGTCGTGTTAGCGTTTGGTTATCCATTTGTTCCAAGTCTTTTTTGGAGACGGGGCTTTCGTGTTGTTTGGATAGCCAGAGGTGGATCATGCGTTTCGTGTCGATGATGCGGGCCATACCCATAGGTAAGGTACCCGGAGGGGTGGGAGGGGTATTGACCGTCGCTTGTGATATGTTATTTTGCAGGGTAAGCTCTTGCAATATTAATTCCTTGATCTCTTCCGAGTCGTAAAGAAGTTCCTTGATAAAAAGCTTTTTGTCGGACGGCGCTGTACCCGCCTCAAGAGGTAGTGCGAAAGCCATGCCAACCACCTTCTCGTTCTCGTCCAAGGCCGTGTACATTCCTCCGTTATCTAATTGCAGATCCCGGAGTATTGTGATGAAATCATCCTGCGAGTGCAAGATACAGGAAGGGCGTTCACGTAATTTGCGGTTGAAATAAGCGAACAATTCGTCGGTTGTCGGTACCTCCGGTTGGATAACCGTTATCTTCGGGAGTTGAACCGGCGTATTCGGGCGGATATACGTCTCCACGGAATAATCGAATGCCTCGGTATAACCCTGTTCCCGGTAATAGTCGAATAGCCAAGGATCGGCAGGGATCAAGGCGGAGATAGCGACCTCACGCCGTTCCATTTCCTCGAATGTCTCTTGCAAGAGTTGCCGCATAAGCCCCTGACCCCTTTCTTCCGGAGCCGTGCACACCCCGGAGATATAGGCCACCGAGATCTCGGTACCCAAATAAGTCATCGTATAAGGAACTATCTGCAAGGCAGATACTATTTTACCGTCCTTCTCGATGGTCATTGCGTTCTCGTCCTTGTAAACACGATCAAAATAAAGGCTGATAAATGCCTCGGAATCCCCGAAGCAGGTACGCCATAAGTTTACGATTTGTTGTTTCTTGTCCATAATTTATTTAGTTTGCGTAAGTTGCTTTTTTATTGCGGCACTCTTCTCTAATAGTATGGTAGGCTGATAAGAAAGCTTCGCTTGGCGCAACCCCGGTATGCCGAGATCCTCCTCCCGGTTCACGTAAGTATACTGTTCCGGAAGGTGAGAAGCGAACTCTTGGTTAATCACCGTATAGGCACCGTCGAAATTCACATCCGCTTTCTCCACGTGAACCCCGAATGTATTATGGTTGATAGGGGCCCCGAAAGAGAAAGCGATAATCTCGTTATCCACCCGGAGAGCGCCACCGATCAGGCCTAGGCTGTCAAAATGATGCAAGGCATAGGTAAGGGAGCGACGTTCGTCATTAAGCTCTTCCTCGTCATTATCTCCATTATTTGCCTTATACCATTTACATTCCAGTTTCAGGCATTGCGGTACGATATCCGGCGTGATAGGGACATACTCGTACGAATAACGTTTCTTGAAATTATTGATATGATTACGCTTGGATTGATATTTCTTACCCCGTAAGGTAGCTAAATCCTCCCGTAAATAAATATAGTCGAAATAATCCCGCTCCGGGATATAGAAAAAGCTTCCGGGAAGTGCGCCTTCCAGTTGCTCCTTGGCGTCGGGGGTGATACCCAGCATACAGAGCGGATGTCCATATTTTAAGGAATCCTCTTCTAGCAAACGAACGGCACCCGCTAAATCTCCATCCCCGACAGGCATCATATAGGCGAAACGGCTCTTGTCCTCGATCATGAAACGGATTAATAAATAGCCATCCACGATAGCGAATTCGCTGTCATATAAGAAACGCCAACTGCACATGTTCGCGAATGAGAAATCACAATTGCGATAATCGCTGGGAAATGTAAATGAGGTTATGATCTCTTTGTCTTCTAACCTAATCGGTTTAAACGGTATATCCATAAATTTTCTTGTACTGTTTTACAACTGCAAATATAAAACTAAAATGCATGTGCGAATGTTTAGAATGGGAATAATAAAGGTGATATAAATACCATCACGATTCCCATCACGATTTGTAAAGGTAACCCTACCTTTACATAGTCCATAAATGTATATTTTCCGGTGGACTTAACGAGTGCGTTAAGGATGAGGCGAAGCATATTGTCCGTTATTTTGTTGTTTCGGGAAAAATGGCTAAACTTATAGGTTGAACAGCCATTTTGTAAAATAGGGGCTGGAGCTATTTTTGCAATATGAAATTCGCAACAATTAGGTTAAAACGAATGTTATTTTAATGTCTAACGAAAAGAAGATAAATCAGAGATGAAAAAGTACGATGCGATTATTATTGGTTTTGGGAAAGGTGGAAAAACCTTGGCGGCGGATTTGGCCAACCATGGATGGAATGTAGCTGTGGTGGAGCGTTCGACGGGTATGTACGGAGGTACTTGTATCAATATCGGCTGTATACCGACGAAAGCGCTTGTACATTACGCTCAAGTGACAGGGTATCGCAGACCTTCTACCTTCGAGCAATATGCGGAGGAGTTTAAGCAGGCGATCCTCGCCAAGGAGAAACTGACCTCTTTGCTTCGTGAGAAGAATTTCAAGAATCTGGATGATCGGGAGACCGTAACGGTCTATACCGGAGAGGCTTCTTTTCGTTCCCCTTATGAGATTGTCGTGAAAACGGATACGGACTCTTTCTTGCTGGAAGGCGAGAAGATATTCATCAATACCGGAGCCACGACGATTATTCCTACGATAAGCGGTATCGAGGATAATCCTTACGTATATACAAGTACTTCCATTATGGAACTGGAGAAACTGCCACGGCATCTGGTTATTGTCGGAGGCGGATATATCGGGCTGGAATTCGCTTCCATGTTCGCCGGTTTTGGGTCGAAGGTAACGATCTTGGAGGCAGGGGAGGTGTTCATCCCTCGTGAGGACCGGGACATCGCCGATTCGGTGAAGTCCACGCTAGAGAAAAAAGGGATCACCATTCATTTGAACACGGTTGTGCAGACGATTGAGCAGGATGTTGAGCGGGCTGCGGTGATCTGCCGTAACGCTATCTCGGGAGATACCTTGCGGCTGGATGCTGAGGCGGTGCTTTTGGCTACCGGCCGTAAACCGAATACGGAAAGCCTAAATCTGCAGGCCGCCGGAATACAGACGACTAATCGTGGCGCTATCGAGGTGGATAGTAAGTTGCGTACCAATATCCCTAATATCTGGGCGATCGGGGATGTACATGGCGGATTACAATTCACCTATCTGTCTTTGGATGATTACCGTATTATCCGGGAAGAGCTGTTTGGTAATGGTTTCCGGAGCTTGGACGATCGGGAAGCAGTGGCTTATTCCGTATTCATCGATCCTCCGTTGGCCCATGTCGGGTTGAACGAGACGCAAGCCCGTAAGATGGAGAAAAATATAAAGGT
>OBZH01001413.1_pt1 | contig 14637 bp, 13 predicted proteins | sample 1476881 | NCBI WGS metagenome assembly OBZH01 (sample SAMEA2580230, study PRJEB22360) | human gut metagenome | biome: human gut; feature: human-associated habitat; material: faeces | place: Denmark | collected 2008/2010 | reverse complement strand
TTCAACTCTTCCTTCTTCGGCAAAATACCTACCGGTGTTTGCACGCCCTCAGCGCGCCCTTCCTTAACGTCTAGCAGCCAAAGCAGCGCTCGCAGGTTGTCGCGGTAGCCAGGCCAGCAGAAGTGTCCGTCTTCCGGATCGCGCTGGAACCAGTTCACGTGCGCAAAAATGGGCTGTTCCTTCGCGGAGCCAATTATTTTCAACCAGTGGGTCGCGTAGTCCCCTTCGGGGTAGGACATGAAGGGGCGCATCGACATCGGATCGTAACGCAGCACGCCCTCCTTGCCTTCAGCCGCGAAAGTGGCTTGGGCTCCCAGGGTCAAACCGTCGTATACGCCCTCGGCTAGGTCGGTGATTGCCCGGATAAGCGGCTCCCGGTCCTTTACTCGCCCGCCAAAGATGATGGCGTCAATTGGCACCCCTTGCGGTTCTTCGTAATCGGGAGCCACGTTGGGCACGTTAGCCAAAGATGTGGTGAAGCGGGAATTGGGATGTGCCCACTCGTCTCCCTTGGCCTCGCAGCGCTGCCGATCGGCCGGGCGGTCGGAAATCTTTTCGCCCTTCCAATCCCGCCAGCCAGTAACGTCTTCGGGGTAGTCCGGGGTCTTACCTTCCCACCACAGCTCTTGGGTTTCGGGGTTGTAAGCGACGTTGGTGAAGAGCGTCTTAGAGCCTTCTTTGATGGCGTCCATGGCGGTGGGATTAGACTTCCAGTTGGTGTCCTTTGCCACGCCGAACGCGCCGTATTCGGGGTTCATGCCGTAAATCTTGCCGTCTTCGCCAACGTGCAGCCACACGATGTCATCGCCGTAGAAGTAAACTTCGTAGCGGTCACCCAAGGCGTCCGGGGCTAGCATCATAGCGAGGTTGGTTTTACCGGAAGCTGAGGGGAAGCCGCCGCACACGTAGTAGGTGTGATCCTTGAGCTTATCCTTAATCCCGATCAGCATGAACTGTTCGGAAAGGAATTCCCCGGAGGCCCAGCCGTCGTAAGAAGCTTGGCGCAGACCGTGGGCGATCTTGCCGAGCAGCGCGTTGCCACCGTAGGAGGAACCGAAGTGCAAAATTGTGCGTTCGTCGGCCACCGTGGCAAACAGGCGCTTATCCTTATCGGTGCCCTGCCCCAAGTTCTTCAGGTCGCCGGTCACGTGCACTGCGCGCACGAATTCTGCCGGATTTTCCAAATTGTTCAGGTGTTCTATGCCAACCCGGGCCATGCGGATCATGTGAAGAACCACGGTGAGGTTGTCGGTAAGTTCCACCCCGCGAGCCCACTTTTCTAGCGGCGATTTCGGCGGTGCCATCAGGTAGGGCACCACGTACATTGTTTTACTCCGGGAGGCGCCCTTCATGCTTTCCAACTGCCGGGCAGTTACTTCCGTGGCGTCGTGCCAGTTGTTGTAAATTCCGGCTTCTTGCGGATTGTGGGTGGCGACGACGGTGCGTTCCTCGCTGCGCGCCGTGTCCTTGTAGTAGGAGCGGGAGTAGTAGAGTCCATCACCCGCAGGTGCGATTTCACCGGTGGCTAGGCCTTCGGCGATGAGTCGGTCCTCATCCTTTGCGGAAATGACTTCGATGGCAGCGGGTTCGGTAATTCCGGCCCAGTGCGCTACATACTCAGCTACTGCGGGATTTTCCAGCCCGGCATCGCTGAGGATCTTGGCAATGTTATCCATATTTATTACTCCTAAAATTTCGTGTAGTAGAACATTAAATTTAGGATACCCGAAACTTTTGAAGCAAACCTGGATTTAAGTCCTGCCTGGAATAAATAGGAACAAAACCTGGGACGCTGCAGTATGGGCTAGCAAATCCGCTAATAGGAGAGCCCTCTGTAGGCTAGTTAGTTTCTTAACTCTCCCTTTTCTCCCGCCTATGTGTCGGCTAGATTACCCCGACATTACTTGACCAAATAGGGGGCACTCACGCTACTCTTTTGTTAGGCAAGGCTTACCTAATTAAATATTAGAAGGGATATATCGCATGAAAACACGCGACTTCATCAACATTGGCGTTTTTACCGCAATTTATTTTGTGCTAGTTTTCGGCACTGGAATGCTAGGCATCATTAATCCAGCAATGATGTTTGTGGGCTATGCCTTAGGTCTTATCGCTAACGGCGCCGTAATCATGCTATTTAAGTCGCGGGTACCGAAGATTGGCGCCTTGGCATTAATGGGACTATTAGTCGGGATTTTAATGGTAATTACCGGGCACCCCTGGGTTACTGCCCTACTTACACCTTTGCTGGGACTAGCCGCAGACTTCCTCTTCGCTAAAAAATCAGCGGTTTTTCGGGTCCTAGGATACGCCGTCATGTCCGTATGGTACGTGGTGCCCTGGTTCCCGGTATTCATTGACGCTCAGGGCTACTACAAATATATTGCTGACTCTATGGGGACTGCCTATGCAGATTCATTACGCTGGTTCTTGTCACCATGGATGATTGTGGCCTGGGGCGTGGGAATTTTCATTCTCGGGCTTATCGGCGGAGTCTTCGGAAATTCTCTAATGGCGCGGCACTTCCGTAAAGCTGGCATCGCAAAGTAATGAGCCTTCAATGCCAAACTAGCGCCCCCGGATCAGCAGCAAGCTATCACCAAGATCAGGTCACCAGCGCTGAAATCTTAGCAGCTAACCAACGGCATTCCCGGCCAGATCCGCGCACCGTAATACTGGTTATATTCGTATTAAATGCCCTGGTAATGTCGCGACTACCCATAGTGATCACTTTCCTGGTAGCCGGTATTGCGCTCTTGGCTTTACTATTGTCACACTGCTATTCATGGGCGCTAGGTTTCCTCGCCGTGGAAGGAACCTGGGTCGCTTGTATCTATCTTTTCCCCAGAATCTGGCCAAGCGCCCTCACCGCGTTCCTAATGGTTTTAGGCTACTGGATGATAAGGATTTGCACTGTTGGCGGTCTGGCAGGTTACGCGATTAAAACTATCGTCCCCGGAGAACTCGTAGCCGGTCTTCGCAGCTTACGCATACCGATAGCTGTAACCGTTCCCCTGGTAGTGCTACTACGATTCATACCGACAGTATTTCGGGAATACCGCGCAGTAAGAGAAGCAATGTCCCTGCGGGGATTACAAATGGGATGGCGCGCCCTCTTACATCCCCTCCATTTTCTAGAAATGGTTTTAGTTCCCTTACTGGCATCCTGCGCCCGAACCGCTGATGAAATGACCGCCGCCGGCATGGTGCGCGGTTTAGGGTCCACTATTTACCCAAGTACTTTGAAACAGCTGCGATTCAGCCGACTGGATGCCCTCTGGATACTGACGCTAATCGCCCTGATTGCTCTCATCCCCTACTCAGACCATCTAGCTATACTCTCGGGTGGATTCAAATGAGCACCTTAATCGACCAGGTCTCCTTCGATTACCAGTTCAACCCGGACGAAGAAACCTCATCAGCTCACGTAAGCGCAGTCAGCGATATCAACCTCGATTTCCCTACAGGATCCTGTACCTTAATCACCGGTCCTTCCGGAGCAGGCAAGTCGACCCTCTTAAAACTTCTGAACGGTTTAATACCCGAACTTTATAAGGGTAATCTCAGCGGACGCACTACCCTTGCTGGTCTCGATACCGTGCAAACAGATATCCAAGAATTAGGGCGTACCGCCGGGACAGTTTTTCAAAATCCCCGTTCCCAGTTTTTTACGGCAAATGTACTAGAAGAGTTAGCATTCGCGAGCGAAAATGCCGGAGATACTCCCAAAACAACTGCTAACCGGATCGCGGAAGCTGTAAACGCCTGGGGCATTCAGCGTCTGCTAGGCAACGAGTTACGTAAGCTTTCCGGAGGTGAATTGCAGCTGGTTGCTTGCGCAGCAGCAGTTGCCGGACCGCAGCAAATCCTGCTTTTAGACGAGCCCACCTCTAATCTTTCCCCTGAAGCAATCTCCGCATTCAGCGAAGTCTTACAAAGATTAAAAATCGCGGGCTGGACCCTGGTAGTAGCCGAGCACCGCGTTTACCCTCTAAAGGGTCTCGCAGATCAAGTCGCGATCATGGATAAAGGACGAATCCAGCATTTGTATACTGCGGATAAGTTTTTTAGTTTGTCTTCTAAACAGCGTAAAGAGTTAGGGTTGCGTACCCTGGAAAAACCGGAAATGTGCGTTAACACCACTCCTGATCAGCAGGCGGACGGTATCACCGCAAAAAATTTAAGGTTCAGTTACGGCAAACACCGCGTCCTCAATATTCCTTCCCTATGTTTACCGAAGGGAAAAGTAGTTGCGCTAGTCGGCCCGAACGGAGCAGGCAAAACTACTCTTGCGCGCACCCTCATCGGGTTAGCTCACCCGGAAGGAGGCAGCGTTATTAGTTTTAGCGGCAAATCCTGCCGAGCGGCAGACAGACAAAAACGCAGCGTGCTAGTAATGCAAGATGTAAACCGGCAACTATTTGCTGAAACGGTAGCGGCAGAGGTCGTACTAGGAAATGACAATCTTAGTAAAGAGCAGGTGCAGGCGCTTCTAGGTGATCTGGGGTTGCAAGGATTATCTGAACGGCACCCAATGACTCTTTCCGGAGGACAAAAACAGCGTCTCGTTATTGCCAATGCCCTGGCGAGCCAGGCAGAGCTTTACGTATTCGATGAACCCACCTCGGGGGTTGATTACCAGCACCTACTATCGATCAGTTCTCAGATTCGCTCACTAGCCGCAAAGGACAAAGCGATCCTGATTATTAGTCACGACTTGGAGTTCATCAATGAAGTTGCCGATTATCAGCTGTTGCTCCAGCCTCTCGATAGTGAAATAAACGTGCAACTTACCGCGCCCGACCAAGAGAAACATTGAAAGAGGAAGCACAGTGAATGATCACCAAGTTAGCGAATCAGAAAAAGATGCAGCGGAAAATATCAAGCTGACCAGCAAACAAGGTAAAGCCGCATTACGAGAACTATTAGCTCCCGTGCAAATGGCGCTGCGAGTCGGTCAAGTGATGGCGGTTATATCCGCTATTTTGCGAGTTTTTCCTTTCGTTGCTTTAGTGGGGATCGGCAACGAACTCCTAACCTCATTGGGCAATGGCGTATCCCCCAACCAAAGCGTCATCATATTTTGGGTACAGGTGTTAATCGGAACATTTTGTGGAGGGCTGTTCGCCTATTTTGTGGGCTTGTTGGTTACCCATATTGCAGATAATCGCCTATCCGCAAGTATTCAGCAAAAGATTATCCGTTTTCTGGGGCAAGCTCCTTTAACTTGGTTTAGCGATAACACTTCCGGACACGTGCGTAAAGTACTGCAAGACGATGTAAAGAATCTACATGTGCTAGTAGCACACCGCCCCGTAGATTCGCTGATCGCTACCCTAGTGCCCATATTTTGCGCGGGTTATACCTTCACTATTGATTTAAGACTCGGACTTTTAGTAATTGTTACGGTGCCGATTTACATCATTGCCTACGCAGTGATGATGCGAGGAATGAGCGATAAATCCTTAGAACTTGATGCAAAACTTGATCAGGTTTCCTCCGCAATGGTGGAATTCGTAAAAGGCATCCAGGTGGTTAAAACTTTTGGGATCACCGGAAAAGCACACCGCAAGTATGCCCACAGCGCCAATGAAGCCTGTGACTATATGGAGGAATGGAATCGGCCAATGGTGCATGCGGCTTCCCTGACCGCCGCCCTCACCTCTACCCCATTGGTAGTTCTCTTATTTGGGATTGTCGGCCCCTGGTTCGTCTCCAAACATTGGGTTAGTCCGGTAGAAGTAGTTGCCGGTTGTTTAATTGCCATCGCGCTGCCCTCCTCAATTAACCTGATAACCCAGCTTGCTTGGAATTACCAGTTAGCAGGTGCCGCGGCCAAAAGGATTCTTGATCTTCTTGGGGTAAAGCCCCTCTCCTGCCCGGATCAGTCACTGCATTTACCCCAAGACGCAAGCATCGAATTTAAAAATGTATCGCTCAGCTATGGCCATACGCTAGCTTTGGATAATGTTTCCTTACGTTGTGCGCCCGGTACAGTAACCGCTCTCATGGGGCCATCAGGAGCCGGGAAAACCACCCTAGCCAAATTGGCCGCCCGCTTCCTGGATCCCGATACGGGAACAGTACTAATCGGTGGAGTCAACCTTAAAGAACTTAGTAGAAGCGACCTCTACCATCATCTCGGGTTCGTCTTGCAAGATGCGCAGCTCTTGCGGGCTTCCATTCGCGACAACATCTCTATCGGGCGACACGATGCAGATGAAGCCGAGATTATTAACGCTGCTCGCCAGGCACAGATTCATGACGAAATCATGGCACTACCTAAAGGATATGACACCGTCGTCGGGGAAGATCTGAAGCTATCGGGAGGGCAAGCTCAGCGGATTGCCATCGCCAGAACCTTACTATTGGATGCGCCGATACTCATATTGGATGAGGCAGCAGCCATGGTAGATCCGGAATGTGAAGCACAAATCCAAAAAGCTATTAACCATCTGATGGCCGGACGTACTGTTCTGGTTATTGATCACCGCCCAGATTCAGTCAAGAACGTCGATCAAATCGTCCTCCTTGATAAAGGAGAGCTGGTGGCCTGCGGTGATCACCAGAAGCTACAAAATATAGAACTCTACCGCCGCCTGTGGTCGGCATCCAATGTTGAGTTTACGGAAGGAGGACGAAACTGAAATGGCTAAGTCAACGGGAGCTATCGACATAATTCGAACAAATTTCCGCCTCAGCGCCAACTCTCAAAATCACAGCAGGAGTATCAGCTGGGCAGCTCGGATCATCAGCGGCATTGCGCAGGGGGTAGGCTTACTTGCGCTGATTCAGCTCGCAAATACCTGGGCTAGCAGGCAGGAAGAAACCGCCAATAACGCTAACCCCTGGATCTTAACCCTGCTCGTCACGGCGATTATCGGAGCGATCAGTATCTACATACGAGATCGGTTCTCCTACGAAGGCGCGTTTTCGGTGATGCGTTCTGTCCATCGCCGCGTCGGGAATCAGTTGGCAAAACTGCCCCTGGGATGGTTCTCCACTGATACTACCGGGCGCTTGTCCCGTCTAGGGGCAGCTACTGTCAATGAGCTCGGCAATCTGAGTGCCCACTTGCTCACGGAACTGTCTGCCGCCACCGTCACTTTGCTGACGCTGCTTGCTGGTTTGCTCTGGTGGTACCCCATCCTGGGGTCAATTTTTGCGTTATGCCTAATCTGTTACCTGATTCTGATGTGGGCACTAACCTATCTTGACAGTGCTGCCAGCGCCTACGCGGCCCCGGCGGCTACTGAACTCGCTGATCGGATTGTAGAATTTTCTACCTGTCAATCTATGCTCCGTGCATGTGACCAGACGATTTACCCCCAAATGGCCACCGCTTTAGCAGAAAATCGCCGCAGATCCACTCGCCGACTATGGATAGAATGCATCGGGAATTTCCTCGGCGGTATCGCCTCGCAAACAATTTGCGTGGTAATGATTATTTCCAGTGTTCATCTTGCTTTTACTGGAAGCCTTGCTCCCCTGGCAGTGGTGGCGGTCATTGGGATAAGCCTAGAAATTACTCATTACCTTTCCACGATTTCTGATTGTCGAACCGGGTTATTGGCGGTTGGACCGACAATGGCGACTATTAACGAAGTACTAGATGCGCGCCCTCTTCCTGAGCCGGAAACTTCGCTACCCCAACCACTACCCCATCAGGTTGAGCTTCGAGAGGTTGATTTTGCTTACGGGAACGATAAACAGGTGCTCAACAAAGTCAGCTTCACCGTTGCGCCCCACACTATGACCGCACTCGTTGGCTCTTCGGGGGCAGGTAAAACCACTATTGCCCGCTTAATTTGCCGATTTTGGGACGTAAGCTCGGGTGCGGTACTCGTTGGAGGTCGAGATGTCAGAGAACTGACGACTGAAGATTTAATGAGCCAGATTTCAATGGTTTTCCAAGATGTCTATCTTTTCGATGACACTTTGGAAGCAAATATCCGCATCGGTAACTCCAATGCGAGCAAAGAGGCTCTACTACATGCGGCAGAACTAGCAGGTGTCAACGATATTGTTAGCCGCCTTCCCGATGGTTGGGATACAAACGTTGGTGAAGGTGGCTGCGCGTTATCAGGAGGGGAACGCCAACGAGTTTCGATTGCTCGCGCTATTTTAAAAAATGCTCCGATTGTGCTCTTCGATGAAGCTACCAGCGCTCTGGATGCCGAGAATGAAGCAAATCTGCTGCGCTCTTTCGAAGTATTACGTCGCCAATCAACCATGTTGGTAATCGCACATAAACTCCACACGATTACTCGGGCTGACCAGATTGTGGTTCTAGATAATCAGGGGCAAGTGGCTCAGGTTGGTACCCACAATGAACTTGTAAATTGCGAGGGGATTTACCGAGATTTTTGGGATGAGCGTCAAGCGGCCTCTGGATGGAAAATAGCCGCAGAATAGTACGGAACAGGTTGGATTAAGCAAGGATCTTTAAAACTTAAAGACGCGATAACCGGAGCATATTCACTAGAATTTACCGCGGGAATTCTCAATGTTAATGCTCACCCAGAGCAACCGGCAGCCAAAGTAGACACTTCTAAGTGGGCTGATAACAATAATCAGGGCGCTAAAAATTGTGGGTTAATACCCAGAATTGAGACGATCGTAAGGTATCTCAAAGCCGCGCCACCAGGTAGTGGATCAGTTTATGATTCGCGGGGTTTGTTGAGGTGGTGAGGTGGCCAGGGAAAGATGCGATTAACGCGGGTAGCGTAGCGGGTATATTCGTCACCGAATTTGTTTTCTAGCCAACGCTCTTCAGTACGTTTCATAAAAACAGTCAACGCCACCCAATAAATGAACGGTAGGGTTAGTAGCCACCAGTTTGCTTGCATGAGCAGCAGGCCGCAGTTAAATAGCAAAAAGGCTGCGTAGACGGGGTGGCGCACCCATGCGTAAATCCCACTAGTCATTAGCTTGCCGGTCTTGACGCTTTGGACCATGTGAGAGCCAAAGACCGCCGCACACCACACAACTATGGCCTCCACCATCACGAGCAGACCCGCCGCAATCATGAGATTACGTACCCAACTATTTCCGATAGTTCCGCTTGCGATCCAGCCTAAAAAATTGAAAATACTCGCTGCAATCGTGAGAGCGAAAATACCCGAAACATACAACGGACCCACACCTAACACAGGCAGATGAGAAGTTCCGGTTTTACTCATACAGCTATTTTCGCACGAGCCCAACGCAGTATCCATGGGAGTGAAAAATAGCTAGCTAAAAGACTCCGCAGAGAATTAGCAGCTTTCCCCAACCTATGATTTCTTCTTCGGGCTACAGCATCTGGCATTCGGTGGCAGAGTACTCGCCAATGCAAATGACGCCCGTCAATAGCTGCATGCGGATCCTGGTTCCGGAGCTAGGTTTTGCTGGGCTGGTGTATTATTCCCCTAGTCCGCTGGCGATACCGGCTAACGCCGCCACTATTCAATCGACATCGCGAATTATTCACCGACTACTTTCTAGGAGTTGTTGCTTTCCTCCCAGACTCCATAATTTTGTCCCTCATCATTGACCCAGCGCGCTCTACCATTGGCGGAGGTACCTAACACTATGGCCGCTGCTGCAGAAGGAGAAGCAAAAGCAATATCCCGGGTAACCACGCCCCGCTTATTTTCTAGACGGATTGAACCGTCACTAACTAGCTTTTGGTGACGACTAGCGATAGCCGTATAGGAGTTAACCGTTGCCTGGCTTCTGGCTTTGCTGGTTTCCCAATTCGCAACCACTATTAATCCCTTGAGGAGGAAAAACTCGCCATCAATCAGCTGCATCGAGGCGTCTATCTGATCTTTTTGTCTGCGCAGATGGAAAACAGGCGAAGAAACTATCTGAGCGTTATCTGGTTGCACAGTATTTTCTGGGGAACGCAAAACATTGACTCCCAGGATTGGCAAAATCAGCTTCACATTATCTAAGAACGACTCGGCTGATGCTCGTTGCGCTTCAGAAAGCTTCCTAACCCGAGGAGTTTGTCTGTTATCAGGCATAGAACAGCGCTCAGCATTCTTAGCGATTTCAACCAGACGGGCTTCTAAATAGCCCCAATGTCCCTCGTTAAAAGATCGTTGCAAGCTAGCGATAATAACTTTTGGATATTAACCCGACCTTTTCCCACTGTGGTTTTTTGTCATGATCGCGTAAACTCTCTACAAAGTTTTCTGTCTTGCCTATATAGCACCAAGTGTTCTCAATAGCTTCAGGGGCATTACCAAGAAGAATATACACACCATTACAAGCGATTGAGCTGAATGCCCCGTGTTTGCATGGGGTTTTTGAGACGTTTGAGTTTGTTTGAATCTCGTAGCGACTAGACATCATAGTTCTGCTGAAGTCAACACCGCTTTAGCAGGGATTTTTATGGTTTTTGCTTCTAATCATAAAGAGATTATTCGCGGAACTGGGGATGGTAAAAACTCAGCAAAATTGCCGCAGCTATCAGGACTGTGCAACATGTCATTGGTAGCCACGGAGAGAGTCCGTAAAGTGCGGTGGAGGCTATCGGTGCCACTACATAGGCTGCACCATTGTTAGCATTAATCAACCCGGCCAGCCCACCTTGTTCTTCGGGCTTCATTTGCAAAGTAGGCGCCGTGTTGTAGCCAGGCATCGCCAGGCCTAGACCAAAGCCTGTCAAGATGCTGGCCACGATGAACAGTCCAAGATTTAGTGGATAAACCAAGAGTAGTAACCCGAGAAGAACGATTATTAATCCTCTTCTAAAGAGTTTTTTAGCACCCCAGTTTAACCTTGGAGCCACCAAGGCCTGCGCCAGTATCATCACCACACCCATTATTGACATGCACAAAGCGGTGAGCCCTGCTGTTGCGCCGGCCGCTAGCTTCAAAACATCCTGCAGTAAAAAGCCGAAAAGTGTAGCCACGGTAGAAAAAGCAGTAAACATTAGGAAACCGCAAGCCAGGAACACGAATACTCTTGAATCAAAATAGGAAACTTTTGCCGGTTGAGCGACTTTTTCTTCGCTACCTGTGGGTTTGAATGTTAGCAGCAAAACGGCAACGCCCAAAAGCATGACCAGAGGCATCACCAGCAAGGGCATCATGAAACCTCCTATAGCTGCAAGGCTGCCGCCCAATAAGGCTCCAAGAATAGACGAGAATCCTTGTGCAGCACCCAAGACTCCCAGACCCTTTACCCGTTGCGTCTCATTGTAGGTATGAGTCACAACGTAGGTTTGCGCGGCTGGGGAAACTGATGCGATGGCACCGCCGTACAGCACGCCCCTAGTTATAACTACTCCTATGATCAACGCTATGCCGGTGAGCAGACCCTTAAATCCTAGCCACACCACCATAGCGAATCCGCTTAGAGCCAGGATTCCAGCAAGCATGCCAATAAGCAAGATACGCCGAGATCCCCATCGCAATGAGACCCGTCCCCACCTGGTGGAGGTAAGAGAAAACATTATGGCAGCTAACGAAATGGTGGCGCCAATGTGCCATTCCTTCAGCCCGATTTCGCGCGATAGCGGAGCCAGAATTGGATTAAGAATCATCTGCCCCATATATGCCAGTAAAACCGTCAAAAACAAGGGAAACAGTCCCGCTATTTTTGATTCGACTTTCTCGTTTCGTTCATTAGTGGCACACATTAAAACATCCTTTCCAAAGTGAGCTACCAATCAAGCTGAGACAATACTAGAACAATGTTCTAGTATTGTCGAGGTTGAGGGTATGCTGTTTTCGTGGGAAATAAAGACAAGCGGGTAAACACGGGTAGACGCGCCTGGCTGACGCAGGAAAAGATCATGTACACCGCAATGGAACTGACCCGAGAGTGCGGTCTAGAAAAATGGTCGATTCGTGACCTTGCGCAGCGTCTGGGAGTAGTTCCCTCTGTCATCTACCACCATTACCAAAACCGTGACGCCATTACCGCTTCTGTAATAGGCGAAATCACTAGCACCATCGAGCTACCGGACGAGCAGCTGGAATGGAAAGATTGGTTCATCTCCCTAGCAAAAAATGTCAGGCCCATATTTCTTGAATTCCCCGGAGTCACCGACAAACTGATGTATGGACATATGAACGCCGCGTTGATACCAATCTTGGAGGTGGCTTACGAAAAACTACGGGACGCTGGTTTTAGCCAGTACATTCACATCGCATACTCAATTATCATCAACACGATGCTGTGGAGCATTACTGCTCGCAACTTGCGCAGCCCAACCAAGCAGGAACAGCGCCACGACCTAGGCCAAATGATTACCCAACTTCAGCCCCTAGCTGCCTGCTCCACAACGCTGGCCGACATCATCCAGGGCTACTTAATTCCGCTAGCCAACCCGAATAACGAAGACCGCATGAGCCAGGAATACTTTGAAATCATCACAGAAGTCGTACTCGCCGGTTTAGAGATAGCAATCTTGCCTCGCGAAAAACGCCTAACGAACCCGTGAACAAGAGAAATCATCAATACTCATAAAATATTTCCCAAAATCGCAAGGCATCCAGCTAAGAGCAAAGCCTTTCAGCCTCTCCCTCTATTTCCTGCGATTTTCCAATAAATACAAGAAGATCCACTATATCCAGAGCTTCCCAAACAACAGGTACGACTACATCAAATACGGCACCGCCAATGAACTAGCTATCGCCCTTCACAGTACACAGGCTTCTCCCAGGAATCCGCTATATCGGATACGAGGCGGATACCGGTTTTCACCACTATTCCATCGATGTTTCGAGTTTTAGAGCCTGTCCTTAAGAGTTTGCAATGATCAGGAAAGTCAAAAATCCGATGAACAAGATCTCCAGGACTAACCCGATGACGTTAATGACTTTTTCGCTCTTTTCAGGCCAGAATCTGGCTAGCAGAGCAAAAACTACTAAGCCAGTAGCGGCTCCAGCAGTGTTCATTATGACATCGGTGATATCGCTGACCCCAATAGCGAAAACGTACTGAACGACCTCGAATGCCACGCTTGCTAAAAACGGTGGGAGCAATTGAATTAACCATGAGCGCCGTTTCAACAACATCCTCATGTACAAGCCAAACGGGATGAAAATAAGGAAGTTGACCACGATCTCATCAAAGAAGTTCGACCCGTAAAGATTCGCAGAATCTGTAAATGGGATCAGATTTAAGTAGCGCGCATGCCGCATGCTCAGTATGTCGTCAACGCTGGTGGCGAATTTGAACAGCACCATCCACAACAACAAGAGCAGATAAATCCCGAACACCGCATAGGTCAAGCGTCGCGTTTTCTCTCTCATGCCCCAATTCTATCTCTCGATGACATCTAACGAAAATTACTACCCAAAAGGAGAAACATCATGGCAACTATTGGTTTAGACAAGCTCTACTACGCGAGCATTAGCGAAGATCCCACTAGCGGTGAGGAAACTTATGCCGTTCCTAAACCGCTCGCTAAAGCAATATCTGCAGAATTGTCTGTGGAGGTGGCTGAGGCAATCCTTTACGCCGACGACGGGGCATCCGAGATCGTTAAAGAATTCAAGTCCGGGACGCTCACCCTAGGTGTCGATGATCTCGGGGCAGAGGCGGCAGCTGCCTTAACTGGTGCGAGACTGGACGCCAACGGGGTACTTATCAGTACTTCTGAGGATGGTGGCGCATCCGTGGCTATTGGTTTTAGAGCTGCACGCTCTAACGGGAAGTACCAGTATTTTTGGCTTTACCGCGTCAAATTTGCTCTGCCGGGAACCACGCTGGCGACCAAAGCTGATTCGATCACGTTCTCTACCCCGAGTATTGAGGGAACGATCCTGCGGCGTAATAAACCAGACGCTACCGGCAAGCACCCGTGGAAAGCCGAAGTCACCGAAGGAGCCACCGGCGTGAAAGCTGAGACGATCTCCAGCTGGTACAGGCAGGTGTATGAGCCTGCCGCTACAACCAGCATCAAACCGACAAACAACTAGAACAGCAGGTAAGTTATGGCAGCGAAAACTCAAACCAGCCCGGCCAGCACCTCTTTAAAAAGCGCGACAATCACTATCGCAGGTCAAGAATACGAACTCGTCCTCACTACCCGCGCGACCCGCCTTATAGCTCAACGTTACGGAGGGCTAGAACATTTAGGTCAAGCCCTGGAAACTAGCGAAGATATGGATAAGTCACTCGGTGAGGTAATCTGGCTCATCGCCCTGCTCGCTAACCAGTCCGTACAAATACACAACCTCACCCATCCAGACGATAAGCGCCCAGAGCTGACCGCAGAAGCGGTGGAGTTACTAACTGTGCCTGCAGATTTAGCTGACTATCGGGAGGCTATCGCCCAGGCACTCCAACGCGGCACCCGGCGAGCAATCATGACCGAGACCCCGGGCCCAAAAGGGCAAACCAGGAAAAAGGACACCTAATAGATAGTGACGAGGCAATCTTTACCCGCCTGACCTATATCGGGCTCGCCCACCTGGGACTAACCCGCACGCAAATCGACCTGACCGTATTCGGTGAACTATTAGATCTGGTGGACTGCTGGCACATCGAAACCGGCAGAGCCGTACCGAAACGCATCTGGTTTATCGACGATATTATTCCTGCCGGAGTTTAGCGATCTAAATGTTTAGTGAGATAACAGGCGAATAGCTGAGGATGGGCGGCGTGCCACTGGCGACCTACACCTTGGATAAC
>OBZH01001411.1_pt1 | contig 14659 bp, 14 predicted proteins | sample 1476881 | NCBI WGS metagenome assembly OBZH01 (sample SAMEA2580230, study PRJEB22360) | human gut metagenome | biome: human gut; feature: human-associated habitat; material: faeces | place: Denmark | collected 2008/2010 | reverse complement strand
GGCGGGTAGTGTTCTTTCCGCCGCAGGAGGCTCGCTACGCCGCTCGACGTTCGCTACGCCATGAGCTTCTTGATGCGCTCCATGGCCTCGACGGTGGCGTCGGCGTCGCCAAAGGCGGTCAGGCGCACGTAGCCCTCGCCCGAGGGGCCGAAGCCCGCGCCCGGCGTGGTGATGATGTTCGCCTCGGTGAGCAGCTTGTCGAAAAACTCCCAGCTCCCTATCCCTTCAGGCGTCTTGCACCAGATGTAAGGGCTGTTCACGGCGCCGTACACGGTGAACCCAGCGGCTTCGAGGCCCTCTTTGATCATGCGCGCGTTGTTGCGGTAGTACGCAAGCGTCTCCTCGATCTGGCGCTCGCCTTCCTCGGTGTAGATGGCCGCGGCGCCGCGCTGGATGATGTAGCTCGCGCCGTTGAACTTCGTGCACTGGCGGCGGTTCCACATGGCGTTCAGGCTCTGGCCGTCGCGCTCGAGTTCCTTAGGCACCACCGTGTATCCGCAGCGTGCACCGGTAAACCCTGCCGTCTTCGAGAACGAGCGGAACTCGATGGCGCAGGTCTTGGCGCCTTCCACCTCGTAAATGGAGTGAGACACGCCCTCTTCGGTGATGAAGCGCTCGTAAGCCGCGTCGAACATAATGATCGAGCCGTTGGCGTTCGCGTAGTCGACCCACACTTTCAGCTGCTCGGCGGTGAGCACCGTGCCCGTGGGGTTGTTCGGGCTGCACAGGTAGATGACGTCGGCCTTGCCCTCGGGAAGCGCAGGACAGAAGCCGTTTTCGGCGGTGGTGGGCATGTAGGTGATGTTCGTCCAGCGCTCGGCTTCGGCATCGTAGTCGCCCGCGCGGCCCGCCATCGCGTTGGAGTCGACGTAGACGGGGTACACCGGGTCGCAAACGGCGATGACGTTGTCGACGTCGAGGATGTCGCCGATGTTGCCGCAGTCCGACTTGGCGCCATCGGAGATGAAGATCTCGTCGTCGGCGATGTTGACCCCGCGTGCGTGGAAGTCCTTCTCCGCGATGACCGATCGCAGGAAGTCGTAGCCCTGCTCAGGGCCGTAGCCGTGGAAGGTCTCGGCATTTGCCATGTCGTCGACGGCGGCGTGCATGGCCTCGATGACGGCAGGTGCGAGCGGGCGCGTCACGTCGCCGATGCCCATCTTGATGAGCTTCGCCTCGGGGTGCGCCTCGGAATATGCGGCCGTGCGACGGGCGATCTCGGAGAAGAGATAGCTGCCTGGAAGTTTCTGATAGTTCGGATTGACCTTAGCCACGAAAGTGCTCCTTGTCGTTTCGGTTTCTGCAAGCGGCGGATGCCGCGTCGCGCGGGCCCGCCTTCGTGCCCACGCTTCTGTGTCGCCCTCCATTGTGCCGCAGATTGGCCGAGCACGCGCGCAATTTAACGTTAACGCCAGTGATTTAACATCAGAAGAGCGCGGTGACGGCGCTCCATCGTGCCCTCGTGGCAGTAAAAAGTCACCAGAACACGCGCAAATACAGCCACGTATGCTGAAAGGGTTATATTTGCGCGTGTTCTGTTTGCTATCGCGTGCGGCGGTATTCCCTTACTCGCGCAGAGAACGCGGCCAGCTCCTCGGGGGTCATCTCGTCGAGTCGCTCGAGGTTGGCAGCGAAGTTGGCGAGCGTGCCCTCTTGGCGCGCCTTGATTGCGGTCGTGCAATAGCTCACGACAACGCCGGTTAAGAGCGCGATGTAGAAAATGCTGAGGACGCTGAGCACTACGGCTGCCACGCGCGCCACCGGCCCCGTCGCGTTCACGTCGCCGAATCCGATGGTCGACACTACTTCGAAGGAAAACCACGCCCCGTCGCCGAAGGTGAGGGTTTCGGGATCGGCGAGCCATCCGGCTGTCGAGCAGATGAGAAAAGCAGCTGCGAACACGCAGGTAATCGGCCCGAACCCCGAGCGCCTCAGCACGTCCACGAGCATGCGGAAGTTTATCATTCGCCGGTCTCCTTGGTTTCTCGATTTGCGCGCCCCTCCCGAGCCGGGGCGCTTTCCCCCGCCAGGGCGCTCTCCTTCGCCGAGCCCTCTCCCCGCGGCTTGGCGGGCGCAATCGTCTTCGGCAAGGGAATCGCAGCCCCGATGGCCGCAGCCGCGATCGTAACGACGACGCCCTTCACGGGGAAGCACATGATCAGCAGCAGCGCCGTCATCACGGGCTGGCGCATGACGGCTCCCATGCACCCCGCGGTGCACGCTGCCACGCACGACACAGGATCTGCGCCGGTGAGCAGGGAAAAGCCGTAGCCCATGCTCACGCCTGAGAAGATGAGCGGGAAGAAATGGCCCCCGCGCCAGCCCATCTGGATGCAGAACGGGGTGAGCACGGCCTTTATGAGCCCGGTTACTATGAGCGCGCCCGCGCCGATTGCAAGGTAGCTATCCATCAGCAGGTGCGTTTGCGCCTCGCCCGCGAACATGGTGTAGGGCAGCGCCATGCCGCATACCGCGAGGACGATTCCGCCGAGCACGGCCTTCGCGACGGACCGCTCTCCCATGCGGCTTGCAAGTTTTCCCGATGCCCAGGTCGATGCGTGGAAAGCCCATCCCGCGGCGCATCCGAGTAGGGCGGCGGGTATGATCAGCGCGGCTTCGAGCGCGCCCACTTCCATCCCTGTGAAGCGCGGAAGGCCCATCCCTCCCCCGAACACGTCTCCGAGCAGCAGAAACGCCGCAAGTGCACCCGCAATGGCGCACAGGTAGACGAAGGTTTTCTGTGCGCGCGGCAGCTTGATGTCGACGTCGCTTTCGCCGTCTTTCGGTGCGTCCGCCGTCCCTGCAAGCGGGGCCACGAAGCCGTACAAGGGGGCGGTGAACAGGGCGGTCAAGGCGGCTTGCGTGCCGATGGTGGTGAGCGCGCGGAAGTCGGCGCCGAAACGCCGCATTCTGTCGCCGACCCAGGTGCAGAGCCCCGCGATTACGCCGGTGAGCCCGGCCTCGGGGCCGATTGACCCGCCGAACAGCAGCGGCAGAAGCGCCGCGAGAGAAAGCTTGCCGATGCCCTCGTAGCTATAGCGGCCGTCTTTCTTCACCTTGCCCATGACGGCGGTGAGCTCTTCGGGGCGCGCGCCCGTTTTCTTGTCGAAGTACCCGATGAGTATCCCGCCGACGATGCAGGCGATGAGCGGATACGGCAGAAAGCCGAATGGCCCCTCCGCAAGCCCCGGCAGATACGCATCCGCCGCCTGGCCGATGAGCGCGGGAAGCGTGGACCAAAAGAACTCGATCCCCTTGTCCATCAAGAAGAAGAACGCCCACACGAACGCGCCGGCTATGGACCCGGTCGCGATGACGCAAAGCACGAAGAGCGCGCGGTTAATGGGCTTGGAAAAGTTGGTCATGCGGCTCCGATTTGTCGAGGGCGTCAAGGGCGAACGCGTGCCATTGTAGCATCCTCGCGGTTTTGAGGAGAGGGAGACCGCCTGGGAAGAACATGCCTGCCCAGGGATTGCTCTAGGCGCCCGATTTCGGGGCGAGGCTCGGGCAGCTCGCTCGTGTCGAAGAGACCCTCTGCGGCTCGTTTGCCCCCGTAGAACGGGAAGACCGCTCGAGGCGGTCTTCCTGGTTGGCGTCATTTTGCTGCACGCAGTGCGCTAGACGATCTTTTTCCCGAAGACGGCGGCGAGTTCGCGCAGCTCAGCAATAAGGTCGGCGAACTGGGCGGGCGTCAGCTGCTGCGGACCGTCGGAGAGGGCCGCGGGCGGGTTCGGGTGCACCTCGATCATGATCGAGTCGGCGCCGACCGCCACTGCTGCCCTTGCAAGTGCGGGCACGAGGTCGCGCACTCCGGCCGGGTGAGACACATCCACGCAGATGGGATAGAGGCTCTGCTTGTGGATGACGGGCACGGCCGAGATGTCGAGCGTGAAGCGCGTCGCGGTCTCGAAGGTGCGCAGACCGCGCTCGCAGAGCACGACATTGTCGTTACCCGCCATGGTGATGTAGTCGGTCGCGGCGAGCCACTCGGCAATCGTCCCGGCGAAACCGCGCTTGAACAGCACCATCTTGTGCGAGTCTTTCGTCACCTTACCGATGTTCTTCAGCAGGCTGAAATTCTGGAAGTTGCGCGCTCCCACCTGCAGGCCGTCGACGTAGGAGTGGACCATCTCGCAGTGCTCGGAGTCCATGACCTCCGTCAGGGTCTTCAGGCCGTACTTGTCTCCCCCAGCCTTCATGATCTGCAGCGCTTCCTCGCCGAGGCCCTGGAAGCTGTGGGGGTTGGTGCGGGGCTTGAACGCGCCGCCGCGGATCCAATGCAGGCCGAGGCTCGCGATGCACCCGGCGACTTCGTTGAACTGCTCTTCGCTCTCGACCGAACATGGGCCGGCGAAAATGGTGATCTCGTCGGTCAACGTTCCGTAATCGGGTAGTTTTTGGGACACGGGTTTCACTTCGCTCATACGGACGGGGTCTCCTTCATAACCTTGAGAATTGCCTCGTAGATTTCTCGGAGGTTCTCGTTATACAAAGGTCCCTCGTTATAAGAATTGACGCGAGCGAAGATCTCCTCCTCGCGCTTGGGGTCGTAAAGCCCCATGCGGGCTCCTGGTTTGAGTCCGCGGATTACGAGTGAATGACCTGCGCGCTTGTTCAGAAGCGCAACGATTTGCTGGTCGATTTCGTCGATCTTGGCGCGGTGCGCTTCGATTTCAGCAAGCGACTTGCTTTCTTCTGGCATCGATAGTTCCTCTCATGCCTCAATGCTTTAACGAGAATCTGCCCTGATAGGGCCACTCGTGTGCTTGACATGATAGCAAAAGAGAAGCCGCGGCTAACCCGAAAGCGGGTGAAATGGGGTGGCGAGCAGAAAATCCTAGCATTTTGATAGGCCTCGCGTCGCCCGACGCCCTCGGCCGCACGCAGGCTCCTCGTCTTATCATGCACTTCTGCTACAGAGTACGGAAGCGGCTTCGAAGGAGCCTCATGTGCTCTTCGCTCATGATCTCGGCGCGTTGCTCTAGGTAGAGGACCATCTTTTCCTGGTCGCGCGGCAGCACGCCGTCGAAATGCACCATGTTGGTATCGTGCCCGGCCTCGATGAAGGACGTGCATCCTGAAAGGCCCGCGATGAAGTCGCGGATTTCAAGGACGATTTCACGTTCTCTCGCTGGGATGAAGGCGCCCGACGCCACATCCTGTGCGAGGTCAGCATTGTCGAACACGGTGAGCGTCATGATGTTGATGCGCAGCGGGTTGATGCGCGAGAAGACTTCGGCCGACGCGCGTGCCGCCTCGGAGCACTTCTCGGCGCCTGCCATGCCCGCCAGGTAGAACAGCGTGTAGTCGATGCCGACCTTGTCGAGCCGCGCGCATTGCTGCTCCAGGTCAGCCGCGGTATGTGGCTTGCGCATGAACTTGAGCGCGGGATCGTAGGCGCTCTCGGCGCCGATGGAGAGCCCCTGCACCCCGAGCCGCGTCCAGGTTGCGAGGTCCTCGTCAGTCGTAGCTTTCACGTCAGCCACGCGGCAAAAGCCGCCGATTGTCTTCACTTCGGGCAGCTTCTCGTGAATGCGCTCGAGCAGCGGAATGAGCACGCCGCGCGGCATGCCGAAGGGGTTGCCGCCGTAGAGGTAGATACGCGAGGGCCTGCGCACGTAGGAAGCGAGCTCGTCGAGGTCGGCCTCCACCTCTTCGCGCGGTGCGGGTCGGTAGTCCTTCCCCGGCTTGCGGCACAGCGAGCAGAAACGGCAGCGGTTGTAGGAGCAGCCGATTTCCGCCTGAAGGATTCCCGATGCCATTTCGTAGGGCAAACGATGCGGCGATTCGACGTAATGCATAAGGTCCTCCCTGCTCTTGAGGTTGTTCTGCGACTTTCTCGCAGTCGACCCATAGCCTTTTCGGCTTTTCGGCCATTCGGTCCCCTATGGCCGTCATGTTTCATTGTGCCCCTTGTTCGTGGTCGCGCGCAAGGAGGAATAATTCTGTGCCCTGAGCCCGACACGCACTCGCTCACTTGACCACCAAGTATGAGTTTGGCTTCGTCTCGCAGCCCCAACGAGGGTTTCGCTCCATTCCTCAGCCAACTAAGGGCTTGCTACAGGCTCCATGACCTGATGCCGCGCACCGTGATGTCTTTCGCGCCGAAAAAGCTGCGAAGCCCCAGTTCTACCGCGTCGTCGTATTCCATTCCGCGCGCCACAAGGACGCTTCCTAGCTCTCCATGAAGCTCGACGCAGCCCTTCGCGCGTAGTTTATCCGCCGTCGCGTCATCGACGAAACGTGTGGCCACCTCCGACAGGTCGACGCAACAGCCGCACGCGCTTGCGTGCTCGATGGCGATATGTCGGAAGCCCTTCTTGCTCATGTACGCTGCAAGTTTGGGCGTGTAGGTGACGAGAGGGATGTTCGGCTGGGATGGCATTGCGGCTTTACGGCAGCATGCCCATGGTCTCGAACGCGAAGTAGGCAAGGACGAGCACGCCCACGATGATGCGGTAGATGCCGAAGGCGGTGAAGTCGTTCTTCTTGATGTAGCCCATGAGGAACTTAATCGAGATGATCGACATGACGAATGCGGACACAACGCCCGTGACGAGCACGGCGATCTCGGTCGTAGTCATGGCGACGCCTGCGAGCACGAACTTCGCCGCCTTCACTGCACCCCAGCCGAGCATCACAGGGATGGCCAGGAAGAACGTGAACTCGGCCGCCGCGGTGCGCGAACAGCCGGCGGGCATGCCGCCGATGATCGTGGCGCCCGAGCGGCTTGTTCCCGGGATGATTGCGAGTACCTGGAAGAGGCCGATCTTGAGCGCGGTCTTCCAGTCGATGTCGTCGACGCCGGTGATCTTGAACAGCTGCTCCTCCGCGCGGGCGTCGAGCTGCTCGCTCGTTGCGTGCGCCTGGGCGTCGACGCGCGCATGCTTGCCGCGCGGGCGCGGTCCGGAGAGCGCAAGCCCTGCGCGGGCCTCCTGGAAGCGGCGATGGTTGCGGCGCTCGAGCACGATGAAGATGACGCCGTACAGGATGAGCATCGCGGCGACGCAGACCTTGTTGTAGAAATGCTCGTTCACCCAATCGTCGAGCGCGAAGCCGAACACCGCCGCCGGAATGCACCCGATGACGACCATGCCCCACAGCCGCCAGGTGCTTTTGCGCTGCGCCGGCGTCTTCTTGAAACTGAAGGGGTTGAGCTTGTGGAAGTACATGATGATGACGGCGAGAATCGCGCCGATCTGGATGACCACGAGGAACAGGGCGAGGAACTGGTCGGATACCTGCAGTTTCACGAACTCGTCGATGAGAATCATGTGGCCGGTCGACGAGATGGGCAGCCATTCGGTAATGCCTTCGACAATGCCCTCGAGCAGGGCTTTCAGGATTTCGATAATCATGTATGAGCTTTCGTGCGTGCGCGATGCACCGTTCGTCGCGCTCGGATAGGACCTATCGATTCTACCGAAGGTTGCCCGCCGCGCGGCGAAACAGCAGGAAGCGCACACACTGGCGAGCCCTCGGGCGTGCAACGGCAGCGAGAAGAGGCAGCGCCAACGAAGTGGGTGACGGCGAGCGAGTTTCGGGGGTCTACTCCATCACGCGGTAGAAACAGGTGGTGTTGCCCGTGTGGCAGGCAGGGCCTGCGGGGTCCACCAATGCGAGCAGGCAGTCGGCGTCGCAGTCGTAGCGCAGCTCGATGAGCGCTTGCGTGTTGCCGGACGTGCCGCCCTTGTGCCAGAGCTCCTGGCGGCTGCGCGAGAAGAACCAGGTCGTGCGCTGCTCCAGCGTCAAGCGCACGGATTCCGCGTTCATCCACGCCATCATGAGGACCTCGCGGGTCTTTACGTCCTGCACGATGCAGGGAATGAGGCCGGCTTCGTTGTAGGTGAGCTCGGGAATACTGTCAATCGCTGCCATGTACGTTAGTGTCCTTTCGGTTTGCGCTACTCGCTTGCGACGCACCCGCGTTACAGGCGCACGGGAATGCCCTGCGAGCGCATGTACTCCTTCACCTGGCGCACGGTCATCTCGCCGAAATGGAACACGCTTGCGGCTAGCACGGCGTCCGCTTCGCCCTCCAAAATACCCTCGGCGAAGTGCTCGATCTTGCCGACGCCGCCGCTCGCGATAACGGGGATGTTGACCGCGCGCGCCACGGCCCGCGTAAGGGCGCAGTCGAACCCGTCGCCCTGTAACGCGCGGTCCATGCTCGTGAGCAGGATCTCGCCCGCGCCGCGCCGCGCCGCCTCTTGCGCCCACTCGACGGCGTCGATTCCCGTCGCCTTGCGGCCGCCGTGGACATAGACTTCCCATTTGTTGGGGTTGTCAGCGCGCTGCTTCGCGTCGATCGCGCAGAGGATCGCCTGCGTACCGAACGCGGTGGCCGCCTGCGTGATGAGCTCGGGGTTCGCAACAGCGGCAGAGTTCACCGACACCTTGTCGGCGCCCGCCGCGATCATCTTGCGGATGTCGGCGACGCTTCGAAACCCGCCGCCGACGCAATAGGGCAGATGCAGCTGCTCGGACGCGCGGCTCGCAAGCTCGACGGTGGTGGCGCGATCGTCGCTCGTCGCCGTGATGTCGAGGAATATGACCTCGTCGGCGCGTTGCTCGTCGTAGCGCTGCGCAAGCTCGATCGGGTCGCCCGCATCGCGCAGGTTCACGAAGTTCACGCCCTTGACAACGCGCCCATCCTTCACGTCCATGCAGGGAATCACTCGCTTGGCAAGCATGGCCTACTCCTTCGTGGCCGCAGCGCAGGCCGCGACGCCTTCTTCAACCGTTAAGGTTCCTTCATATACGGCGCGCCCGGTGATGACGCCCTCGATGGAGGAGGCAACCGGTGCGAGCCGCTCGATGTCGGATACGCTCGCCACACCCCCGCTTGCGATGACGGGATGCCCGAACGCCTCCGCCATCTGGACATATGCTTGCACGTCGAGTCCGGTCTGCATGCCGTCGCGTGCGATGTCGGTGTAGACGATGTGCTTAAAGCCCGCCTTGCCCATCTCGCGGGCCAGATCGCATGCCGCAACGCCCGAGCCCTCGATCCATCCGGAGACGGCGACTTCCCCGCCCTTCGCGTCGATGCCGGCGGTAAGTCTGTCTCCCCCTACACGCTCCACGGCGGCGCGCGCGAGATCGGGGTCGTTCACGAGCGCGGTGCCGAGCACCATGCGCGCGGCACCGATGTCCGCGAGGCGCTCGAGGGTCTCGAGCGTGCGGATGCCGCCGCCGACCTCCACGGAAAGCGAGGTCTCCCGCACGATGCGCTCGACGATGGCGATGTTTTCGGGCACGCCTGTGCGCGCGCCGTCGAGGTCGACAACGTGAATCCATGTGGCGCCTTGGGACTCGAACTTCCGTGCTTGATCGACGGGGTCGTCGTTATAGACCGTCACCTGGGCATAGTCCCCTTTGGCGAGGCGCACGGCGCGGCCATCCAGGATATCGATTGCAGGGAGAAGATACATGTCTCTGCGTTCCTTTCTCAATATGGAGTGCGCTTAGCCGCGGGCGGCTATTGCCACGAAGTTCGCGAGTACGCGTGCGCCGGCATCGGAGCTTTTCTCGGGGTGGAACTGCACGCCGAAGGCGCATTCGCCAAATTGGACGGCGCTTGTGAACCGTGTGCTGTGGGTGGTCTCGGCGATGGTGTGAGAACCTGTCGGCACAATGAAGGAATGCGTGAAGTAGAAGTACTCGCCAGGCGCTATGCCGTCGAAGAGCGGGCAGGCGAAGGCGAGGTCGCTTCCTGGCTGTGGGGTGGAGTCAGGGAAGGCGAGCTCGCTCCCTGCCTGTGGGGCGGAGCCGGGGAAGGCGCCGTGCTCAGGCGAATGCGGCTTCGCGGCGGAACTGCGCGCGGCACCTCCCCCGGCTCCGCCGGACGAGAGCACGGCATTTCCCCCGCCTTCGCCGCACGGAGGGACTGCAGCGCTCCCGCCACACGCGGGAATCTCGATCGTATTCCACCCGACATGCGGCACCTTGAACGCCTTGCCTTGCGCATCGCAGCGCGGCATTGCGACGACGGTGCCCGGCAAAAGCCCCAGTCCGCACGCGGGGTTGCCTTCAGGCGCGCCTTCCACGCCGTGCTCGAACATCAGGTGTTCGCCGAGGCAGATTCCCAAAAAGGGGACGCCTGCGCGCACGCGCTCGCGAATGACCTCCATCTGCCCGAGCTCGCACATTGTCGCTGCCGCATCCGCGAAGGCCCCGACGCCTGGCAAGACGATGGCGTCTGCTTTGGCTATCTCGGATGCATCCGCCGTGATGAGAGCCTCGCCGCCCGCAGCGATGAGGCCGCGCTCGACGGACTTCAGGTTGCCCTTCTGGTAATCGACTACCGCTATCATTCGCATCTCCTACAGAGCGCCTTTGGTTGTCGGCAGCGCATCTCCCATGCGCGGGTCGGCCTCGACCGCCTGGCGCATCGCGCGCGCCACCGCCTTGAACATGCCCTCGATCACGTGATGGGTGTTCTCTCCGGCAAGCTCGCGGATATGAAGCGTCACGCCCGCGTTTGCGGCGAAGGCGATGAAGAACTCCTTGGCGAGCGTCGCGTCGAAGGAGCCCACCATGACTGCCGGGACGTCGGCTTCCCAGAAGAGCTGTCCGCGGCCCGAGATATCGACTGCCGCCAGGATGAGCGCTTCGTCCATGGGCAGGGCGATCGAACCGAAACGCCTGATGCCGCGCTTGTCACCAAGTGCGCTCGCAAACGCCTGGCCTGCAACGATGCCGACATCTTCCACCGTGTGATGGCCGTCGACCTCAAGGTCGCCCTTGGCGCGCACCGACAGGTCGAACAGCCCATGGCGTCCGAAGGCAGTGAGCATGTGGTCGAAAAAGCCGATGCCGGTGTCGATGTCGGTCGTGCCGGTGCCGTCGAGGTCGACCGACAGCTCGATGTCGGTTTCCTTTGTCGTGCGTGCAATCCGTGCGGTCCGCTCGCTCATGTGCACCCCTTCCTACTTGTTCGTCACAATTTCCCGCAATGCGGCGAGGAACTCGTCGTTTTCTTCTTCGGTCCCTACCGATACGCGCAGGCAGTTCTCGAGCATCGGCGCATGGGAGAAGTCGCGCACGAGGATGCCGCGCGCGTAGAGGGCCTCCCACACCTTGTCGGCGCCTTCGAGTTTGAACAGGATATAGTTCGAGTCCGAAGGATACACGGTGACGCCCGGCACCTTCGCCAGCTCTTCGAGCAAGCGGTCGCGCTCGGAGATGATCGCCACGATGCCGTGCTCGAACTTCTGGCGCTCGGAGAACACCTCGCGCGCGATCGCTTGCGAGACAGCGTCAACCGAATACGGTTGACGCACCTTCAAAAATTCGCGGATGACCTCAGCGTTTCCTAAAATGTAGCCCATGCGGACGCCCGCGAGCGAAAACGCTTTCGAGAACGTGCGCAGGATGAGCAGGTTCTTGTGCATCGCGAGGTAGGGGCGCATCGTCGTGCGGGAGAACTCGAAGTATGCCTCGTCGACCAGGACGAGTGCGTCGGTGGCGTCGAGGAGCTTTGCGAGGAACTCCTCGTTCGCGAGCTTACCGGTGGGGTTGTTCGGGCTGGCCACGATGACGTAGTCGATGTCGCCTTGGCCGACGCGCTCAAGCACCGTCTCCTCGTCGATCGAGTAATCGGCGAGGCGCGGAACGTCGATGACCTCGGTGCCCGTGAGGCGCGCGTTGGCCGCGTACACCGAGAACGTCGGTGGCAGGTTCAAGAACTTGCGTCCCGGCCCGCCCCAGGCGAGTGCGATGTTGAACAAAAGCTCGTCGCCGCCGTTGCCCAGAAGCACCTGGTCGCGGTCGAGCCCGTTCGCTTCGGCGATCATGTCGCGCAGATCGTTGGCCAATGGATCGGGGTAACGGTTCAAAGGAACCTTGCGAATGGCGCTGATAATCTTCTGGCGAATCTCGGTCTCCACGTCGCGCGGGTTCTCGTTTGCGGAAAGATATGCCCGCGCAGGAAGGTACTTCGGGTCGTAGGGCACAAGCCCTTGGAGCTGCGGGGCGGACTGTTTCACGCTATTCAACGCTCTCACCTGCATCGACTTCGGTCGGTTTGCCAGCGAGCTCGTTGCAGCGCAGCTCGACGGACATCGCATGTGCCCACAGGCCCTCGTGGCGAGCGATCGTCATGACGGAGTCGGCGTCGGCCGCGAGCGCTTCGGGGGTGTACTGGATGATGGACGACTTCTTCACGAACTCCTCGACTGAGAGCGGGCTCGCGTAGCGCGCGGTTCCGCCGGTGGGAAGCGTGTGGTTGGGGCCGGCCACATAGTCGCCGACCGCCTCCGGGGTCCACTCCCCCAAAAAGATTGCGCCCGCGTTCTTGATCGATCCAAGCAGGTCCATGGCGTTTTCCACATGCAGCTCGAGGTGCTCAGGAGCGATCACGTTCACCGCCTGGATCGCGGCCTTGCGGTCAGGACAGACGGTGATCAGGCCGTGGTCGTTGAGCGACGCCATGGTGATCTCCGCGCGCGTGGAGTGCTTCACGTGGCGCTCGATGGCAGCCTCGATCTGGTCGGCGTATTCCTCGGAGAAGGTGACGAGGTAGCAGGCGGCCAGGGGGTCGTGCTCGGCCTGGGCCATAAGGTCGATGGCGACGAGCGCGGGATCTGCCGTTTCATCAGCGACGACGCACACCTCGGAGGGGCCTGCGATCATGTCGATTCCCACATCGCCCGACACAATCTTCTTCGCGGCAGCGACATAGGCGTTGCCGGGGCCGGTGATCTTGGCAACCGGCTCGATGGTCTCGGTGCCGTAGGCAAGAGCGCCGACAGCCTGGGCGCCGCCGACCGAGTATATCTCGGTCACGCCGGCGATCTTGCAGGCGGCGAGGATAGCGGAATCGAGCGAGCCGTCCTTGGACGGGGGCGTCACGCAGGCGATGCGCTCGACGCCCGCGACTGATGCGGGGATGGCGTTCATGAGCACGGTGGAAGGATAAAGCGCGCGTCCGCCGGGAACATAGATGCCTACGGATTCGAGCGGCGTCACCTTCGCGCCGACGATCGCCCCGTTCTCGCGCGTGGCGATCCAGCTCTGCTGCTTCTGACGCTCGTGGAACTCGCGAATTTGCGCGGCGGCATGCTCGAGCGCGGCGACCGTCTTCGCGTCGCATTGGGCAGCGGCGGCATCGATCGTCTCCTGCGGCACGCGGAAGTCTTTCACCTCGACGCCGTCGAACTTGGCGGTAAAGTCGCGCAGCGCCGCATCGCCGCGCTCGCGCACCTCCTCGATGATCGAGGTCGCCGCGGCGATGGCGCCCGCGTTGAACGCTCCCGTGCGGTTGATCTGCGAGCTTTTGAACTGCTCGCCTTCCTTCAGAATGACTCGACGCATGATGTGTTCCCTTCTTATATTGAAACGTCTTGATAACTGAGTAGTAATTTACTCGTTTGCGCCCGCGTCCGCGTGCGGCTGGTCGCTTCCGGCAATCACCGTCGCGTCCCACAGGCCCGCCTCGGCTCCCGCTCGCAGCTTGTCCGCGAGCTCGACCACGCGCGGGTCGGTGCGAAACGCACACGGGTTTGCGAAGAAGCGCGCCGTCGACGAGAGCACCTCGTCGACGATGACCAGGTTGTTCTCGCGAAGCGTGCGGCCCGTCGCCGTGATGTCGACGATGCGCTCGGAGAGACCCGTGAGAGGGCCGAGCTCGATGTTGCCGTGAAGCTTCACGATCTCGACCTGCTCTCCTTTCCTTGCGTAATAGGACTCGGTGATGCGCGGGTACTTCGTGGCTACGCGGATGGAGCCGCAGGTCCGATAGTGCTCGGCGACGCGCTCGTTCGCCCCCTCGGGCTCGGCCACGATGAAGCGGCATGCACCGAATTTGAGGTCCACGAGCTCGACGGTGCCCGTTGCAGCTTCGAGCAGGGAATCTTCCCCGCAGATGCCGCAGTCAGCTGCTCCAAGCTCCACGAACACCGGGGCATCCGAGGGGCGCACGATGATGTACTCGACGCCGGGGTTGCGGATGATGAGCTGGCGCCCTGGGTCGGCGAGGCCCGTCGTGTCGAGGCCGCACGCTGCAAGGCACGCGATGGAGTCGGGGTTGAGCGAGCCTTTGGGCACGGCGATGCGCAGCGGACGCCCGCCCGCCTGCTGCTCGGTCGCGGCGGCGGCAAGCGCCTGATCGAGATAGAACGCGAACCCGGCGGCGGGGCGGCTCTCGCCGTAGGCCCCGATCGTGTTGTCGTAGCGCCCGCCCGAACCGAGCGGTGCGCCGAGCGCGGGGGCGAAGGCGACGAAGACGATGCCTGTGTAGTAGTCGAACGAGCTCATGACCGAGAAGTCGACGAAGATGCGATCGGCCAGACCCTTCTCGTCGAGCTGCTCGAGGGTCCGTTCGAGATCGGCCAGGCCGTCTTGGCAGCCGAGCGGCGCAACCAGATCGCGCACGCGCGCGACCGCCTCGCGTCCGCCGCGGACGTTCGCGAGCGCGCGGATGGCCTGCGCGAAGACGGGTGCGACCCCTGCCTTTTGCGCGCCCGGCCCCGTGAGCTCGTCGAGCTTGACGAAGTTGCTAGCGTGGTAGGCGGAAAGCACGCCCGACTTCCACGCCTCGTCGGCGCCGCATCCTGCGAGCAGGGCGCGCAGCACGCCAACTGTGGCGACCGAGATGCGGAAGTCCCCCACCCCGATCTGCTCGAGCGACTCGGCGAGCAACGCGATTACCTCGGCG
>OBZH01001393.1_pt1 | contig 14907 bp, 18 predicted proteins | sample 1476881 | NCBI WGS metagenome assembly OBZH01 (sample SAMEA2580230, study PRJEB22360) | human gut metagenome | biome: human gut; feature: human-associated habitat; material: faeces | place: Denmark | collected 2008/2010 | reverse complement strand
GCGGCCACCATCGCCTACACGCTGCTGCGCTCGCGCGCCAGCACGCTCCACGTGGAAGGAGCGGTCCCCAGCGCCCTCATCGGCGCGGTCACGGACGCGATGTGGGCGTTTCTCGGCATCGGCGGGGGACCGTTCAACCTCGTGATCCTCACGCTGCTGTTCTCCGAGCAGACGCGGGCCGCGGCGCGCGAGTCCATCCTCATCATCGCGTTCTCGCAGGTGGCAAGCCTCGTCTATACCATCGCGAGCGGCAGCGTGCCGGCCTTTGAGCCGCTCATGCTCGTCATGATGGCGGCCATGGCGGTTGCGGGGTCGGTCGCGGGCAAGAGGATTGCCTCGCGCATCACCGACCGCGGGACCGACGTCCTGTACGCCCTCACCCTCATCGTGGTCATGCTGCTGTGCGTGAGAAACTTCCTCGTGCTGCTGTAGGCCCAGCGCACGCTCGAAACCGCGCCTGGGCACGCGGTACCCGTGCAAGGCCAATGTCCGCGTGCCCCCTAACCCGCGCGAGCCCCATGCCCAGGCACGCGGCACCAGTGCAAGGCCTCTCGTCCACACCCTTGCTCCCCCGTTACCAAAACGATACGTTCAAGCAGCAGAAATATGGGTATAAGCACTTAACCCGAGCGTAACGACATCGTCTCCGCGCACCATGCGGACACCAAGGGGGCATCCATGAACTACTCGATCGTCTTCTCGAGCCAGACGGGCAACACCGAACTCGTCGCCAGGCGCATCCGCAAGACGCTGGGCGAGGAGGGCTGCACCTACTTTGGCACGCCGGCGGACGCCCCGGCAGGGGCCACCCACGCGGACGTCGTCTTCGTGGGCTCCTGGACCGACAAGGGCACTGCCTCGGCAGATGTCCTCGCCTTTCTCGGCACGCTCGACCACGCCCGCGTCTTCCTCTTTGGCACCTGCGGCTACGGCGAGTCCGAGGAGTACTTCAACGCCATCCTCTCGCGCATCCGCGAGGAGCTGCCGGATTCCTGCGAGGTGGCGGGCTCGTTCATGTGCCAGGGCAAGATGGGCGAGGCCGTGCTGGACCGCTACCGCACCATGCTCGCCGAGGCCGAGGCGGGCAGCCCGGAGGCCAAGCGCGCCGCCATGCTCATCAAGAACTTCGAGGTGGCCCGTTCCCACCCCAACACCGACGACCTGCGCGCCCTCGACGTCGCCCTTCGCGCCGCCGGCCTCGCATAACGCCGACGCACCCAGCGTTCCCGGCACGGATTTTTGCCTGATCACGCCCTATGCCAGCCTATATGCTCGCATGGGGCTGTTTTTTGCCTCCGAGCCGTCCAGAACCACTATCACCCCCTTCTCAAGCAGCTTCTTGAGCGCGTAGGACACCGTGCTTCGCGGCAGCCGCGTCTCACTCGCTATCTCTGCCGGCCGCGCCTCTCCCATCTTGCGAATCGTCTCGTAGACGACCAGTGACGACCCCGAGGGATGCCAGGCCATATCAACTCGATGCGGGAAGGATGAGCCGCTCGCCTCCGTTCGCACCCGACGCTCCTGACGGCCCGTGTCTCGTGCCTCATCCAAGCTTGCGGCCGCAGAGCCGCGTCGCCTTAACGTCACAGAGAACAGACTCGGCCTGTCCACGATAACCGGTGGCTCCATATCGGCGGCCCTGAGCTCCTCCTCGACCAGCTGAAAGCCGGTCCCACGGTTCTCGGCAACGAACCCCCCGCCCTCATAGGGCGTCGACTCGAGAAGCTTGGAAAGATAGCGGTTGCGCGTCGACGACGCCCCCGCCTCGCCCAGCGAGTCAACCGTCACCGCTCCGTAGAGCCCACCGGGACTCAGGACCTCGAGTCTGTCCTCATACATGTTCACCTGAACCTGAGAGCCGCATCCCATGGGCGAGTAATCACGATGCATGAGCGCGTTGCACACGAGCTCTCGAACGGCATCGAGAGGATAGTCAGGAACGTCATAGCGAAGACCGTCCTGAAGCCTGCCCCCCGTGCGCATGTTCCTTCTCACCGCAGCCATGGTATCAAGCAAAACGGCAGGTATGGGGCCTGCCATGCTCTGGGAGTCAAGGAACTTCACTCCGGTCTCCGAGGCCCTTCTTGTCCCAGGATAGCAGACAAAGCTCACCGTAAGGCGAGGGTAGAAGTGCTGTGGATACGTGCCAAGGGCGAGCAGCCCGGCAAGCGTCACTCCCTCCTCCCCGTCACGCGACCTTCCCAAGACGTTCAGCGCAAACAAGGCCTCCCTGTCCGAGAGCCTGGCAAATACGCGTGGGTGCATCTCTCGTTGCCGAGCAAGCAGACCGCCGACGAGCTGCTCGTCCAGGTCTTCCAGACAGGCCCCCTCGACGATCCCAAGGTCATGTTTGGGCTGAGAGCGCTCTTCCGACAAGCGATCGATCTCATACCTGGTGAGCAGCCTATCGCCATCGCCCACACGGATAAATGACCCGGCATACATGCCCTTTGACGCAACATAGCAGGGCTTGTCCTGCGGGGAGAGCTCTGGGATCTCCCCCACGACGACCTCTGCGCCCTCAAATTCCATGACATCGATGTGTGCACGCACCGGCGGTACCAGCCGATCGGCGCACAGCTCAGACAGGGCATCGTAGATGGGGCGAGCCCTAAAGCCAGGAGCCGGCATAAAGCCCAACTTCTCGGACAACCCGAGTATGACGAGACCACCCGACCCATTTGCCAGGGCAGACACGGAGTCACCCATAGACTTGGGCATACCGCCAACGGCCTCCTTGACCTCGATGTCCTGAAGGTCGCCCCCAAAACGACGCATCTGCTCAACGGTCTTTGAAAGGTTGACTCCCATGGTCGCACTCTCCAATCTCTCTGAAAGTACTTTACAACTACTATTCAATGTTTGTAAAGTACTATTCAACAGCATTGGACAGTTTAAGAAGTAGAAAGGAGACACATACAAAGGACGCCCCCGCACGGGAGGCGTCCCCAGACAATCACATATGAGCGGATGCTTACTTGCTCGTGGTGCCCTCGGCGCCAGCCTCGCCGGAACCGGCAGCCTCGGCCTGCTTCTGGCCCATCGCGGCAATCTGCGCGGCGGCCACGACGCCCGCGGCCTTCTCGCGCTCCACGCGGCGCTCGGCCCACACGCGGTTGGGCAGGCCAAAGAGGTCCATGAAGCCCTTGGCTGCCGTGCGGTCAAACGTGTCGCCCTTGTCGTAGGTAGCCAGGCCAAAGTCGTACATGGAGCTGTTGGCACGCGAGCCGGTGACGGTGCAGCTGCCCTTGTAGAGGTGCAGGCGAACCTCGCCGGTGACGGTCTTCTGCGTGCTCGCAAAGAACGCGTCGAGCGCGTCCTTGAGCGGCGAGTACCACAGGCCGTTGTAGACCTGGCGGCTCCAGTCGTGCTCGAGCTGCAGCTTGGTGTGCAGCACGTCGCCCGGCAGGCACAGGCACTCGAGCTGCTTGTGGGCCATGACGATGGCCAGCGCGCCCGGCTGCTCGTAGCACTCGCGGCTCTTGAGGCCCACGAGACGGTCCTCGATCATGTCGATGCGACCAAAGCCGTGGCTGCCCACGATCTTGTTGAGCGCGGCGATGAGGTCATAGAGCTTCATGCGCTGGCCGTCGATGGAGACGGGCAGGCCGGCCTCGAAGCCCAGCACCACGTCGCGGGCCTCGTCCGGGGCGTCCTCGGGGTCAACGGTGATGGCCCAGGCACCCTTGGGGGCCTCGTTCCACGGATCCTCGAGCACGCCGCACTCGATGGCGCGGCCCCAGACGTTCTCGTCGATGGAGTAGGGGTTCTCCTTCGTGGCGTCCACGGGGATGCCGCGGGACTGCGCGTACTCGATCTCGCTGGAGCGGGTCGTGAGCTCCCAGCTGCGCACCGGGCCAAGGATCTCGAGCGTGGGGTCAAGCGCCTTGCACTCGAGCTCAAAGCGCACCTGATCGTTGCCCTTGCCGGTGCAGCCGTGCGCGATGGCCACGGCACCCTCGGCCTGGGCAACCTTCACGAGATGGCGGCAGATGGCCGGGCGGGACAGCGCGGAGAGCAGCGGGTACTTGTTCTCGTACATGCCGTTGGCAAAGATGGCCTTGGCGATGAAGTCCTCGGCGAACTCGTCGCGGATGTCAACGTCGTAGGCGGCGACGGCGCCGAGCTTCTTGGCCTTCTCGTTCACGGCGTTGATGTCGCAGCGCTCCTCGGACGGCTGGCCTAGCGCGGCGATGCAGGAGACCACGTCGTAGCCGTCGTCCTGCAGGTACTTGAGCAGGCACGACGTGTCGAGGCCACCGGAATATGCGAGAACGACCTTACCCTTTTCGGACATGTGAGACTCCCTTTTGCTAGAGGTTGCAGATGGTTGGCTTGGCGGCCCGAGGGCCCGTGCTACTCGTGGACGTTTCGCAGCTTGTTGACGAGCTGCTCGAGACTTGCGGCCTCGGCGTCCGTCATGCAGACGACCATGATCGTGTCGTCGCCAGCGATGCAGCCGGCGATGTCGGGCAGGCTCGCGTCGTCGATGGCGGCGGCCACGCCCTGGGCGGTACCCGCCTGCGAGTGGATGACCACGATGTTGTTGGCACGCACGACGCCGGTGACGAGCGTGGAGACCATGCGCTGCAGATGCAGGTCCTCAGCGAGGACGTACACGCCCTCGGGCAGCTTGCGAAGCCCCATGTCAGCGATGTCGCGCGAGATAGTGGCCTGCGTGCAGACAAAGCCGAGGGTGTCGAGCTCCTCGACGAGCGCGCGTTGGGTCTTGATGGACTTCTCGCGTACGACCTGCCTGATGGCGTCCTGTCTGTTGAAGCGCTTCTTCACGTTGCTGCCTTCCGTGCTGATATACTCCTGTTGCGCATCAATCGCAACGGAATGCATATTAGCACGGTTTCATGCGTTATTTTCGCAATTAATCGTTTCTTTAAACAGTTTTGTGACATTTGACGGCCACAGGGAGAGGCTCGGCTTCCGCCCGGGCGTCCCGGTACGCTAGACTGTTCAAGAAAATGTCCGTAGTCCCCCGTGCCGCGCCATCTATATGTGGGACTACTACCAAGACGGCACCGACCAGACAAAGCTCTATCTGGTATTTGACTAGACGATAAGGGCTGGAAGCGGATCAAGTAAGGTCCGCGTAGGCCGCGTTATTCAGTTCATTTATGTGAAGGAGTGATGACCATGTCTCAATCATTAGCGGAGACGCACGTGGAGGATCTCATCTATGAGTGCGACTGCATCACTGCGGGAGATTACGGTGAGAGCACCCAGGAACACATCGACGACCTCATGCTGCAGATGGAAGGGTTTTCCTTCCCGCTCATGTGCACCGGATCGTCAGCAATTCCCAGAGACAAGACTCTGGATGGCGTAAAGCGCGCAAAGGGATGGCTCGTGGCAAACATGGCCACGCTCACGAACAGCGGAAACGGCACGACGGTTAGCTCCAGCAGCGTCTCACAGGCCACGGCGACGGCGGACGTTTCGGTAGAGGTAAGCCAGGCGGTGACCGAAATCGGCAACGACCCCGTTCTCGACAACGAGGCGAAAGAGGCACTCGAGCTGGCGCTGTCGCGGGCACGCATGGCAGCCGAAGCGAAGAACAAGACGGGGTTCGCCGAACACGTCGCAAAAGTTATCGACCTTGCGACGAAGAGCGCGAACCTCGTACCCAAGGCCCTGCTGGCCCTCGGAGCGCTCGCGAAGCTCTTCGGCGCCTAGGATACCGCCCAGTACCCGGCAAGAACCCGCTCACCGGTGTCCGGGGACTTTTCGGCGTTGATCTTGTACTCGAACAGGTTGGCTACATCCATGCTCGCATCGACAAATGGAACCAAGAATCCGTTCACCAGGCGGACGCCCATTGCCTCGACGGTAACAGTGTCCCCGCGCTCTCGGGAGATGAGCTTGGAGCCAAGGACGACCGGGCTACCCGTGACCTCGTCGAAGATCTGCGGGTTGACGGAATCGTCCTCGTACGTGTACGCGCCGACGCTATAGCGAGCCATGGGTACCTCCAGGAGCGGGGATGGTGTTCATCACGATTATGACCCGCGGCGCGGCTAGGTTTTTCAGGTTTTTCCGGAAAGACCTCCAACGGGCACACCAAAACGCCAGTTGTTTCCCATTTTCGTAACCCCACGAAAATGGGCAGGCAGCTGATTAAGTTGTTGCAGAAAGCGCAACAGCTGATCCAGGAAGCGAGAAGCATCCCAACGAAAGAAAGGAACAGAAATGAAGGGCATTCAGAAGACGATCTCGATAGGCAGCAACAGAATAATCTAGGGGAAGGCAAGGATGCATGAGACCATTGAATCCGGGTGGCGTAACGGCCTATTACGAATCGGACAACGGTGCCACCTTCAGCGGCGAGGAATTCAACGTGTACTGTGATGAAAGCTGCCATCTCGAACACGACCGCTTCAAGGCGATGTCGCTCGGAGCGGTATGGTGCCCCAAATCGAAAGTCAGAGAGATAAGCAAGCGCCTCGTAGAAATTAAGGCACGACATGGTGTGGGGAGGAGCTCCGAAGTCAAATGGACGAAGGTGTCACCATGCAACTTTGACCTATATGTCGACATCATCGACTATTTCTTCGATGATGACGACCTACACTTCAGAGGCCTCGTCGTTCCCGATAAGTCCAAGCTGGACCATGCACGCTTCAATCAGGACCATGATCTCTGGTACTACAAGATGTACTTCACGATGCTCAAGACTATCTTCTCCCGCGATGCGCGCTATTACGTCTATATCGACATAAAGGATACCCATTCCGGGCGAAACGCCCAAAAGCTCGAGGACGTGCTCGCAAACGACGCATACGACTTCAACCATGAAATCGTGAAAAGGGTGCAGCCCATACGCTCCGACGAGGTCCAGCTGATGCAGCTCGTTGACATCCTGACCGGAGCACTCGCGTATCGCCACAACCACGACGTCATCAAGCCCTCGGATAGCACCACGAAGATCAGGCTCATCAATAGAATTATCCAGAGATCAGGCCTCTCACTCGTCAAGACCTCACTCCTCAGCGAGAAAAAGATGAACCTGTTGATCTGGCAGGCCGGGGGCATTACATCATGAACTGTTGCTGGATACCACCCCTAGTCGAAAGGGACTGCTCGCGTCCCTGGAGCGAATACGACGCTCTTGTCTACAGCGTCTTTAAGCGGGATTTCATCGAGAGCAAGCCTGTCTACCACGGGAAGCCGGTGAAGATACGTTACCAGCCCATGCTTGATGGACGAGCCGAGGCCTTCTGGCATCTTACTTGCAGGGATTACGACCACAAATCCGGGCTGCCTGAGGACCGAGTGCCCGATCTTGAAAGGTGTAGGCGAATCAAATGGCCGAGGGCATTCATTGAAAATGCCGAGAGATGCCCCGAGAATCTTGACTGCAAAGGTGTCATCGCCTGGAAGGCGGAGCATCGGGCAAGGAAAAGCCGCAAGGGAACCCAAATAAGGGAAAGAATCAAGTTTTACCTTGAAGAGGAGAACTACATTGTCGTATTCGAGCCGAGGGAGCATTATTGCCTGCTGATAACTGCGTATTACGTCGACAACGACTACAGTAGGAAGATGATAGAGCGCGAAATGTCGAGAAACCACGCCAAAAAAGCAGGAGGCGCTGTTTAGGCGCCTCCAGAGGACTCCTTCACACACACGGTGGATGAGCTACCACGATTATCGCCGCATTGCAACAAAATGTAAACCGAACACGTTGTGGAGATTGGAGACCCTAAACGAAAAAGAAACCCCACCACGCACGGCTGGAACCTTGGCGCGGTGGGGTGACAACAAGGATGCCGGAGTAACACGGAGATAGCCCCGGGCAACCTAGGGACATTATATGACACGCAAGCAGAGGCGCCGCGCGTGGGGCTCAATCACCGAGGCCAAGCGTGGCAAGAAAAACATCCTCCGATGGCAGGAGAACACGCCGTGCGGACGCAAACGTAAGACCAAGACGGTATACGGCACCTACCGCGAGGCATGCACCAAGCTCGATCGCATCCACGTCGAGCGCGCCGATGACAAGCCAGTGCCGACCATCACCCAGGCATACGGCACACGGCTCGAGCCGACCATGGCGGCACAGGTGGCCGCCGGCACGCTCGCGCCGAACACCCGCAGCCTCGTCACAAGGTCGTGGGCGAACTACGTCAGCCCCACATGGGGCTCAATGCCGGTTGACCAGTTGCGCCCCGTGCATCTGCAGGAATGGCTCCTGGCCTTGCCTGCAGCAACGGCGGACACTGCCCTACTCACCCTACGCAAGATTTACGGCACTGTGTCGGGCTTTGTCGTACTGCCCATCGACCCGTTTGCCGCCACCGTTTGCCGCCACCGTGAAATACACCATGCCCACGCGCAAGACGCGCGAGCGCTCCAAGCGCCTGTACACGCTAGCCGAATCCAAGGACATCCTGGAGCGTCTGCGCGGGACCTCGCTCGAGGCGCCGTTCATCATGGCGTGCTTTTGATCGTGTCGCTCGGGCGAGTCGCTGGGCATCCGCACCGATGAGGTCATGCCATTCGCGACAGGATCAACAACGCTCGCAACGGTCGACCTCGTGCGCCAGATGGAGCAAGCGGGCATCGAGCCCACGGCGAACGGCGTGCTCAAAACGCGGAAGTCCATACGCACAGTCGTGGTGCTGCCGGATGCCGCCGAGCGTCTGCTCGAAATTGCAGGCGAGCGCCGCGCGGCAGGCTCCGAGTGGCCAGCAGATCGCGGGGACGGACTGCCCATGAACCGAGGGATGTGCAATCATAGATGGAAGAAGTGGTGCGAGGCCGAGGGCGTCGAGCACATCCTATGGTCGAACCTCCGCAACTCGTGGCGAACCATCTGCGAGATGGAGCTGCACATGCCCTGGGACCTCATGGAAATGCTCATGGGACACTCCCCGCCGGGCGTGTCGGGGCGACATTATATTCGCCCCTCCCGTGAGCAGGTGGCGCGTTCCGTTTGCGACGCACTTGGGATAAATTGGGATATTTCCCAACAAACCAGCAGGTAGAATGGGCGCGGTAAATAGTGGCAGCATTAATAAGGACGCGAGCCTTGCGACGTCGCCCAACATTGATGTGGAGCCGCGCCTCGACTCACTCGTGAACCAATCTCCCCATTACCACTTAATGTCAACGCGCAGCTTCTCAATAACAAAGCTATAGACGCCCAAAAAAGGACGCATAAAATGAAGTCTGTATATGTATTGGACAATGAGCAGCTTCCGTAATGCGCCGCCCCTCGAAAGCGCATACGAGCAGTTGATATAGGGCGAGTGGCGCCAAGATGGAAACTCGACGTCAAGGTACCTCGTATTTTCTTGAATATCCGCTTTAACATTCTCCCCGGGAGTCAACGAGAGTCTAAAGACTAAAGAGACACCAAGATGCAAGAACGCCACCGCATCTAGCACGCTTAGCAGCTCGGGCCTCTCGCTCCTGTAGTACTGTCGTATTTCAAGGAAGGCGGCATAGATAGATTCGACTTGGCTTCTTTTTACATTGTTGATAATCGAGCCAGCCCTAACCATATACCGGATATGGGAGCCGGGGACAAATACTACCTTCCCATGCAGTTCACAGTAAACGAGAAGATGAAAAGCTAGATCATCAAGAACAGTTGGTGGATTTGTAAGGTTGTGCATTTGCTTGAGAACTGAGGCCTTAAAGCATTTGTTCCAAGGGGCACCGTTGAGTTCGATGAGGCGACCTGGATCATCGTCAATCGTAAAGGGTGTCCTCTCGCGCGCCATTTCTCTGGAGAGCAGCTTTCCGGTTTTTCAAATCGATGCGATCAAAGCCGCAGACAGCAATGTCGGCGTCATTAGATTTGGCTGCCGTATAGAGAGCCTCTGCAAATGTTGGAACGACATAATCGTCGCTGTCTAGAAAACCGATGTATTCCCCCTGGGCGATGGCAATACCGTCCCAACGTCCTTTCCAGACTCCCTCATTTTGCTTGTCGATAACGATTATTTTGCCCGGGAAACGCGCCTCATAGTCTCGGAGGATATCGATACAATGATCGGGTGATTCGTCATTGATGCATATGACCTCAATATTTGAAAGAGTCTGATTCATGAGGGAATCGAGACACTTAGGCAGATGCGCCTCGACCTTATAACAGGGGGACAATAATACTAAGGGCAATGTCACTACGCTCGCTCACAATACTCCTCATTCTGTCAACAACCTTCTGCCTTTATGATAGATGCGTTTGCCTTCTCTTTCAGCTCGCCTTTCTGTAGGAGTATCTCTTTTACGAGTCATAAACAAGCTAAGCATAAGACGGATCAAGCGTGCAGGTATAGACGTTGCCATACGTCGGGCTGCCGGCGCGAAGGTCCACCCACGCCCCAAAGACGGAGCCGCGAGCGATTGAGATGAACTTATCCCAGGGCTCCGCATGGATGCCGCGGGTTACGCCACGCTCGTCGTTGTAGCTAATGTTGTTCTGGACGATGCGGAGATCGGGAATGCCGAGCTCCGTCATCTTCGCGCGCTGCCAGTTCTCCTTGAACCAACCGCGTGAGTCACCGTGAACGGACAGGTCGAGAACCTTCAGGCCCTCAATCCCGGTCTCAGCGACGGAGAGCTGCTTCTCAAAACTAATCTCAGACATGGCTCTCCCCTACTGCCCCTGCTTCGCGTACCTGGCCTCCGTGGCGGCCTTGGCCGGGCGCCACCAGGCCTCATTGTCCACGTACCACGCGATCGTCTGGCGCAGACCTTGCGCGAAGTCCGTGTGCCTGGGCTCCCAGCCGAGCTCGCGGCGCAGCTTGGTCGAGTCGATGGCGTAGCGGCGGTCGTGGCCGGGGCGGTCGCGCACCCAGTCGAAGTCGTCCGGGTCCTTGCCCATGGCCTCGAGGATCATGCGCAGGACCGTGATGTTGTTCTGCTCGCCGTCCGCGCCGATGAGGTAGGTCTCCCCCATGCGGCCCTTCGTGAGGATGTCCCACACGGCGGAGGAGTGGTCCTCGGTGTGGATCCAGTCGCGCACGTTCTCGCCCGTGCCGTAGAGCTTCGGGCGCTCGCCGTCGATGACGTTGGTGATCTGGCGGGGGATGAACTTCTCCACGTGCTGGTAGGGGCCGTAGTTGTTCGAGCAGTTGGAGATGGTCGTGCGCAGGCCGTAGGTGCGGGTCCAGGCGCGGACGAGCATGTCCGAGCTCGCCTTGGTGGAGCTGTACGGGGAGCTGGGGTGGTAGGGCGTCTCCTCGGTGAAGCGCGCCGGGTCGTCCAGGGCCAGGTCGCCGTAGACCTCGTCGGTCGATACGTGGTGGTAGCGGACGCCGTACTTCCTCACGGCCTCCAACAGGCGGAAGGTGCCCTCAACGTTGGTTCGCAGGAACGGCTCCGGGTCCGCGATGGAGTTGTCGTTGTGGGACTCCGCCGCGTAGTGGACGATGGCGTCGTGCCCGGGGACGAGCTCGTCGAGCAGGGCCGCGTCGCAGATGTCGCCCACGACAAGCTCTACGCGGTCGGCCGGCAGTCCCGCGATGTTCTCGGGGTTGCCCGCGTAGGTGAGCTTGTCGAGCACGGTCACGTGCACGTCCGGGTGGTTGTTCACCACGTAGTGCACGAAGTTGCTGCCGATGAAGCCGCAGCCGCCCGTGACGATGATGTTGTGGGGCTCGAAGGTCTCTGCCACCTTATGCGGCCTGTCCTATGACGGCGCCGCAGGTAGAGCACCTGTAGCCATTGGGAACGTCCTCGTCCCACGCCGCAGCATCCACGACGGTCTCATAGTGGCCATCAACAGTGACGTACTCTGTGTGCCACGAGCCGCAATTACCACCGCTCAAGAGAGAAGCTTCGATGTGCTCCTCCTCGATCCCCGTAATATCCTCGCCGCAGCCGCCGCAAATTGAATGCTCCTGAACCGAAGGCTCAACCCACTTCTCATGTGTAACGGCATCGTGGTGCACGGTCTTGGCCTGCGCAACCCAGTCGTGGGTGTGTCCACTGCGGTCGCACCAGTTCTTGAGGCGGTGCAGGAACGCCGCCATGTCGCAGCGTGTCACAGAGCTCATGGGTCGGTACTCGCGAGACCCATCGCTATTAATCCAGCCGGTGCTAATCTCGGATGACACCATCCAGAGAATGTCATCGCGGTGATACGTTGAGGTGGAGACGTCCCTGAACGGATTGATGGCCATGCCGCTCACGTCTCCGCCCATGTAGAGCGCGAGGCGCTTAAGGATCGCAGCGAGCCACCGTGTCCATGCCGCGGAAGGTGCCATCGCTAAAGCCAGTCGAAATGCCTACCGAGGCAAGCCACCAGATCTCCTTAGCGTGGTAGAAGTTCTCGTCCACATCGGAGAAGCGGGCCTTGTCCTGCTCCGTGGGCTCAAATTCGGGAGAGCCCGCAAGCCTATAGAGGAAGGCCGCCATGTCGCAGCGCTTCACCGTTTCATACGGGCGGAACTCAATGCCGCCGGCAACGGGCCAGCCAGTGGTCACGCCGGTCGAATAGAGCCACGAGACGTCGTCGCTGTGGCCCGTGTCGGCATAGACATCCGTAAAGGGGCTAATAGGCTGCGGCTTGGGAACAGAAGGGGTGCCGCCGGAGCCAGACGAGCTGCCCCCGCCAGAAGTACCGCCGCTGCTCGAGCCGCCACCGGTGGACCCGCCGCTTTCGTGCACGCAATTTGAGCATGGGGTCTTGCCCTTATTGATAGCCTCCTGGAGCGTCATGGAGGTGGGGTTCTTCATCCCCGAACAGTTGCTAACGTAGTGATACTTGGAGCCCGTACGAGACACGTACACGATGCGGCTCATATCCTGGGCATGGGCCAAGGTCGCCGGCACAAACGATACCGCCAGCGCAACGAGCAGCGCCAACGCGACCGAGCGGGCTCTTCTAACCATTGTCACTCCAAAGACTCGCGCGAGAATTAATGAAGGAACTTAGCTAAGTTTAAGCCTTAGTCAGGGCCTTAACCATAGCGAGGAGCTTCCTTCGAGCGGTCTCGAGCAGCAGGAAGCCCACAAACATAAGCAACGTCATGCCAAGCAGCATCGGAAGGCCCATGACCAGAGGCAGCTCGCCAATCCACGCAAAGCGGCCGACGAGCCAGATATCATAAAACCAGCTACTGGTATCGATAAGGTAGACGCCAAAGGCAGAGCCCGAGAGAAGCGCCAGCGCATGCCCAGTATGCGTAGGCACACCCCTAATCCTCTGGCAAATAAGGAAGCAGCAGAGGGAGTCTAGCAGCAAGAGCGGAGACACATAGGCACCCCATCGATGTGGCTCGATCCCTATGGCAACGTCGCGAGCCTCGAGAGCCGTGAGCACCACGGAAATCACAAAAGCCAGGGTGCCAAGTACCAGGGGGCGAACATAATGCGCAACCAGGTCTTTGTTGCGCTTAATTGCCGCGCCGAGAATCCAGAGAACCGTAAGCCACATGACCGAGTAACCGTTGTTGATGCCAATACCAGCACGATTGTCATAGCGGATAAACCCGAGAACGGAGCATGCAACGGTTAAGACCGCAGCCAAACGACCCATGCGCCGCGGCTCCATGCGCTCAGCCCCCTCTTGGATAAAGGGCAGCAGGAGCTGCATGACAAGATAAGAGCTGAGATACCAATAGCGCGAGGTGAGAACGGGAAAGAAGGAACGGCACAGCCAGGGGCCAGGCTCGGTTCCAAGGAGCAGCCCAACCAACGCAAGAGTCGCAGACCAGAAGATGGCTGTTCCCCAAAGCCCTAGCGTTTTCTTGAAATTAGCCCTTCTCCCTACAGCCAAGTAGCCACTGATGAGGGCAAACACGTTAACGGCAACCGATGCCACGTTGTTGAGAAGGGCGTAGACATGCATGCGATTAGAAGAAAACGCCCAGTCTATTACCCCCCCCCTCACCGAGATTGTGAAGGAGGACAATCATGAACATGCTCGCCAAACGAGCGACATCTATCCCATATTCACGCTTTTGAAGCTCCAGAGGATCAGCCTCCCAATGACGAATCACCAATCAGAAGCATAGCAAGCACATGGAATGGGCGGCGAGTCCAATGGAGCTCGCCGCTCATTTAACAAACGCCACTCGAGCTCGCTACCCCACGAGCCCCTTGTCGCTCAGCCTGCGCAGGAAGGCCGCCATGTCGCAGCGGGCGACCGTGGCGTAGGGACGGAAAGTGCCGTCCGGGAAGCCCGAGGAGACGCCGGAGCTCGTTTGGCCGGGGAACCCGGGGGAGGCGCGGGGGCCCGGGAGCCACAGGATGTCTCCCTGGTGGGGCGTGGCGTCCGAGACGTCGGTGAACTCGGGAGCAGGCGTGGGCTCGGCGGCCTCCACGCGCTCGTAGGTGTCTGCCACGTTGGACGGCACGTCGGCGGCGTCGAACTCGGTGCCCGCGGAGTCGCGCCACCTGATCGGCTTGCCGTCGGCATCAGCCGAGGGCAAGATCGAGCCGTCGCCCGCGAAGGCAAAGCCCGCGCCCAGCGTCATGCGGCGCAGAGCGGAGCAGCCCTCGAAGAAGCCAGACATGTCGGAGGCGTTGGAGGTATCGAGGCCCGACAGGTCCAGTTCCTCGAGCGAGGAGCAGCCGTGGAACATGCCGCTGGGGCTCGAGACGCCGGAGAAGGTGGCGCCTCCCAGGCTGACGGACCTGAGCGACGAGCAGCCGCTGAACCGGCCGATCGGGCCTCCCCCGTCGCCCATGCGGGCGACGCAGGCGTACCGCACGGAAGAGAGGTCGAGCCCGGAGAGGTCGACCGACGCCAGGGAGGAGCACCCGTAGAACAGGCCGTCCATGGAGGTCACGCTGGACGCGTCGAGCCCGGACAGGTCGGCGGACTCCAGCGCCGCGCAGCCGTGGAACATGAAGTGCAGCGACGTCACCGAGGAGGTGTCGAGGCCGGCGAGGCTCACAGAGCGCAGCGACCCACAGCCGTCTAACATCCAGGACATGCTC
>OBZH01001392.1_pt1 | contig 14908 bp, 32 predicted proteins | sample 1476881 | NCBI WGS metagenome assembly OBZH01 (sample SAMEA2580230, study PRJEB22360) | human gut metagenome | biome: human gut; feature: human-associated habitat; material: faeces | place: Denmark | collected 2008/2010 | reverse complement strand
TGTTTCCCGCTTCTTCATGGAGCGGCTCCGCCATGAGACGCAGGAGCATTTCTGCGTCGCCTACACGAATGTTAAAAACCGGCTGATTGGCTGGAAAGAAATCAGCATCGGCGGATTAAACGCCGCACCTGCTGACGTAAAAGAAGCGATGAAGTGGGCGATCAGATTTAAGGCTTACGGTTTAATCCTCGTGCATAATCACCCATCCGGCTATCCTGAACCGTCGAAAGAGGATATAGAACTCACGAAAAACTTCGCGGAAGCCGCAAAATTTGTAGATTGCGAAGTCCTCGACCATGTAATCATCGGTGACGGCATCTACACAAGCCTTCATGACCGCGGCAATATTTAAGGTTTCTGAGGGGCTGAACCGTATCAGCTCCATCCCACCTGATATTTATTTGTTAAAAAAGGAGAAAAAGAATGGAGAAGCTCAATCAAAGCACGCTCGAAAAAGCAATGCGTCGCGCATTTAGAATCTGGCTCGGTGTCATCCCCGCCCCTGAATGTCTGGAAGATATGCAGACGTTCAGGATCTCCGCGGTAGACGTTGAAGAATTGCGGCTCGATGCGGCGAATGGCGGTAAAACGCTTGATTGCCCGTCGGACGTTTGTAACTACCTCGCGGAGCTGGTGGTCACTGACTACGACTGGCACATGCTCCCATGCTCTGTCCGTAGGATCTTACTCGACATGGTGGTGTGGGCGGCGGCAAATACGCTCGATCTGGCAGTCGGGACGGCATCGGACGCCATGGAAGCGGAAGAGAAAAAACATCATACATTGTCTGCTATCTTAGCTTCCTGCCCTAGAAGATAAAGATTTAAGGTTCTAAAGGGGCATCCTTAAAAGCCCCTTCCCATCGGGATTTACTTATATTAAAATGAAAGGAGATGATTTTATGGGCTGGTTTGAATTGTTGTACGTCGTATTCGCCTGCATCGCTTTCAAGTTCCTGCTGGAGGAAGCAGGGAAAGGAGGGCGACACCGTGCTGGTCACAGAAACGGGCGTATCAGAAGGGAATAAGCAGAATTTCCCATTTTGAATTGACTAAAATTAACACATCCAGTGAGTATAATATTATTAGGTTGGTTTTCTGATTTGAAATGAGATTTTATTATGACACTCTGGGATATTTATGACGCATGGACCGACACTGCGCTTGACGCGCCTGCTCGCGATAACGGCACGCATGCTGAACGCATTGAAGAATTGATAGATTACACGGACGCATGTTCTTTCCGCGATTGTTGGGACTGCGCGCCGGTGTCCGATGAGGAAGCAGAAAAGATTGTAGACTGCTATGAAAATGGTGGAGCTAACGTGGACGAACTCAAGGAAATCAACCACGTGCGCACTTATAAAATCGAAGTCCGGTACTATAAGGATGGCAACTGGGGAGAATCGTTTACGATGGATGAAACTGTGGACGCTATGACAGCGGAGGAAGCAAAAGACAAATTAGATGATGACTATGTAAAATCTATCACTTCTTGCGAAGGCGAGTACGGCGAACCCGTCCAATGTGAGGAAGCAGAAATCCGCATCTCCCCGCGTGGGCAAGTCCTCGCAGACAATGATGACGTTTCTTTCTTTGTTGAAGAATAAATAAATATAAAAGTGGCTGGTGCAATGTAAGCACTAGCCACTTTTATATTGCTCTAAATGCGAATTAGCCCGCGTGCCGCGCACTCAATCGCGAAGAGTGTCATGAGTTTGTCCCGGCGTCGATAGTACGTCATTTTATCCATATGCAAGGCGTCTACAGACGCTTGCCACGTGTGATGCTCCCAAAATGATACTTCGATAATACGCTGATCGTGATGGTCCAGCATGTTCATGACTTTGTCAATCGCTGCGAGCCACGTTTCCGGCTTCTGGACCTCTCCACCTGAGATAGTCACCATTCTCAATGGCGTGAGGTTTTTCAGGGCTTCCGTCTGCGTCGGGTCCGATACAAATCCCTGCGAGCGTCTTTCCGGCGCGCCGCTTCTCCGTTTCATCTCTAGTCTCTTTTCATAAACCGCCTTTCTGATGTTGTGATAGTTAGCAATGTGCCACCTCACCGACCTTAAAGCCCCTTCTCCAAGGTCATACACCGGTGGATCCCACGCCTCCGTTCCGTTCTCCGCTTGCATTGTCATCATCCGTCTTTAGAAACTTAACGAAAACACCTTGTGCGATGCGATCACCGCGCTTGATAAAAAATGGTTCATCTCCAGTGTTGCGATAGCAGATTAAAATCTGATCCTTGTAGTCTGCGTCAATCACGCCTACAGAATTAACAAGCTCCAGCCCGAATTTAATAGCGTAACTGGAACGCGGAAAGATGAGTAAGACATCATCTTCGTCCATTTCTACTGCCGTGTTTGTTGGGATGATATACTTCTCATCTGGCTTGATCTCTGCTGATACGGCGGCATGAATATCATATCCTGCGCTATACTTTGTTACCCGGCGCGGAAGTTCCGTCTCGATACACTGATTCAATCTTCTAAACTTTCTCATGATTATCCTCCTTCGCGTCCGGGACTATCACAACGAAAGCCCCGGTCTTTTTCAGAATGTCACGAAGCACATAGTAAGATAGCCCGGAAAAGCAGGCAGTTACGAATGCACACGAGACAACGAACCCGATTGCAATATCATCAGCCATTATCTTCCTCCCTTAATGTACATGTAGTACAAGCCCAAAACTAAAATGACGATGAGCGTCGAAACGTATTCGATGCAGTTATACAGACTTGTTTCCATCTGCTTCTCCTTTCAATTCAATGACAGTTACGGCGTCAGGCGTATCGAAAATGTCATCGATGCAGCGAGTGTAGTCCAAGTCACCATAGATCGCGCTGACTTCTCTATCAAGCAGGGCATCTGGAAGCTCCTGAACGTCTCTGTCATCCCATCTGCGAGAATAAAGCAGCATGCCGCGCTCTTGCCCGACCTCCTCAGCGTCGTAGATTTCGATTCCTTCATAGTTTTGTGCCGTTGCTACGCCAATTAAGTCTCTAAGTTTCATCCTCGCTTCTCCTTTCAAGCTCCGATTTAACCGACTTCCGCATTCTAAACCACTGCTCCTTGTCTTGCTCCATCCCCCAAAGATCGAAGTCCATCCCGGCAAAATCATCGGAGCGTCTCTCATTTTCGCTTTCTACGCGCTGGAAGTCCATTTCTAACGCTCTAAGCGTCTGCGTGGTCAGGGACGGCACCAGTGGAAGGATGAAGCCAACCGTATCGCCAACGGTATATGTCATGCGTCCTAATGCGTACCGCTCCGCACTAATAATCATCTGCTCCATCAGATCGTCAAGCGGAAGCATTTTTACTTTACTCATGCTTGTACTCCTCGCATTTATAACTAAAATCAGAAACCGCATAACAATAGTACGGATGCCGTTTTATGTATTCTTGTAGTGCTTCAAAATGCTTGCTTTTCTTGCATCTGCAGCAGGATTTGTTTGTACAATCCGAATTACAGAAACACATATCGAAGGATCTGCTGTGTTCTTTTTTCCAAGTCATACCTTCCCCCTATAAAGCCGCTCCGCCCTCTCATCGGCTTCCTTGATTTTCTGCTGAATTGCACCCTTGTCTAATTTAAGTCCATAAACAAGACTATCCAGCGCGTTCTGACCGTCCGCAACCGCCTGAATGAGGTTCTCTTCTGCTTCCTCCGGCGTTGTGTTTGTCTTGTAGCCTACTCCGCCTTTGGCTCGTTCCCACTTTGAGATAGCATGGATAAGCTCGGCGGCTTCTTCTTTAGCGATGCCGCAATTCGCTGATGCCCCATAAAATTCCACTATGTTCTTATTCATGTTTCACCTCACTCAATTTCTATGACGACCTCTGGCTTGACATCAAATGGAGGTACATCTCTCTCAAACAGCTCTACATTGTTACCCTGAAAACATGCGCCGGAGTAAATGCTTCTTACATCCATGTTCTCTACTTGCTCTTTAATGAGCCTATATTTGTAAGCGAGATTTATTCCCATGAGAAATAGAAAATCTGCCATTAAAGCGCACAAGACCAATTTCACATTCATCGGGTATGTAGTTAAGCAAATCAATCAGTTTCATTTCCCTTTCCCTTCTGCATCGATATCTTTCAAATGCTTTGCATACCACTCAATCTTTCCAGCGGTTTCTTTCTTGTCTCCTTTACGCCCGTATCGATACGCATACTTGAGGATATTTCCCCACAAAAAGCCTTCCAGCTGCTCTTTAGTCATGAGATGCTCCATGATTTCAATGGCTTCTGGGATGCCATCTACTCTGTAATGAGCTGGGTTAATAACAGAATAGGTAATCTGGCCCACTTCTTCCTTCTCTTCTGGCATGCTGCGTCCAACTACAGTAATTTTGGTGTAATCCCTCTTGTCACCGAGGCATAAAAAGCCATCTGGAGTAAAGGTGCTAACATCTTTCTCCTGTTCGTAGCAACTTACATCCCATGTTACTTCAATTGGATATACGCAAGCATCCTCATGGATTGCTGTTACAACACCATAACCATGAAATGGGACATAGACCCTATCTCCTAGCTTGAATTTGCTTTCCTCTTTCATTTCTTCCCTCCTGCGTAGTCGATCTCAATTCGCAAAAATGGTTTCTGTTCTTTTTCTGCGTACATCGGCGTGATATCTACTACTTTGAAGTCGTGCCACTCACGGAAACGGCAGAACGGCAAATCAAACAACTCTCCTGTATACTGAATCGCCCCACCATCTTCTACTACCGCAACCGCTATGGTTGGGTTTCTCATGGTGCTTACAAGCTGACTGAAATACATCATGCTATTGCTCCTTTCTCAACACTTCTGCTACCTCGCTAAGGTAATAACCACTTCCCTGTCCTCATTGAGGTTTGCATTGTCTACGCATGCATTCTCGAATTTTTCTGGGATGCCTGCACTTCTGTCTCCGTAATACAGTATTAAACCGTCTTTGTTCTGAATGACGATCCTATCGAAGAAGTCTTCGTCTTCGACTGATCCCCAAACTTCTTCTACTGTCGTAAGCGTGTTATCTGTCGTAAGCGTGTTATCACGTTCGACCATCATCATCCCATGGAGAAACCTATCCTCAATTTCTCCCATCATTTTGTCGCCGCGTTCAATCCCTTTCTCGACGGAATACTGAAGAAGCCGACCTGCAATGATGTTGACGATGATCGGCATGTCGTTCTCGTCGACAATTCGTGCGAGCTGCATCCCTCTCAACTTGATTTCATTGATGATGCGCATGATCTTTTTGCCATCTTCCTTTTTGTATTTCCCGTGAATTTTCAATTCTTCCATTTTTTCTCCTCACGTGTAATCTTTAACGTCGCTTTTTTCTATCTCAATCGTGATGTACGGCACTTTCTTCCCATCGACAAGCAGCTTGCTTTGAAACCGTTCAGCTTTCAGATGCAGATATTTCGGACTATCGTCTTTGATAATGCCTGCGGTAACTAGACCGTCTAAAAGATACTTGCATCCGCTGATGACGTTATCGTCATCGCGGCGCATGGTATCTTCGTAAAACGTTACGGTGCATGTGACATGCTCTGTGAAGCTCTCAAGCGTCTGCGCCCTGAACGTCTCAGCAAGCTCTCTCGTGTACGTCTTTTTCATCGCCGCTCCTGCGAACCTGTTTGTGCGGTTTAGCTGAATGAGGTCATTCGTGGACGGTAGCCTGCCTCGATATGTCAGCTTAATCATTTGCTGTAATGTAAGCTACGCCGTCATACTCGCACGCGTGCATAACATCGTCTTGTTCGTCGTCTGTCAGCTTCGCCTTAATAACCGCTCCGTCAACTTCAAGTTTCCCGCCCGTGATATCGACTACAGATGGATTGATGTACGCCTTTACTCCATTAACGATGATTGTCATTTCTCTTGTTCCTCCACTTTCTAGCTAATTCGATTTTTTTCTCTGTCATGCTGACGCCATTGATCTGCATCGGAACGATAATCCCTACAGGGGCTTCCATAATCCAGACTTCAGATTTCGTTTTCCCGTCCTTTATTTTCAGGTCGAAGTCCTCGATGTAGTTTGTGTTCTTTCCGCGCTCGACTTTGATTTTTACGACTTCGTTCGTTTTCGTGCGGCTGCGTTTCTTTGTGTCGTTCTGCCACTCGGCTACATCGACACAATCTTCAAACGCTCTAATCGCATCTTCTAGCTTGTCGAAAAATCCCATCTCATCTCTACAGAGAAGCTCGTCCTTTCGATACGTCGCTTTCATTAAAATGTACGCGAATTTCAATTCTTTTTTCCTCGCTGTGCTTTCTGTTTCTTTGAACTTTCTTGATTTCACTCTGCAAGATTCTGAACAAAACCTAGCGCGTTTTTGCTGTATCGTCCTGTAGTCTTTCCTGCAATACTCACATGTCTTTTCGATACCTCTGACCGCGTTACTTGCCGTGCCGCAATCAGAATGTTTGCGTGGCAGAAGGCAATGATGCCCTTCGCCTTCCACCACCGCCTGTCCGCATTTCTCACATTTGTCGATTACGGCACCATCCACAACGGTTTTTCCCGTTGCTCCAAGCTCTTCCATGTGCCTGTTAAATTCGCTGTACTGCATGTGTGCCAGGTACGCCGCTCGCATTAAATTCAACCTTCCGATGTTTGCGGCGCATCCGCAAAACCTCATTGCCCTGTTCATCACGTCACGCTTTCTTAAAACTCGGGGATACTTTCGCTGTCACCTTCTGATGTGCAGGAACGACATGTTCGCGTCCGTCGAGGCAGGAACGGAAGGTTCTTTCGTTGATATCGACCGTCTTGAACCGTACAAGATTCCTGATGACGACTTCATCCCCTCTCGAAACATGCCCGATCAGCTTGCCAATGAACATATTCACAATGTTATTCACACATACCTGTGAATAGCCGAACTCATTCCCCTTCATTTCTTCGATAATGTCTGATGTATAAACTCTCATAGCTCCTCCTTCTTAAAACGGAATGTTTTCCTGTGATACTTCCTCGCCGAACTGTCCGAAGTTTCCTTTCGGCGGCTGCGAACCGAAACCGCCCCACTGACTGTTAGCTGCTGGTGGCTGCTGCGCCATCGCCCCGACCTCTGCGCGGTCTACATTAACTTCCGTTACCCACTTCTTCTCGCCGTTCTGCTCATAGCTCCTGACGTTGATTTTCCCTTCCACGAAAATATCCGATCCAGCTTGGCAACTGTTCCCGATAAGTTCTGCGGTCTTTCCGAAAGCTACGCACGGGATAAATGCGTTTCTTTCATGCCATTCACCCTGCCACTGGTATCTCTCGATGCACTGTACGGAGAAGTTCGCCATCGCCGAGCCTTTCTTCGTCATAATCATTTTCGGGTCTCTCCCGACTTTGCCGAGCAACATCACACGGTTGATACAAAGTTCCATCTTCTTACTTCCTTTCGTAAATGCTCTATAATGCCATTTCATGGCTTCGCCATATCTATTCGATAAATCTATCATGCAAGCCTCGTGAACGTCTGTAGAAGGCAAATAAACGCATTCTCAGATGATTTGCACCGCGAGGCGCATGTAGATTGATTTCAGAATTGGTTTATCAGCTTCGCTAACTGCTCCGTTTCGTAGGTCGAGCATCAGCTGATTAAGAAGCACCATCGCTTCATCGCCGCTGATGTTGATGCCTGCTTTATCGTCGGGCACCTTTTCCTGCTTCGGGCATGTTATCGACGCCATTCGTTCTTCCGCTTTCATCCTCGTTTCCAGTTCCGTCTTTCCGTAGGCACTGTGTAGCTTCCCGTCTATTCCTGTGAACTGCGCTTCATAGCCGTTTGAAATACGTTTGACCTCGATCGCGGTTGGAGTAACGCTTTTCGCGGTGACGTGATCTCCGCATTTATTGATGCGTTCTCCACATTTATCGACGTGATCTCCGTATTTATACGTCTTGAACCAAGACTTCTGGATTTCAGGGAAAGCATCTAAAAGCGTTTTGACCTCCTGCGCGCTGAATGAGGATCTTTTGCTGCGCATTTTGTAGTAGAATGCCATCGGCGAAACATCGAGAAGCTCTGCTACTTCCTTTTTCGTGACCCTCGCCTTTTCAAAAATCTTGTTGATCTCCTCTTTTGCTCCGTCAGCCAACACAAACCTTTTCATAACTAAGCCCCTCTCAACCGTCGATTTTCGCCTCGAACCGTGTACACATACGGTTCGAGCATTTCTTTTAACCTGCTCCCGATCCCTTCGTCTGCTCTTGTTATCTCATCGAGCGGAAACTCGCTTGAGACGATGGTTGGCATCCGATTGACGTATCTCGAATTGATGATGTCAAACATGATCTGCTGGTCTTGACTTTGCATCTCGCTGCTTTTGATTGCCCCTTTGAACAAATCGTCAATGTAAAGCCATGGTAACTGCGATACCCTCGCTATCATCTCGTCATAGCGGTCTAGGTTTTTGTACATGACCGCCTTGATTCGCTGTATCTCTCTGCGATACTGCCAGTAGTGATGCTCTCGCTTCATCGCCTGACACGTTGCAATGCAGATGTGCGTCTTGCCAGTCCCTGGTCTCCCGAAGAACCCAAGCCCTTTTGCGTTCGGGTCTTTCAAAAAGCCTTGTGCGAGCTTCTTCATCTCGTATGCCATGATGTTGTCGGTTTTGAACCGCTCCATCGTGAACGCTTCGTAATTCTCCGGCTTGATCCCGCTTGACCTCAAGTAGAAATGCATGTCTCGTACTTCTCTGCACTCAGGACAACGGCATGCCTTGTCTACGCCTTCCATGCGATAGAATATCCATCCTGTACCACCGCAGCGTTTACAGGGGAATCGAGTTGGTTTCTCATCCAGCTCTTCCTTCGGGCTAGAACGGGAGATCTCCTTCAGTTCCGCGATAAGTTCCTTCGCTCGTTCGTCCATTTCCGCTCCTTTCTGCCTGCCTTCGCCTAGCAGCTTCTCTTTCTTCTTCTGTCATCTCAAAGTAGCCCTTGATGTGTGGGATTTCAGGTTTGGCTTCCGGTCTTTCTCTTGCTTGCCAGCTTCTGCAAAGGGATTGCCAGTCTGTAATCGGCATCCCTCTGACTTTCCAGCCAACAGCGTTGTAGTAGTCGTAGAATTTTTCTGGCGAGAAAGTAAAGTTATTTTTCTTTACGAACGCCTGAATTTTTTCTAGCGTTGGTGTCACTACAGAAGTGCCAAAATAGCTTTGAGCTGGAGTTGGAGTTGTTTTTCCGACTGAACCATTAACTGCTATGTTAGACAATCTACTTCTACTACTCTCTGTATCACTCATGTTAGTATCACTCTTGTTAGTCTCACTCTTAGTAGGAGGTGACAAATTTGGCATGTCTTGAGGTGACACTGGTGTCACTTCTTGTGGTGACAAGTTGGCATTTATCGTAGTGACATTTTGGCATTTCTCATGGTGACAACTTGTCACTTCTCGTAGTGCCATTTTGTCACTTCTCGTAGTGCCATTTTGGCACGACTTCTTGAAACTTGTTTCAGAACCCACTTCAGAAAGTTCGGATAATTTTCGCAAGTAAATCTTCTGCGACTTTCCGAAGCCCTGCTTCTTTGTCTCGATGAGACCACTATCCTCAAGCTCTTTGAAGATACGGATGACGGTTCTCTTACTTGCACCGATCAGCTCTGCGACCTCGTCCTGATTGAACAAGAGATACATTCCGTTCTTGTCGTGGAAGCGTTCAGCGTTCTTTCTACTAGCCATCATTCGATCGAGGAGAAGGCTATACGTCCATTTGGCGTTGATGGAAACGCTTTTGAACCCCATCGCTAATGCTTTCGGCACCGGTATGAAGTTGTAATTCAGCTGGTCGCAAACGTCCCAATTCTTACTCACTTGCCAAACCTCCTGTAAATCTTCTCCGCTTCACCCTTGTGGGCTTCGTTCCATGCTTTCATCTGCCCTGCATCCATCCGGCAGTCGGTGAAGAGGATGCGATACTTTCGCTCGTTGTCGCCATGAGCATAAATCTCATGGCAATTCTCACAGAGCAGGATTAAGTTCTCTAACGTGTCTGAACCGCCTGCGCTGCGAAATCTGATGTGGTGATGATGAAAGCGTCCTACGGACTTACCGCACCACTCGCAGCGGACGTAACCCTCTGGAGATGCTCTCTCGTCCACCATCTGACAGATTTTCTTGTATCCCAAAGGGGAAAGCCTGATTTTACTTTCCTTCTTGATTTCCATTTTTCCCCCATTCATCAATCAGCCGCGCTCGCTCGCTTGGCGTCATCGTGTCGATGCCTTGGCTCTTCGCTTCTTCTACAATCCAATCGATGAGCCGCGCCATCTCACGCGAGTTGTAAACGGATGAGCCGTAGTAAGCATTACATTGAGCATTCACTCCGTCATCGCCAATGCGTTCTAGTTGGTATCCCAGTCCTTTCCCTTCCCAAACGCTCTTAAAGCGCTCGTAGGCAGTGATATGGATACTCATAGGCTCAAATGTACCCACTTGCCTGATAGCCCTTGTATAGACCTCTTCCTTCGAGATCCCTAATGCCTTCGCCACCTTGTCCATGAGAACCCACGCATACGCATTAGCGTTCAAGCTCCGCGGCTTCTCGTACCGTTTCAGCACGAGATTAAACTTGCCTTTCAGCAGCTTGATGATGCCGTCGAGTTTGTCCTGCGGTGTCATCAGCCTAAGGGTTAGTACGCTCCAGCCTTGTTTTTCACAAGGCTGGAGCGAATACCCCATGGCATTTACCCACTTCATTTAAGCCCCCTGCGGTCGTGCCTGGTCGAGTGCCATGTACTTGTTGACCGCACGCTCCGTGTCCATCACGATAGCGTCTGCCACCTTCGGCGACACGTCTGCGATGTTTGGCGCGTTGCAGACCAATCGAGCGAAGTCTCCGGCATCAATGTTGTGACGGGCAAGGACTTCCACGACCTTCTCGATCGGGAACTTCCTTTCCACTGCAGGCTTCCTATCTTCTTCCCCCTGTTCAAGTTCATCTGGGTCGGCGGCAGGGGAAAGGTTGAACATCCCTGCAAGCGCATACTTGCGGGCGTAGGACGAAGCTGAACCTGTAATCTGCGCTTCGTCCATGCCCTTCTTCATAGCCGCCTCGCGAGCATATGCTGAGTTCTCTGCGAGAAGAGAGCCGTCCTCAGTGTCGTATACCTTGACCGTCGCTTTGACGTAGTACCGATCACCCACCATTTCGATGTTGTCGCTGATAAGGGTCAAAACGCCATACTCAACCATCAGGGGTTTCAGCCCCGCCAAAATATCCTCGGCATTTCTGTAGTTGTAGCCGCCAAATTTGTTTTGGTGGTTCTTTGCCACCTGCAACTTTGCGATGATATTCACCATCTTCGTCATGTTTCCCATGTTTTTCACCTCATTTCACGGATACCGACGGCTTTCTCACCAGTCGGCACCCTTCAATTTCCTGCCCCGCCTTCAGGGCCTTCGTGATTTCCGCCTTGTTTGGCGTCCACGTGTATTTCTTGAACGGTGCCGGAAGATCGACGCCCTTTTCCACCTCTACGGATTCACGCCCTTTAGAGAAGCGGATAGTGACCGCCACATCCTTAACGGGGCATCCGAACGCGAGAATGTAGGACTTGAGACTTTCGATTTTCGACTGCGTGGATCTCTTCATTGCAGTCAGTCTCTTGATTTCTTTGTCGATCTGCTCCATGTCATTCGACATGTTCTTGATGACGAGCCCCACGTTACGGCTCTTTTCTTCCTGCTCCATCGGCAGGTTATCGAGGTACTCTTTGTCGAACACCTCGCCCGTCTCGGTATCCACCGAGGCGTCATCACTGACTTTGAACAATCGGTCAGTATTCATCAGCTTTGAGATTTCCCAAAGTTTCATCTGTGTCACTCCTTTCAAAATCCGTACACGAACCGTCCCTTACTGTCGTAGAGGTTGCCATCGTCGTGCTTCGTGATGACGGTAACGTCTGGATGGTTTTTGAACCAATCCTCGACCGCCTCTTCCTCCGACATTGTGACGCAGGGTTCGGGCTCATAGTTCGGGTCATCGTAGAGACAATGCCACTCATAATCGTTCTCTACCTCATCGTAGAGGCAGTCATCAAAACGATCCCATCCCATTAGCCCACCTCCTCGCATTCAGCAAGCCAAAGAATGTTGTCGACGACTTCGCCAAACGTCTCACAGGAAAACTCCACGCTATCCGAAGTTTTAACAAAGATGCCGTTCGTGTTCGGGTATCCAGATCTGGAATACATGGATACTTTCGCGCCATTCACTGTGAAGGTATATTCGTAGGGAATCGGTTTTCTAATCCCCATGCTCTTGACGGAGATATTCAAATCTCCGATGTGCAGCGTATCCGCCACGTAAGCGGCAATCATTTCAAGGGATTCACCCCAAACCATTCTGTCCTTTTCAATTTTCATTTTGTGTCCCTCTCTTTCTTGTTGTAATGACTATGTTCATCTTGCATATTCATAATACAACTGCATCGACTTGTTGTCAATAGTATAAGCACAATGTTTTTTCTCTTTACACTTGATACTGCTTTGTGTATCATGTGATGTAAAGGAGGTGATAACATGGTGATTTCTTTATTGCCCTACTTGGTGGCTGCCCACGAGCTGTCGATCCTAGAGCTATCCAAACGGTGCGGCGTGTCTCGCCCTGCCCTCACGGCTCTTGCGAACAATACAGGGAAGGGCGTCCAGTTTGAGACACTGGATAAACTTTGCAGATTCTTCAACGTCCCTGTTCAGGGGCTTCTGCTTCTCATCAATGAGAAAACCTGCTATGTCAATGTGCTTGACACATCGCTTGGAGAACCCGGCAGGAAGATTCTAGTTGATGCTACTATCCACATCGGGAGCCACGATATACCCGCCGAATGTGCAGTCACATTTGATGGCGAATGTGGTGTTGATGCGGAAATTCGACCCGCGCTTAACGGCGCAACCTGCGACGACGATTCGTTCATCGAAGCCATATCTTCGTGCAAGTCTGCATGCGAGCTGGTGCGTTCTCTGTTGGCGCAGTCTCTCGAACGCGAATACGCGGGCTACGATGTTAGTGCATCTGCGTGGGTCTGATAACATCGATGACATCCTGCACCGGCATATCGAAGTGTTTACACAGGGCATCCAGCGTCCCAAACTGGATGCCTTTTACTTTCTCTCCGTAGTAGTACCTGTACAGTGTCGGGCGAGAGATCCCAGTCGCGCGGCTAAGACTGTTTACTGTCTCACCGCGCTCAACTAGAAGTTTTGCAAACTTCGTGGGTTTCACGTTCTCCAAAGCTCTATCATTCTGTAGCGCCTTGTATTCATCTTCCGTAAGTCTAAGAGTTATCATCTTTTTCGCTTCCTTTCTTACCGCCGTGCGCGTTCTACGTTCACAACGACAACCGTTCCCGGCTTTAATTCACCTGCATCTTTGATGTTGTTATCTTTCATCGCTTGCCAGACAAGAAGTCTTACATCGACTTCGTCTTTGCCGATTTCTCGGCAAATGTCCCAGAGGGTATCCCCCTCCTCCACTTGCTTCTGGTAACTGATGATTTCTGTTGTCGGCTGGTTCAGGTACGCCCCTGTACCAAGAACCGCCGCTACAACCAACGCAGTGAGAGCTTTCATTTTTCTTCCTGCTCCTTTTTCCATTCCTCATACTCCGCTTCATGCTCACGGACGTATTCAGCAATGAACTTTATCAATGTTTCCATTGCCTGCTCCTTTCTGATTTTGGGTTACGTACACGTAATCATTTGTGTCAAAAAAAATAGCACAAACTTCATCTGGAGTGAGATGCAAGAGCTCCATTGACTTCTTGATTTCCCAATCCATGAACGGAGATTCACCATGCATTTTACGGTAAAGCGTCTGGTACGCAATTCCGATTTCTTTAGCAAATCTCGTTGTGGACATCCCATTTTTAACGACATGGGATAATAACAATAATCTGTTGATAGGTCACTCCTCCTTTCTCAACTCTTGATGATATTATAGCAGTTACGTGTACGTAAGTCAATACGCATACGTAAAAAACATCACACATTTCATAAATTACATTGCGTAAATGAAATTATTCATATATAATATAGACGTTGGTTAAGTATCAGAGAGGAGTATCAGACATGCAAATGCCTCAAGCTAAGTTGATAAAAGAAAAACGCCTTGAAATGGGCATGACAATGAAACAGTTAGGGCAGAAAGTCGGAGTAGCGACCGCGACCGTATCACGGTGGGAGTCTGGCGAAATATCCGCCCTTAAAGCAGAAACAATTAGGAAAGTTGCTGACGCCTTGAACATTTCACCACTAGCGTTTATCGGCGAGGATATGGCTACAATGAAGACCGTTAAGATTCCGGTCGTTGGACGCGTCATTGCCGGAACGCCAATTTTTGCACAGGAGAATATCGAAGGAATGGTAGAAATTAACGAGGGCGATTCCAAAGGTGTGATGTTTGCCTTGAAGGTAATCGGACACTCAATGGAACCGCGCATACAAGAAGGTGACCTGCTTATCATTCACAAGCAGGACGATGTAGAAAGCGGTGATATTGCTATCGTCTTAATCAATGGAGATGAAGCTACCGTAAAGCAGGTAAAGAAGCAGGCTGACGGGATTATGCTGATTGGGTTTAATCAAGATGTATATGAGCCGCATTTTTATTCGAACAAGCAGATTGAGCAGCTGCCGATCCGCATTATGGGTAAAGTAGTAGAAAGCAGACATGTATGGTAAAACTGGATAGGCGTTAGTTTCAGAAGAAAGTCCGTCTCATGGCGGGCTTTCTGAGCCGGTAGATGTTACATAGCACGCTACACTTTAAGAGGAGGCGGCTTCATGAGTTTAATTGGTTTTTTCAAATATATTCGATATACGTTGATGGCAAAAATAGGGGTATTGCTTATTCCTTTCTGCCTATTTTATCTGCCATCGGAAGTTTCCCCAGGGACGTTTTC
>OBZH01001380.1_pt1 | contig 15086 bp, 5 predicted proteins | sample 1476881 | NCBI WGS metagenome assembly OBZH01 (sample SAMEA2580230, study PRJEB22360) | human gut metagenome | biome: human gut; feature: human-associated habitat; material: faeces | place: Denmark | collected 2008/2010 | reverse complement strand
AAGCTTAGCTTCCGACCCCGAGATCCTTCTAGCTATTTAGTTGTATGTCTTTCCTAGTCCTCTAGTTCTTCGCGCTGGTAGCGGCGGATCAGTACTAATCCAACTCCCGCAACCATTGCTAGAACACCGGTCATTGCCATGATTCCGGTGGTGGAGCCGGTCTTAGCTAGAACCGTGCTCACCACTCCCCGGAACCCGGAGGGGGTTCGCGGAGTCGGTCCGGGAGGTGTAGTGCCCGGAGTGTTCGGAGTCTTGGGGGTTTCCGGAGTTTCTGGAGGCGTCCCCGGTGTCGGGTTCTCGACGCTCAGGGTCTGAGCAGCATCATTAATGTCATGGTGCTGCGCTACCTTCTTAGCGCCAGGGCTAGGCTCTCCGTCTTTAATATCCGCAGTCTTGTACAGATCTTCGAATACTACGTATTGCTTATTAGCCTGGATAGCTTCACCTTTAACCGTGAAGTAGACTTTAGCCTCTCCTGCAGTTTCACCTTTCTTGACGGTGAAGGATCCGCGTTCAGCTGTAGCTGCCACTTGGAGCTTACCGTCCTTATCCAGGTAGGTGAGCGGAACGTTCGTGGATTTGTCCATCAGGGTTCCGGTGATGGTGTATTCACCAGGCTCCAGGTTCTTCCACTTGACCGTATCTACGATCACCGCATCTTGACCTGGGGTCAATACCGGTTTACCTAGGTTCGGATCCTTGGTTCCGTCGTTGTAGGTGGTGCCATTCTTAGCAACCGTGGCGATCTCCGGAGTCTTTTCTTCCGGTGAGGCCGGCGGAGGTGTTACCTGAACCGTCTGGTCGGCATCCTCGAGGTTGGAGTGATCCACTACCGGAGTAGCTTTACCCACAACCTTGCCATCTTTAACATCGGAGGCCTTGTAGACCTGCTCGAATACTACCCAGCTGGCCTTGGTGGAGATCTTGTCTCCCGGCACTGTGAATAGCGCGTAGATGGTTCCGGTCTTTTCGCCTTTCTTGACCTCGAAGTCAACCGCCGGGGTGTTGGCCCCTACGACAGGCTTACCGGTCAGCTTGTCCATCAAGGTACCGATCATAGTGTACTTACCCGGTTTCAGGTTCTTCCAGGTAGCAACATCTTGTACCTGAGCGTTCTCGCCCTTCTTAAGGTTGAGGACTTTGTCCTGATCGGCGTTGTCGCGAGCAATGGTTCCTAGTTCTGGGAAGTCCTTGCTGTAGGTATTCTTAATGGTTACCTGAATCTCGGGAACCACTTTGGTATCTACATCGGGCACCGTGAACTGTGCGGTTTGCTTGCCAATCTTCGAAACCGTCATTGCCGGATCCGAGGAGCTGAAGCTGATCGTATTGGGGAGAATCCCGTCGGGGTTCGCCTCATCGGTCAGCATTTCAGTCAAGGTACATACCGTGCCTACTTGCAGCTGCTTGTCGGCAGGCAGTCCGGCGGATACTCCGGCAGGCATATCGAATTCGAATACTCCTCCGAAGTTCTTGTCACAGCTGATGGTGAACTTGAACTTACGATCCTTATCCGGAACTTCACCGTCGAGAACTTTCTCAGTTACCTTGGTGAAGGTAATGGCTGGCGGTCCCTTCGGACTTTCAACCACGCGCACGGTCTGGTTGATAGCGTTCAGATCCAGTTCGGACACTACCGGCTGAGCGCCTTCAGCGGGACGGCCGGTCTTAGAATCCACATCGCTGGCGCGATAGATCCGTTCGAAGACTACAAACTTTGCTCCTACAGTCGAGGTAGCTGTTGCCGGTAGCTGGATCTTGGTAGTCACACTGCCTGCGTCTTCACCATTGTTAACAGTGAAGGGAACCGCCTTCGTGGTGGCTCCGGCAACCGGATTGCCCTTGCCGTCTACCAGTTCGCTGAGCGCCTGGTAGTTGCCGGCAGGCAGGTTCTTCCAGTTAACAGTATCGGTTACTACCGCAGCTTTACCTTTTTGGATTTCCTTTTCATTGGCTCCATCGGTGGTGGCAGTGGTGCTTACCGAGGGCGCCTCGGTAACGGTCACGGTCTGCGCATCATCACTGGGGTCGTTGTGGGAAACCACGGTGGAGGTGTTCGGCTTCGGATTTTCGCCGTCAGTGTCTTCGTAGTTGTAGAGGTATTCGTACACTACGTACTTTCCGGCCTGGCTGATGGCTCCCGCCGGCACATGGAACTTCATGGTGGTGCTACCCGCCGCGGAGTTGTCCTTGGTGATTTCCACTACCACGGGTTCATTGGTAACTCCCGCTACCGGAGCAGCGTTGTTGTCCGTAATGTGCATTAGTTTACCGGTGAGCAGGTATTTCCCTTCAGGTAGGTTCTTCCAGGTGACTTTATCGGTCACGGTGGTAGCGGTTCCTGCCTGCACGGTTGATGTACCGTTATCGGTTACCGCGTTGGTCTGCAGTTCCGGCTTGCCCATCTTGTTATAGGTGTTGGTCACGTTCACCAGTACCTCGGGAACCTCGTCGGTAGCCGCCGGTACGGTGAAGTGTGCCGATCCTGCAGTGGAGTCCTGCTGCACGCTGAAACCGTTGGTTCCGCTGGTCAGCGAGACTGACGGTGTTACCTGTTGCTCGAGTGCGGCATTGAGATCCTCGTGAATGGAGCAGACGTAGCCGCTGCGCAAACCGGTTACCTCGGTAGCCTTGTCTGGACGTACTAGCAAGGTCTTATCGCCTGCGGCGTTGCCGTCCTTATCACGGCAGCTCAAGGTGAAGTAGTAGGGGCGGTTGTTGGATACTTCCATACCCGAGGCCTCTACCTTCTTCATGATCTTCACTTTCGCGGCCGGCGGAGTCGGAGGAGTAATCGCCTCTACCGTCTGATCCGCGTCAGTGATTACGGCGTGTTCCACGACCGGCTTGGCGCCATTGTTCGGGGTTGTGCCGTTTACATCACCTGCGCGGTAGATGTATTCGTAAACCACGTAGCGGCTACCAGCCTTGAGAGAGTCACCGCTGACGGTGAAGGTGTTATCCAGCTTCCCGTTCTTCTGGCCCTCTTTCACCGTGAAGGGTGCCGGGGTGGAAGTGTAGGAAGTTACCGCTTTTTCGGTCTTTTTGTCCATCAGTTTACCGATGAGGACGTAGTCGCCAGGCAGCAGGTTCGCCCAGGATACCTCGTCCACGATCTTGGCGGAGGTTCCAGCATAAACCTGGTTGGCCTGCTTGGTTTGGCCATACATACCCTTGGTGCCGTTGGCATCTTTAGCGGAGGTCGCCACGGTGGGCTTCTCCGGCGCCGGGTAGGTGTTGGTCGCAGTGAACACTACGTTTACTTCGGTCAGCTCTTCTGCCGGCATCTTGAAGGAGGCCGAGTTTTCAGAGCTGATCAGACCGATCTTCTCGGAATCTGCGCTGAAGGATACCTGGGAGGGGGCAATGCCCGCTACCTTGGCAGCTTCGCGATCCTCTGTAAGGGTGCAGTTGGCTCCCTTGACGTAGGGCAGCGAGATCTTGGATCCGGCAGTAACCTGGTAGGTCAGCTGCTTGGATTTTCCGTCAATCGGGCTGGAGCACTTCAGGGTGAAGGTGAACTCCTTGGTGGAGGGAACCTCTAGTCCTTCGCTCTTAACAACTTTCTGCAAAGTTAATGTCGGGGTTACCGGACTTTGCGGTTCTTCACCGGTGGTTACGGTTTGGGCCTTGTCATTGAGATCAGAGTGTTCAACAACTGGTTTCTTTCCGTCCTTAACGTTGCCGTTTTCATCGACATCGCCTTGGCGGTAAATCTTCTCGAAGGCAACGAACTGCGAGTTCGCTTTCACCTGCTCTGCTGGAACGGTGAACGTCATTTCTTGGATACCTTTCAGCTCACCGTTGCTAACGGTGAACTTCACGATTTCCGCATTTACGTTCGGTACCGGCTGTTTGGTGCCTTTGTCCATCAAGGTGCCAACCAGCACGTAGTTTCCGGCAGGCAGTTTCGACCAAGTTACGCGGTCCAGCACTTTGGCCGGGGTCTTAGCGTCGAATACCTTGGTACCCGTCGAGCTTTGAGCAGTGGTTGCCGCCCGCGGCCCTTCGTTTACCGTCTGATTTTCATCATTCGGGTCCTCGTGCTTGGTGACTACCGTCTCATCACCGGGGGTGTTCGGCTGCCCTGGGTGGAGGTATTCGAATGCCACCAGTTTCGCGTTCTGACGGATCTGCCCCACAGTGACTTGGAAGGTCATCTTGGTTTCACCGGACTGGAGGGTTCCAGCCTCGCCAGGAACAGTGAATGCCTTGGAGGTGGAGCTGACCCCGATCGGGTTTCCGGATCCATCGACCAGTTTCCCGGTCAAGTGGTAGGTCTTACCGGCCTCTAGGTTCCGGTATTTCACGGTGTCAACCAGGGTTACCAGATCGCTATCGGCTTTACCGGTAGTATCGATCTGCTTGTTTCCACCTTCATCGGTAAGCACGGTGGCGATCCAGGGATTGACCTGCTTGGTCTGGTTGTCGTCCTTGGGGTCTTCGTGCTTAGTGACCGGTTCGAATCCGCCTTCGACCTGCAGGTCTAGCTTTTCGAACGCGACTAGCGTCGAGTACTTGGCTACATCTGCCTGGGTCAGCTTGAATGGCAGTTCCACTACTCCGCTTGGGGTGGTAATGGTGACTGTCTTTTCGGCTTTGATTCCGGTGCGGGCGGCATCGGTCTTATCCGCGTTCGGTACTACCAGCTCACCGGAGAACTTGTAGGTCTTGCCGACCTCAAGGTTCCAGTAGCTGATCTTATCGGTCAGGGTGTAGGTGTGATCCGCGTCCTCAACCAGGTCGATATTGCCATCGCGTCCTTCGCCCTTTAGCTCAGTAGCAATCTTCGGTTCATCGGGGGTCTGATATTCGTTAGCGGCCTGTACGGCAACCGGAGTCTTCGCATCTGAACCGATGGTTACAGTCGCGCTGGTTCCAGCGGCCGCACCTACGCCTGCGCCTTTACCGTCAACTGTCCAGCTTACTGTCTGGGCATTGGTGCCTTTAGGTAGGACTTGCTGCTCAGTTACGGTACAAACGGTGCCCGCCCGGAACTGTGCGGGAGCCACTACTGGCTCGCCGCCCGGTTTCACGTTGGGGATATTACCGTGGGTGCCATCGGAGCAGTCATAGGTGAAGTTGTAGCTAGTGGGCAGATCCTTTACCTTATCAGCGCTTTCACCGGCTACCTTCACCGAAGTCTTCTGCACGGAGAAGGTACCTTTTTGCTCGATCTCCTTGTAGGCGTTGGTAGCTTTCACTACCACGTTCGCCTGCTTACCGCTTTCTTTCCACTGTGCTTCAGTCATCGCTTTGTTGATGGTGAAGATGTTAGCGGACGCAGTAGAGGAATCATCCTGGGTGCCGTTCCAGCTAATCGAGTGCTTCACTTTGGCAGTAGACAGTTCGTCTACCGGAATGAACTTACCCTTGCTGTCAATAGCGCCGAGTTCTTCCACCTGAACTTGACTGCCGACCGGTACTCCCCAGAAGGAGTAGGAACCACCGCCCGCAGGAATGGTTTGCTCCTTCACGTGGGTGTTGGTGCCGTCCATGTAGGTCAGCTTGAACTTGTAGGACTGAATATCCAGAGCCTGGTCAGCGCTGCCTTGAACTTCTTTCTTCAGGGTGAACCCACCGAGCTGCTGGCTGTACTGGTTAGTAGCCAAAATCTTGGCTTTTGCTGCAGCTTTGTTCAGCTTAATGGTCAGTTCTAGTTTCCCGTCGGTTCCGGTTACTTCCGCACCGTTAGTGGCGCTTGCCCGTAGCTCAGAAACTACATAGTCAGCATTTGCACTGGACTTGGGGGTTTCTTCCCATACTTTACATACGGTGTTTACGGGCAGGTTATTTAGCTGCGGGTTGGCAGGGTCAGCGCTGGTGAAGGTTTCACCATGCTTGAGCTTGAAGCTGCCTTTAACCGCATGTGCATTGCCAGGAATCTCACAGGAGTATCCGAAGTCGAAGGCTACGTCTTTGAGGACGGTGCCGGGGTTTGTTACTCCGGCGACTAGCTTCTCTACCTCGAAGCCACCAACTTTCTGGTTTACGTATTTGTTTTCTACGTTGATGGTAGCTTTTTGGCTTTCCCCGGCTTTAATCGGGTTGGATAGTGCCGCGTTGTGCAGTACCTGTCCCCCGATAGTTACTTGCTGAGGCGCTTTACCGTTAAACGTGGTGGTCAAAGTGGTGTTCGGTACGTTGATACCGGTGGTATCTTCGTAGACTGCACACTGGGAACCAACTGGAATACCAGTGATGGTTGCGCTTCCACCTTTGTTTACGCTAATGGAGGTAAGCTTCTTGGTTACGCTTTCGGCTTTCTGTCCGGTGGCACAAATGTATTTCATTTCGAACGTGCCAGGAATGGTACCTGCACCGGCGGTTCCATCTACTACCTGCTTGGAGATTTCCAGTTGCCCGGTCTTCTCGGTGTAGGTGTTGGTGGCAACTAGGGCGAGCTGGTTGGCAGCTTCTGCCTTGAAGGTTGCTTCTCCGTCGGCCACGCTTTGGGCGCCTTGCCATTGCAGTTGCCGGTCCAGGTTTTCCGGGGTCGCACTATTTTCCTTGATCTTACAGGTTACGCCGGGCTTTACTTTGATTGCCGCGGAGGTTTCGCCTGCTTTCAAGCTAGGTATGGCCTTCCAGGAAGCGTCGCCGTCACACTGGTAGGAGAAGTCGAAGGAGTTCGGCACACTGAAGTGGGTTACTCCGGCTGCTTCTACGTTCTTGCGAACGGTGAATTTTGCTTCTTTCGGCGTGTAAGTGTTGGTGGCAGTCACCACTACGGTCTTAGCGTTGTCTTCAGTGAGGTTGAATTTCGCTACGGTACCTTCACTGTTGGTTTCAGTGCCAGTGAATTTCACTTTTACCGTGTTGAGGTTATCGGTTACTGCTTTTTCACTTACCTGGCAGCTCATACCGCTGGTTAGTGCCTTGTTGGAGACGATGGTCTCGCCTTGGCTGGCGCCTTTGCGCACCAGCACGGTGGCGGTGGTCTTAAAGCCGTCACAGCTTACATCGAAGTCGAATGCCCGATCGCTATCGGTGTTGCCCCCGACGGTCTTTTTAACGATCTTGAACTCGGCGGGTACCGGATTCTTCGGGGTTACGGTAATGGTTTGGGAACCATCGGTGATTTCCTCGTGTTTCGCGTAGGGTTCACCGCTGGGCTCGCTAGTTTGCTCGCCTTGGTAGATGCGCTCGAACACTACATACTTGCCATCAGCCGTTACCTTGGAACCAGGAACTGTCAGCTCTACCAAAGTAGAGCCATTTTCGGAACCATTGGTAAATACTTGACGTCCGCTAGCAATAATGTCTTTCGGATTGTCTTTGTTTACCAAGGTGGCGAAGGCAGTGTAGGTGCCGGGTTTGAGGTCTTTGTAAGTGATCTGGTCTTTGACTTTGAAGTCTTGACCACCGGCCTCAACCGAGCTGATTAGTGACTTTCCGTCATCACGTACCCACGCTTTGGTCTCAATGGTGGGCAGCTTGTGCTGCTTCGGGTTCACCGAGACGGTCTGTCCCTTGTCGTTGGGATCTTCGTGGGATGCCACGAGGATACCAGCAGTGTTGTCGGCACCTTTGAATACTTTTTCGTAAACCACATAGGAGGCGCCAGCTTCGATTTGCTTAGCAGGCAGGGTGAACGTTAGTTCCTGGGTGCCCTTTAGCTCTCCCGCGTTTACGGTGAAGTTCTTGGAGGCATTGGTGCCCGGTACGGGCACTACCTGGTCGCCTACCTTCTTCATTAGCTGTCCGCTGAGGGTGTAGGTGCCGGGCTTCAACTTGTTCCAGGTGACCGTGTCTTTAATGAGGACGTCGCTACCTTCTTCCGGTACCGCTACTTTACCTTCATCGGTGGAGTCACCTTGTGCCTTCGCACTGGTACCGATGCGGGGTTTCTCGGTTACGGTCTGTTTTTCGTCCGTCTTATCTTTGTGCTCGGCAGCCTTAGTGCCACTTTCTGGATTCGTTCCCTGATATAGGGTCTCAAAAGCTACCAGTTTCGCGTTTTCACGGATTTTAGCTACTGGTACCTGGAACTTAATGTTGACGGTTCCGGAATAGTAGCCACTGCCATTGTCGCTAGCACCAGAGGCTTTGGGATCGAAAGGATCGCTGACGCCAGTTACTCCAACGCTATTGCCATCACCATCTACCAGTTCACCTTTAATGACATAGTTCTGTCCGCCCTTAAGATTCTTAAAGGCTACCTTGTCGATAAGGGTCACGGTATCGGTATCGGCTTTACCAGCAGTATCGATTGTTTTAGCTCCATCGCTGCCTTCCAAAGTGGTGCCGATGCTAGGCTCCGGAGCCACCGGGCAGGTAGAGGTGAATTCGAAGGAGCTGGAAGCAGAACCGGAAACGGCTACTGCATATTTGCCGAGGTTCACCTGGGACTGGAAGTCAACGTAAACAGTTTTATCAGGGTTGAAAATGTAGGTCCGAGTAAGTTCGATACTACCCTTGAAGGACGCATTGATATTTGCCTTCTGGACAGTTCCGGAACAAGCGGCAGCGTCATCAAATTTAACGCCCACTAAAATCCCGCCCGGCGAAGCAGCTTTGGCGATGGAGGTGTCGGCGGGCAGCACTAAGTTATCCGAGCCGCTGATCTGCAGGCTGCCTTTAGCCTCCTGCAACAGAGCAATCGCCTCAGAACTACCAATCAGGTTTACCCGGAAGTGAGTATCATCTGCTCGAGAAACGCTGAGCTTGATGGACTCGAGTAGTTTCTTGTTGTTTTGGTAGGCAGCTTCATCTTTGGCCATACTGTCAGCGGTTTCCGCTTTCCATTTAGCCAAAGCCTCTTTGTAGGCCTGTTCATTCGCGATCTGCTGATCTTTCAGTGCCTGATAGGCCTGCCACATCTTAATTTCCGATTTAGCAATATTTTGGATGTGGGGTAGCAGCTGCTGCGCGATAGCTGTCAGCCTGCTGTTTACCGTATTATTCGCGTAGGTAATGACAATCTGGTTTGCCGGAGTTCTGGTTTCAATCGCCCAAATCATCGCTTGGGCGACTGCATTCTTCTCCGCGCCCTTTACCTGATTCATGAGTTGCAGAGCCGCTTTGTGTTCCTCAATCAGGATCTTGTTCTGTTCGTAAAAGTCTTTTCCTGCCGGGAATCGGGTATCGACATTCATCAACCGGCGATCGCCGCCATTGTACAAATAGGCTAGTGCTTTGAGCTGTGTCTGAATTTCGGGATCCATTACCAGGCGGTGGTCGTACTTGCCCACAACCCCGACACCTTCATTCGCATCAATCGCAACTTTAAGCGCGTGATTTTTATGACCGGGCTTGACCGGATCGAGCCAGGAGCGATCCATGCCCACACCGGGCTGCACACACAGGGCGCTGGTGATATATTCGGGAGCCTGTTGCCGGGCACCTTGGCTACGGACATCCCAATTCACCGAACTCGGGTCTTTCACCATTAGATAGGGTGAGACATAGCTGGAGTTCTCGCCTTTCAAGCTAACGCCGCCGCCAAGCTGCCAGTAGTTCGCCTGATCTCGGGCAGCGAACCAAGTACGCTTTTGAGCATCAGTGTTATTGGGAACGAACTGTTTGTAGTAGAAGCCAGCGAGATCCGCAAAGGCGAACGGGGGATTAGCAATATCCCACTTGCCGTCCTTTTGCTCCTGGAAATTCATGCCGGTTTCTACGGCTTTGAAATCTTTTGCTAATTGGGCATTCTCCGTATCGGAGGCCTGGGAGGGGGCTACCAAGGTGGTGATAGTCCATGCCAGGGCTAATGCGGCAGCTAATCCAGCGACGATCCAACGCCGCAACAACTTCGCAGTTTGACTGTTAATCATCATTTATCCTGTGTCTACTAGAAGGAGGGATCGGCATCTCCACCAACAGATCCTGACGAGGCGTTCGCCTGGGTTATGTCACGCCCAAACGCCCCGCCTGGAGGGACCTGGCCTGTTGTCAATGCCGACAGGAACACTATTAACTTGTCTAGGTGTAGTTAACTTATTTTAATACACTTACCATCTTACAAGATTTTCATAGAACAACGCAAGAGAGTTATAGAGGTAAACCGCGGGTACCGGGGTAATTGTTGGAAGTTAGCGCACTTTCAACAGGGAATTTAGTTGCGTCTTCCATCTGAGGCTGCCATGAAAAGTGCACAGACTCACAGGACAAAAGACCTGCATCAATTGCGAATTAACATTAAAAAATCATTAAGAGATTTTATGGTTATCGAACTGGGTATTCCTTAATAAGGAAACTAGTTTTAACGACCAGCCTAAACCGAAGACAGCACTGCTTGGTAAACCTAGCCAACTACGTTAGCTGACTCGTTACTGGGGTTCCTTGGCCAGCCACAAAGTATAAGGCCCATCGTTAACTAAAGAAACCTGCATCATCGCGCCGAAGACTCCGGTCTCAACTTCCGCGCCCCCTGCGCGCAAATCCGCAACTAATTTCTCAAAAATAGGACGCGCCACCTCACCCTTAGCCGCATAAGTCCAGGACGGGTGCCGCCCCTTGCGCACAGAACCATAGAGGGTGAACTGGGAAACCACCAGCAGGGGCGCCCCCGCCTCCAGAACCGAAGACCCGTCCTCAAAAACCTGTTGATTAAGCAGACGGCGCACCGTCCAATCAATCTGTTCTTGCCCATCACCGGGGGTTATCCCCACGAAAGCTACCAGGCCGGGGCAATCCAGCCTCCCAACCGTTTTACCATCGACCGTAACCTCAGCCGAAAGTGCCCTCTGAATTAAGGTACGCAAAAGAGCCTCCTAGCCTGCAATATTTAATGATCCGGAACCGCCAGGCAGAGAAGCTTCAGAAAAGGCTTTCCGATCAATGCGGGACTGTCCCTGCCAGGAAACCCCGGAGGGATCCCCAATTGGGGTCACCGCCGCCGCCAAAGAGTGCTCTTCCCCGTCCTCATGCCAACAGACCGTGAGATCTCCAGTAGGAGCGCTCCGTTTAATTAAGCCGAGACCAATGGGGCCGTCCTCAAAATGATTCGCGCTTACCCGCACGCTACCTACCTTGCGGCTCCCGGAGAAAAGCTCTGCACCCGCAGGAGGCAGCAAAGAGGAACTGCCATCCAGATGCAAAAACACCGCTCGTCGCGGAGGGTGACCCAGGTTAACGATGCGCGCTACTGTTTCCTGTCCGCAGTAGCATCCCTTATTAAGGTGAACCGCCGTGCGTAACCAATCAAGTTCATGTGGCAAAGCGCGCGGGTCAACATCTGAGCCGTAGGGACGCCAAGCGGCTATCCGCAAAGCCCGCCAATCGGCCTCGGCAGCATATACCGGAGCCGCCAGGCTGTAACCGTCCGTAGTTTCTTGCGGCCAAGAAAGCTGTTCCCAACGACTACGCAATTCGGCGTGCACCTTAGCGGTATCCGCAACGGGAATCACCCCGAGACGCGCGGGGTAATCTCGCCCCGGATGAGCGAGGGCGCGCGGAGAATAGGCGGTGCCACCATCTGTTATTCCCGGCCAAGGATCTGCCCAAATCGGCCCAAGCTGTCCCAGCACTTCCTCAGCGAGGCTGGGGGCGAAAAATCCCCAAACCGCAAGCTCCTCGCGGACGGTAACTTCCACGCGGGACATAAATTTCATAGATTCTAAAAACTGCGCCAAAGCCGACGCATCCGCGGTAAACAGCCAAGCAACCTCGCCAACCCAAACAATTCCAGCCGCAAATTTTACCCGGCCATTGGCGTCCAGGAAGAGCATTTCCCGGCTCTCGCCCGCAGACATACCGGTTACGACTTGCGAAGATAGGGTGGTTAGCCAGGAGGGGGCATCTATCCCAGACACGGTAAGCACCTGGAGCTCGGTTTCCGCGATCCCGAATCCGGCCCGCAAAGCCACTTGGTTGTCTACAAAAGTCACTATTAGGCTCCTTCCTCCCCGCTAATACCCGGAGTTTCCTCGCGGGAATCAGCAGCTTCCTGCCTGCCGGCGGCCTGCTCGGCATCTTTTTCCTCTTTAGCTTCCCTTGTAGCCCCGGCGGCTTCCTCTTTATCTAGATCGTTGCGCGGATCTTCCCCAGCGGGCAAAGATGTCACCCCGGGTGCGCTCAAAGTCTCCTCTCCGACGGGAAGACGCATCAGACGCGCCGAAAAATCAGATTCGGCCTCTTGACCTGGAAGAACCGAATCTTGCGCCCAGAACAGTTCCGAAGAAACTAATCCCATCATGCGCGAAAGCTGCTCAAAGGGGACAGGGGCGCGGCGAGAAGAAATCATGATCCGCGGCCCCATCGAGACCGCCTCCCAAGAAACCTCGGCGGTGTAGGGGCCGCCAGCAGAAGTCAGGCGAGAGCGCGAACGCGCCTCTTGCTCACTATCGGCAGGGGCGGCAGCAGTTATTCGCCAAGAGGTATCCTCCCGCCAAAGCAAAGCACCACGGCGCAACTGCTTTAGGCCAGTCGCGGCGTCAGCTTGCATATCCGGTTTATCGGCAACCGGCTCTGCCAACCAGGTAAGGGTAGCTTGCTGCAGACTCGTCCCGGTGGCGCGAAAAGTAGTTTCTTGCCAAATAAAGCATTCCTCGCGCTCTGCGCTTTCAGTATCCGGATCTTTAGGCAAACGCGTGGTCCCCCACCCTCGCCAAGACCCCAGTAGCCACGCCAGGGGGATTAATTCTTTCGCTAAGCCTAAAGGTAAATCCATCATGAGCTACAGCCTAGTAGAGTAAGTAAGGCACAAGCTATAAAAGTGACGCAATTGGGCGAAGAGCAAAACCGGGAGAGAATCGAAAACATGGAAGATTCGGCAACCAAACCGCAGGCAACCCCGAGCGGCGCGAACCCGCCTGCGCCAGCAGACTCCCCTGCCCCTAGCGGCAGTAACACCCAAAAAAGTGCGCCCGGCTTGGCAGGTGCGGCGAAAAAACCTACCCCGAACCCGGTTTCTCCCATAGCTGCTCGCAGCTGGTGGGTAGCGCTACTCGCTGCCCTACCTCCCCTAGCGATGCTCTTTTTCCTCTATTGGAACCCCTATTTAGCGGTAGCCACTGCCGCCGCGGTGACCATCGCGGTCTCCCTAACTTGGGGTGGCCTCTCCCAGGCTCCCAGCCCGGGGCGAACCGGCTTAGTGGTGGTAATCGCCGGAATCTGCTGCCTGCTGGCCGCATTCTTAACCAATAATCTCACCTGGGTTCCACTGGTACTTTCCTGGTGTGTACTGGCAGCTTTTATCGCCGAAATGACCCGAGGAAAACATCGCCCTTTAACTACCTGGTCACTAGCTAGCACTATCGCTGGATGCGCGCTGGTAGCAGCCGGATCGGCCTGGGGACTGGCTATCGCCTACCCCACGATGAACCTGCTGGCGATGGCAGCACTGCCAGCCATGGGACTAGCTTGCCTAACCTTGGCACTCCCCACCAAATATGCCAGTCTCCGCTGGCTATATTGCTCTGTAGCCGGGATCCTCGCCTCGGGTTTGCTGACGTATTTTGTGCTATACCAATACTCCGATTTAGCCCTAGCGATCCCCTTTGCCTACCGCAATCCTGCCTTGGCGATCTGGATCATGACGGTGGGTTTAGGATTCCTATCTGGGCTGTTAGTCGCCTGTATCAACGCGTTATTTATGGTGCCGGCAGGCAAAAACTACCGCTGGCGGCAACTTACCCTCGCCCTGCTACCCACTTTGTTTATTGCGGTTCCGATCTACTCTTTGGCGCGCCTAATCACCGGCTAGTTTTCCTCGGGAATCATCAAGATGGAGCCACAAGGACACTCTTCAGCGCAAATCCCGCAGCCCTTACAGTAGTCGTACTTAAACTCGTACTCACCCGGTTTAATCTTCTTGATAGCGTTATCCGGGCAAACCCCGAAACAGTTATCGCAACCGAAACAGTTACCACAAGACATGCAGCGCCGAGCCTCGAATAGGGCAGACTCTTGATCTAAGCCTTGCACAACCTCGTCAAAGGTCGAGGAGCGCCGGGCAGATTCAATCTTGGCGCGCACCCGGTGCGGAGCATCCGCGTAATACCAGTTAGTAAGCCGATCATAAGTGGCATCCCCGGTGATCGGGGGCTTGTGGTACTCGGTGCCGTGCAGGAACGCGTCAATATAGCGAGCAGCTTTCTTGCCGTGACCAATCGCCACCGTAACTGTACGCTCGGAAGGAACCATGTCCCCGCCGGCAAACACGCCGTGACGCCCGGTCATCATCTGCGAGTTAACCTGGACGACTCCCTTTTCGATTTCGATATCGCGGGCACGCTCCACCAAACCTAAATCAGATTCCTGACCTAGCGCCATTACCACCGAATCGGCGCCGAGTTCTTCAAACTCACCGGTCGGTTGGGGGAAGCCGTTCTCGTCCAGCTCCATTTTCTCTACCGTAAGCTTGCCGCCATCAATATGTTTGATGGTGGACAGCCACCGCATCATGATCCCCTCTTCTTCGGCTTCTGTAACCTCAGAATCGTGGGCAGGCATCCGGTCACGGTTACGACGATACACAATCACCGCTTCCTCTGCGCCCAAACGCTTCGCGGTGCGAGCAGCATCAATCGCGGTATTACCCCCGCCATAGATAACAACCCGCCGCCCTAGCATCGGCTTGTCCTCGCCCTCCATATCGGCAAGCAGCTGAACCGCGTCCATAACTTTCGCAGAGCCACCAGCAGGAATATCGGCGTGACGCCCAATATGGGCACCGACCGCCAAAAATACGGCATCGAAGTCATCGGCCACATCGTCAACATTTTCGACTTTGGCATTGAACTCGAAACGTACCCCCAGGTCTTCGATCCGTTTAATCTCGGCATCGAGCACCTCGCGGGGCAGACGATACTTAGGGATCCCAAAACGCATCATCCCGCCCGCCATCGGCCCAGCTTCTTTTACGGTGACTTCGTGACCGAGGCGGCGCAGGTGATAGGCAGCAGACAGCCCGGAAGGCCCGGCTCCCACTACCAGTACGTGTTTACCGGTGGGAGCCGCATCTATAGTTACATTCCAGCCCTCTGCAATGGCCTTATCGCCCAGGAAACGCTCAATCGCGTTAATGCCTACGGCCTCGTCCATTTGCCCGCGGTTACAGGCAGTTTGGCAAGGATGGTAGCAAACCCGTCCCATAGTGGCAGGTAACGGATTTTTTTTCAGAATTTTTCCAAATGAGTCAA
>OBZH01001379.1_pt1 | contig 15092 bp, 8 predicted proteins | sample 1476881 | NCBI WGS metagenome assembly OBZH01 (sample SAMEA2580230, study PRJEB22360) | human gut metagenome | biome: human gut; feature: human-associated habitat; material: faeces | place: Denmark | collected 2008/2010 | reverse complement strand
CGTTCGACCCGCTCGAGAACGGCCTGATGTTCGAGAGGTTCCTGTCCCCGCAGCGTACCGAGATGCCCGATATCGATATGGACTTCGACGATGAGCGGCGCCTCGAGGTCGTGGAGCACGTTCGCCAGCTCTACGGCCCCGAGAAGGTCACCCACGTCATCACCTACTCGACCATTAAGGCCAAGCAGGCCATCAACGACGCCGCGCGCGTGCTGGACTATCCGGTCTACATGGGCCAGCGCCTGTCCAAGATGGTCTCGAGCGACCCCAAGGTCAAGCTCAAGCAGGTGCTCGAAAAGCAACCCGGCAAAGAGGATCTGTTTAACCCCGATTTTGCCGAGGCCTATAAAAAGGACGACGACGCTCGCCGCATCATCGACACGGCGCTCTCGATCGAGGGCCTCACTCGTGGCGAGGGCGTGCACGCGTGCGCCGTTTTGATCTGCCGTGACCCCGTCAACGAGCACGTGCCCACCAAGCTCGATACCAAGGGCGGCGTCGAGATTACCCAGTACGAGGGCCATACCGTTGCCGACATGGGCCTGCTCAAGATGGACTTCCTGGGCCTGCGCACGCTGACGGTTATCTCCAAGGCCAAGGCCAACATCAAAAAGAACTTCGGCATCGACATCAAAGAGGAAGAGATCCCCTTTGACGATCCCGAGATCTTTAAGCTCATGGGCTCCGGCCACACCGCCGGCGTCTTCCAGGTCGAGTCCGCCGGCATGACGGCCACGATCAAGAACATGAAGCCCACCGAGTACAAACACGTCGTAGCATTGATCGCCCTGTACCGCCCGGGCCCGTTGGGCGCCGGCATGGTCTCGTCCTACATCAACCGTATGAATGGTAAGGAGCCGGCGGTCTCCTACGACGACCGCCTGGACGACATCCTGGGCGAAACCTACGGCACCATGGTCTACCAGGAGCAGGTTATGCTCATCTCCGTCGAGATGTGCGGCTTCTCCAAGGGCGAATCGGACTCGCGTATCCGTAAGCCCGTGGCTAAAAAGAAGATCAAACTGCTCACGTCAACGGTGCTCCACTGGGAGGATGGCTCGGACGAGACCACCTACGACCACTGGATGAACGGCGCCATCAAGAACAACTACACGCGCGAGGTCGCCCAGAAGATTTGGGACGATGTTCTCGAGTTCGCGTCCTACGCCTTTAACAAGTCGCACTCCGCCGGCTACGCCATCCTGGTTATGCAGACGGCGTGGCTCAAGGCGCATTATCCGCACGAGTACATGGCGGCCGTTCTGACGTCCTATACGGGCAAGACCGACAAGATCGTGCATTACGTCTCGGCGTGCCGTCACGACGGCATCCCCGTGCTTTCGCCAGATGTCAACGAGTCCGGTACCGAGTTCACGGCTACCAAGGAAGGCGTGCGCTTTGGTTTGGCTGGCATCCGCGGCGTGGGCACCGGCGTGGCGCAGGCGATTATCGCCGAGCGCGAGGCGGGCGGTCCGTTTAAGACGCTGCACGACTTTGTCGAGCGCGTGGACTCGAGCCAGGCCAACCGCCGTGTGATCGAATCGCTCATCAAGGCAGGCGCCTTCGACTCCACGGGGTATCCGCGTCGCCAGATGATGCACTTTGTGGATAAGAACAACCCTGAGAACATCATCGATGCCGCGGTAAAGCGCCAGAAGGACCGCGCGAGCGGCCAGACGTCGTTCTTCGACATGTTTGGCGACGTTGAGGGCTCGGGCTTTGAGGTGAGCGTGCCCGATCCGGACGGCCAGGAGTGGGACCGCCACCTTAAGCTGAGCCAGGAGAAGGAGGTTCTGGGCATCTATGTCTCGGACCACCCGCTGCGCCCGTTTGAGTATGCACTAGCCAAGGCACGCGACTTCTCGTTCTCGCAGATCGACACTGGCTACGAAGTTCAGAATCCTACGGGCGGTACCATCAACCAGGAGATTCCCGAGGGCAAGGCGCTGTGGTGGGCCGGCATGGTCTCGAGCGTGTCCAAGCGCGTGACCAAAAACGGCGACCCCATGGGCATCGTGCAGCTCGAGGACATGGAAGGCGAGGCCACGGTCGTGGTGTTCCCCAAGACCTACAAGGAGGCCGAGGGGTACCTGTACGGCGAGGTCGATCCCGAGACCGGTGCGCAGCTGTCCGATGCGTTTGTGCGCATTAAGGGCAAGCTCGAGCGTTCGGACCGCGGCGACCAGATCATCGCGCAGGAGATCGTGCCGCTTGAGCTTAACGAGGAGAACAACAAGCCCAAGGTGTTTGAGGTCATGGTGCCCAACAGCCGCTTTAGCCAGGGCAATATGGCGCGTCTTGCCACGGTGCTTACCGCCAACCCGGGCGGCGACCGCGTGGAGATCTTTATCGAGCAGGTGGACGGGCGCGTACTGCGTGCCGAGGTACCGGCCAAGGTCAACGCACGCTCGATTCCGCTGCTGGCAGAGGCAAAGGCCATCGTCGGCAACCAAGGCCGCGTGACGGTTATCTAAGCTACCCCGGGTGAGATTGGAGGAAGTGATGGCGCAGGGGACGTTTGCGCAGGCGCTTCGCAAAGAGGCGGCGTTGAGCGGCACCTTTATGAAGGGGCGTTCGCTCATGCTCAACGGCGCCGTGCTGTCGATCGAGGACAGCGGCTCGCGCTTCTCCAAAAACGTGACGGTTGAGGGCTCGGTGCGCGGTTCGCGCGGCGACCTGTACAAGACGCACGTGGCGCTCGACATGGACGAGCGCGAGGTGATCGACTACGACTGCGATTGCCCCGCCGCCTATCGTTACCCCGGTATGTGCAAGCACGCTATTGCCACAGCTCTGGCGTATTTGGATGCCAGCGGCGCCGAGCCCGTCGAAGGTTTGCGCACGCCGGTCCGCACGTTTACGGCGCAGCCGAAACAGCCTGCGCGCACCGCGCCCAAAGCGCCGGCCGTCAATCCCAACTTTCCCTTTCCGGCGCCCGTTCCCACGAGTCCCAGCCTCATGGCAGCGCTCTCCGATCTTTCGGACGCGCGCATGGATGAGCTGGCGAGCATGCGCCGCAAGCTCGCCAGCAGTGTGGATCCCGATGCCCCCAAGGCGGTGTTGGAGCCCTCGCTGGTGCCGTACTACAATCCACTGTTTGCCGACCGCTTTAGCTGGGCGCTCGAGCTTCGCATTCGCTGTGGATCGGTCTCCTACGTGGTCAAGGACATCGACGGCATGGCCGATGCCTACGTGCGCGGTGGCACCTTCTCGTACGGCAAGAAGCTCACGTTTGTCCATACGCCCGAAGCCTTCGAAGACGTGTCGACAAAGCTGCTCAACCTTGTCGTGACGACAGTTGCTTATCTCGATGACATCACAAGCTCGCGTTCGGCGTCGTACGACTTTGCCCGCAGCGGTTTTGTCGCCGAGCGTCAGTTGCCGCTGTCCGAGCATAGCATCGTATATGTGCTGGACCTGTTGCGCGGTCAGACCATCTCTTTTGAGCCCGCCTGGTCGCGGGGGACGACGACGCATCGCACCTATGACGTGGCGGTTGAGATGCCTCCGGAAGGGGAGGACGAGGCGCTGTCTAAGCGCCCACCGCTCCTTGCCGCCAAAATCGCGCCGGCGGCTGGTGGCAGCTACGATCTACGCCTGCCGGCCGATGCATACTGCTTTGCTTCGGGCGACGTTGCCTATCTGGTCGACACCCGCCGTGCGCGCCGCGCCGATGTAGCGTTTGCCCAGCATGCGGCACCGTTCCTATCGCGCTTACTGCCCTGTCGCACGCCGATCCATATCGCTGTCGACCAGGTGGGGGAGTTCTGCCGTATGGCGCTGCCCATTTTGCGCGACTACACCGACCTTACCGCGCCCGCCGCGCTCGATACCGTGGCGCCCGAGCCAAGCTTTGCTATGGCGATCGGCGTCGACGATGGGCTTGTGACCTGCAAAATTACGGTTACCTACGGCGACTGGTCGGCAGATCTCTTTAGTCTGGGCGCTCCGGGCAGTCTCTTCGAAGAGCAACGCCCCGGCGTGCCGCCCCGCGACGAGGTGGCAGAGTTTCGTGTTATGGACACGGCGGCCCTGTACTTCGATTTCTACGAGGGCGGTCTGGCGTTTGAGGAGCGCGATGACGAGAGCTTGTTCTGCCTGCTGACCGAGGGCCTGTCCGCCCTGTCCGAGCTGGGTGAGGTCATGCTCAGCGACCGCCTGCGCCAGGTCTCGGTCCGCCCTGCGCCCAAACTTTCGGTGCGTGCAACCGTCAAGACCAATCTGCTCGATGTCGAGCTGGGCGCGAGCGGGCTTTCGGCCGCGGACCTTGCCATCTACCTCGACTCCTACAAGCGTCACCAGACGTTTGCGCGTCTCACGTCCGGCGACATCATTCGCCTGGACGAGGGCGCTCGAGCCGCGTTTGGCCTCGCCGAGGACCTGGGTGTCGATGCCGTCGACCTGCTCGACGGCGTGTCGCTTCCCGCATCGAGCACCCTGTTCGTCGATAGCATGCTCGCGCGCACGCCCGCGCTCGAGGCCGATCGCGACGCTGCGTTCCGCCGTACCGTCGAGCGTCTGGACACGCTCGGCAAGATGGACTTTACGGTGCCGGCATCGCTCAAGGCAACGATGCGCGGCTACCAGGTCGACGGATACCAGTGGCTCGGCTCGCTCGAACACCTGAGCCTTGGCGGCATCTTGGCCGACGACATGGGCCTGGGCAAAACGCTCCAGATGATCGCACATATCCTGGCGCGCGTGGAGGCGGGGGACACTAAACCCACGCTTGTGGTGTGTCCCGCGTCGCTTGTGTACAACTGGACCGCCGAGCTGGAGCGCTTTGCCCCGTCGCTCGATGTGTGCGCCATTGTGGGCGCCAAGGCGCAGCGTCGCGTGCAGATCGCCGGCGTGGCCGAGCATAATGTGGTTGTAACATCGTATGACCTCATGCGCCGCGATATCGACGAGTACGTCGAGCAGGACTTTGCCCGTGTGGTGCTCGATGAGGCCCAGTACATTAAAAACCCGCTCACCCAGGTGGCGCGCGCCGCAAAGCGCCTGCCTGCCGGCGTGCGCTTTGCCCTGACGGGCACGCCCATCGAAAACCGCCTATCCGAGCTCTGGAGCATCTTCGACTTTTTGATGCCGGGCCTGCTGGGTACGCGTGAATCGTTTGCAAAGCGCTTCGAAAGCCCGGTCGAGCATGCCGAGGGCGACAGTGCCGCTCGCCTGCAAGCGCTCGTGTCGCCGTTTGTGCTGCGCCGTGTCAAGGAAGACGTGGTGGCCGACCTGCCCGAGAAGATCGAGGATACGGTCATGGCGCAGCTCACCGGCGAGCAGCGCAAGCTCTACCTGGCCAACCAGGACCGCATCGCCCAACAGGTGCAGCACCGCGAGTCATCCGAGTTTAAGAAAGACAAGCTCAAGGTGCTCGCCGAGCTCACCAAGCTGCGCCAGATCTGCTGCGACCCGCGTCTACACTACGAGGATTACAAGGCGGGGAGCGCCAAACTCGATACGTGCATGGAGCTCGTGCACGGCGCACTCGACGGCGGACATCGCATCCTGTTGTTCAGCCAGTTTACGGGTATGCTCGATATTATCGGTAAGCGCCTGGCCAAGGAGGACATCGCCTTCCTTAAGCTCACGGGCGCTTCGTCTAAGGAGAGCCGCGCCAAGATGGTCGCGCAGTTCCAAGCGGGCGAGGTTCCGGTCTTTTTGATTTCGCTCAAGGCGGGCGGCGTGGGCCTTAACCTGACGGCTGCCGACGTGGTCATCCACTACGACCCGTGGTGGAACGTGGCGGCGCAGGACCAAGCGACCGACCGTGCGCATCGTATTGGCCAGCAGCATACCGTGACCGTGTACAAGCTCATCGCCAAGGACACGATCGAGGAACGCATTATGCAGATGCAGGAGTCCAAGCGCGACCTGGTCAACAGCGTGCTCGGCGGCGACGGCATCTCGTCGGCGCTGTTTACCCGCGAGGATGTTCTGGCGCTGCTCGGCGGCGACGGTCGCTAACCCGCTCGGGTGGGGCCGCCAGGGCGGATGGCACGCGCTGTCCCATCGTCCCCGCCCGTTATGTGTTCATTTGCAATGCCGTGGATGGTTTGTCTGCCTTTGGGCATAAGAACCATCAAGAACATTGGCACATCAGCAAAGGAGAACATCATGGCGAAATTCTTTAAGGACCCCGACGGTAAGCTCATCGCTGCCCTTGGCGACGACGTTGCGACCCCTGCCGGTTGCACGGAACTGACCGCAAACACTGAGGACGCGGCGCACGAGAAGCACGTGCCTGTTGTCGAGACCGAGCGCGACGGTCACGTGATTCGTGCACGCGTTGGCTCGGTCGAGCACCCCAGCCTGCCCGAACACTACATTGAGTGGATTGCGCTTGAGGCCGAGGGCCGCTTAGAGGTTCATTACCTTGAGCCCGGCATGAAACCCGCGACGTTTTTCGCGGGCGGCTCCAAGACCGGTACCGTTTATGCCTACTGCAACCTGCACGGGCTGTGGTCCGCGACATTCTAGGAGCGCGCCCCCGCTCGGGGTATCATAGCTAGCATATGCACATGCAAGCGCCGGCTGCATTATGCGGCCGGCGCTTTTACTACGATTTCGATGGTTTACGACGGAAAGGGCTGGGCCATGAAGCTCGCGCTTGCACAGATCGATATGCGCCTGGGTGATATTGAGGGCATTTGCGGCCGCATCGAGGACCAGGCTCGTCTGGCCCACGAGCGCGGGGTGCGCGTGCTGTGCGTTCCGGCTCCGCTCTTTATGGGCGCCATGCCCGGTGGCCTGGTGGGCGCTGCCGACTTTGAGCACGACGTGCTTGCCGGTTTGACTGGTGTCGCCGAGCGTATCCAGGAGCTTGACATGATCTGCATCGTGCCCGCGGCGGTTTCGTTTGAGGGTCAGCCGCTGCTCGACTACATGATGCTCAAGGACGGTCATGTGGTGCCGGCGCGTTCGAGCATTGCCCTGCAGCGTGGCGAGAACAACGACACACGTTGGGCGCCGCCGGTGTTCGACGTGGACGGCGTGCGCATCGCCGTGATTTTTGACTTGGACCGCGAACTCGAGATGCTTCCGACCGGTGTTGACCTCATTGCGTATTTCCAATTCAACGCGTTTGACATGACCGACCGCGAGACTGCCGCCATTGCTGCCGTTCGCAGCGGCGCCTACCGCAAGATCGCATCCAAGCGCAGCGTGTGGTTTGCCTGCATGGCGCCGGTCGGTGCCTATGACGAGTCGGTGTATACCGGCGGTTCGTTTGTGCTCGACGACTGCGGTCGCGTGGTGGCCCAGGCGCCGTGCTTTGAGGAGAGCCTGCTGGTTCAGGAGATTCAGCGCGGCGTGATGCTCGATGCCCTGGAGGATCACGAACTGCCCGAGTTCCGTTCCGAGGAGTGGCTGTGGCAGGCGCTGGTGCTCGCCGTGCGCGACAACGCCCGAGCCCACGGTGCGTCGCGTGCTGTGGTGGCACTCGAGGGTGACTTGCCGTCGTCTTTGCTGGCGGCGCTGGCCGTCGACGCTCTGGGCCCGCGCAATGTGATTGGCCTGGTGCTGGGGCGCAACCGTATCTTTACGCCGGCGCAGGAAGAAGCCGAGGCTGCCCGCTGTGCCGCCGTCCGCGCCATCGCCGAGCGTCTGCACATTCGCACCGTCGAGCGCGATGCACCGGATGCGGCGCGCGTGCTCGATCGCGACGTGTCGGCGGGCGATGCCGAGCGCCTGCGCTCGCGCACGCTGGGCCTGATGTTGGAGGATACGGCGCTCGAGCTGGGTGCGATGGCGCTGAGCCCGCTGTCCAAAACCGAGTACGCGCTGGCGGCGCCGGCGCTTTGCGGCGGCTACCAGGGCGACTTTGCGCCCTTTGGCGATGTGTACCTGTCGACGCTTGAGTTTGTGGCGCGTGTGCGCAACCGCACGTCTGCCGTGGTGCCCCAAGAGCTCGTGACGCTCAACGCAGTGGAAGATTGTATGGAGCGCGTGCTGGCGCAGGCGCTCTCGACGCTCGACGGCCCGGTTGATATGCTCGACCGCGCGGCACAGCTGCTCGGCGGGCTTGAGCCGGGTGAGGTCGATGGCGCGCTCGAGGCGCACGTGGACCGCAATCGATCTTTCGACGACATCCCAATGGCCGCCGGCAAGCCCGAGGCTTGCTCGCTGCTGCTGATGCTCGTTCGACAGGGTGAGGCTTCCCGTCGCATGCTGCCGACGACGCCGATCGTCTCGGCCCGTTCGTTTGCCGAGCGTGCCTGGCCGTATATGCTCGCGTGGTCCGACCTGGGGCTTAACGGCAAGGAGCGTATGACGGTCGATTCGCTGGCGCGCGCCGAGGTGCGCCGTTTTGCTGACGAGGATACGAGCGAGCGCGTGCGAAACGAGATGATGGGCGTGCTGGGCGAGCTACTGGGTATTTCGCCCGAGCAAATGGAGGAGCTGCGCTCTGAGGACGGTCAGCGTCGTTTGCACGAGGGAATGAAAAAGTTCGAGGGCGAGGTTCAGGACGCCATCGATAAGATGATGGACGGTCAGGGCGGCTCGCAGGGTGGGCCCCAGAGCGGACCGATGTCGCACCCGCCGGTGGATCCGAGGCAGTTCCCCTTTTTCTCGCAGAACTAACTATGGGATAGGATTCGCTCCCAGTCCCGATACTTCAACTAAGCATCTCGGCCCCGTTGTGTTATTCTAGAACAGACGTTCGTGAATGATGCGCGGGGCCTTGCCTTGCGCTGTGCTTGTGGCGAGGGGAGGTCGGCTTGGTTATCTTGGGCATTGACCCCGGTTTGGCTCATACGGGTTGGGGGATTATCGAGGAGCGGCGTGGCGAGGTTCGTTGCCGTGCCTATGGCTGCATCGAGACCAGTGCCGGAAGTCCGCTCGCGGTGCGCCTGTCGCATATCGCCCATGACCTTAAGGATGTCGTCGAGCGTTATCGACCCGACACGGCTGCTGTCGAGAGCATCTACTTTGGCGCCAACGTTCGCTCGGCCATCCCCACGGCGCATGCCCGCGGTGCTGCACTCGTCGCGCTTTCGGAATGCGCGCTCGAGATTGGCGAGTACACGCCCATGCAGATCAAACAGGCTGTGGTGGGCACCGGCGCCGCGGACAAGCGGCAGGTCGCCTACATGGTACGCACGCTCACACAGCTCGACCACGACCCGCATCCCGACCATGCCGCCGATGCCCTGGCCTGCGCCATCTGCCACGTAAACCTCAGCCGCACCCGCGCCCTCACCGGTGGCGAGTTCTATCAACAGAGAGGAACCGGATACTGATGATTTCCCAGCTCCACGGAACGCTTGTCGAGGCCACGATGAGCTCTGCTGTCGTCGATGTGTCGGGCGTTGGCTTTGAGCTCGGCATTTCGGGCAGTACTGCCGCCACGCTGCCGACGCCCGGCGGCGAGGTTCGCCTCTATACCCGAATGCAGGTGCGCGAGGACGCCATGACACTTTTCGGTTTTTCCTCAAAGGATGAGCGCATGATGTTCGACCGGCTCGTGTCCGTTTCGGGCGTTGGCCCGCGCCTGGCGCTTGCCGTGCTTTCCACCTATACCGTGGGGCAGCTGTATTCGCTGGTGATGGCCGAGGACGACAAGGGCATGGCCAAGGTACCCGGTGTGGGCAAAAAGACAGCTCAGCGCCTGATCCTGGAACTCAAGAGCACCTTTGCCAAGGATAAGGGCTTTGTGCCGGTCGACGTGATTCCCGGCCAGGTTGCGATGCCGGTTCCCGCCGCCGCTCCTTCGGCGATCGATGATGCCCGTGCGGCGCTCCTTTCCATGGGCTTTAGCCCGCAGGAGACCGATGTTGCCCTGAGCGGGTATGATGGGCAGAATATGCGTGTCGAGGATCTGCTCGGCGCGGCGCTTAAGCGACTCGGAATGGATGCGTGATGTGGGAAGCCGATGACTCTCAGGACCTGTGGGCGACGCCCGGCAACTCGCCGGCGGCATCCATGGCGCACGGCGAGCGCATGGTGGGCTCGGAGCTGACGGCCGAGGATCTCGATGTCGACCGCACTTTGCGCCCCCAGCGCCTGGACGATTACTGTGGCCAGGAGCACATCAAGCAGAGCCTACGCGTGTTGATCGAAGCGGCGCAGAGCCGTGGCGAGACGCTCGACCACGTGATTTTCTCGGGTCCTCCGGGCCTGGGCAAGACCACGCTGGCCACCGTTATCGCCAACGAGCTGGGCGCTCAGATCAAGACGACGAGTGGCCCTGCCATCGCGCGCACCGGCGACCTGGCGGCTATCCTTACCAACCTGCAGCCGGGTGACGTGCTGTTTATCGACGAGATCCACCGTCTTAACCGTTCGGTCGAGGAAGTCCTGTATCCCGCGATGGAGGACTTTGCGCTCGATATTGTGATCGGTAAAGGCCCGGCCGCACGTTCTATTCGCTTGGATATCCCCAAGTTTACGCTGGTGGCGGCCACGACCCGTTCGGGCATGCTCACGGGCCCGCTGCGCGATCGCTTTGGTATCTCGTATCGCTTGGACTACTACACGGTCGAGGAGCTCGCCCAGATTGTGACGCGCTCGGCGACTATCCTGGGCGTGACGATCGATCATCCCAGTGCGCTCGAGATCGGCTCGCGTTCGCGCGGCACGCCACGTCTTGCCAACCGCCTTCTCAAGCGCGTGCGCGATTACGCACAGGTGTGCGGCAACGGCCCTATCGAGCTCGATATCTGCCGCCAGGCGCTCGAGTTTTTCGAGATCGACGAGCTCGGTCTGGACTGGATGGATATTCGTATCTTGGAGACGCTTGCCAAGACGTTCTCCGGCCGTGCTGTAGGCCTGACGACCCTTGCCAGTGCGGTGGGCGAGGACCCGGGCACGCTCGAGGATGTCTATGAGCCCTATTTGCTGCAGTGCGGGTTGATGATTCGTACGCCGCAGGGCCGTCAGGCAACCCTTCGCACCTTTGAGCACCTGGGGATTGAACCTACCGTTTAGGGCGCTTTGTTTTGGCGGGCTGTTGGACTATCGCTGGGCATCGGGTAAACATATCGCCGTTCATCGGTTATGGGCGTTTTACTATTGCGCGCCCGTGCTATGCTGAATTGGTCTTTTTCTCATTCGGTAACGAAAGGACCGCCCATGCCTACTGACATCGAAATCGCACGTTCTGTCACGCCACTGCCTATTACCGAGGTGGCCAAGAACGCCGGCGTCGACGTTAAGCACCTTATTCCGTACGGCTTCGACAAGGCTAAGGTCGACTATTCACTGCTCAACGAGCCGACTGATCACCAGGCCAAGCTCGTCCTCGTGACCGCTATCAACCCAACGCCTGCGGGCGAGGGCAAGACCACCACGACCATCGGTCTGGCCGACGGCCTGCGTCGTCGCGGCGTCAAGAGTGCCGTGGCCCTGCGCGAACCTTCGCTCGGCCCCGTCTTTGGCGTGAAGGGCGGTGCTGCCGGCGGCGGTTGGGCTCAGGTCATCCCCATGGAGGATATCAACCTGCACTTTACCGGTGACTTCCATGCTATCGGTGCTGCCAACAACCTGCTGGCCGCCATGCTCGACAACCACATCCAGCAGGGCAATCAGCTCGGTATTGACGTTAAGCGCATCACCTGGAAGCGCGTCGTCGATATGAACGACCGTCAGCTGCGCCACGTCATCGACGGCATTGGCGGTAAGGCCCAGGGCGTGCCGCGCGAGGACGGCTTTGATATCACCGTCGCCTCCGAGGTCATGGCAATCCTGTGCCTGTCTACGAGCATCAGCGACCTCAAGGAACGCTTGGGTGAGATCGTCGTCGGCTACAGCTTTGCCGGCGAGCCCGTCCGTGCCTGCGACCTTAAGGCCCAGGGTGCCATGGCCGCGTTGCTTAAGGACGCGCTCAAGCCCAACCTGGTGCAAACGCTCGAGGGCACGCCCGCGTTTGTCCACGGCGGTCCCTTCGCCAACATTGCTCACGGCTGCAACTCTATCATGGCCACGCGTATGGCGATGCGCTTTGGCGATGTCGCCATTACCGAGGCCGGCTTCGGTGCCGATCTGGGTGCCGAGAAGTTCCTCGACATCAAGTGCCGCATGACGGGCGTTCGCCCCAGCGCCGTCGTGGTCGTTGCGACCGCTCGTGCGCTGAAGTACAACGGTGGCGTCGCCAAGGCCGACCTCAACGAGGAGAACCTCGAGGCACTCAAGGCTGGCATGCCCAACCTGTTGCGTCATGTCGACAACATCCAGAACGTTTATGGTCTGCCCTGCGTGGTCGCCATCAATCGCTTCCCGACGGACACCGAGGCCGAGCTTGCGCTCATCGAGTCCGAGTGCCAGAAGCTCGGCGTCAACGTTAAGCTTTCCGAGGTCTGGGCCAAGGGCGGCGAGGGCGCGCTCGACCTGGCCGATGAGGTCATGCGTCTGATTGAACAGCCGAGCGAGCTCAAGTTTGCCTACGAGGACGGCGCCGATGTTGCCGATGCCCTCGAGGCCGTTGCCACCAAGGTTTATCGCGCCGATGGCGTCGACTTTACGCCGGCTGCCAAGCGTCAGCTCGCCGAGCTGCGCGAGAACGGCTTTGGCAACCTGCCGGTGTGCGTCGCCAAGACGCAGTACAGCTTTAGCGACAACGCCAAGGCCCTGGGCGCTCCCGAGAATTTCCGCATCACGGTGCGCGAGCTCAAGGTTTCCGCCGGTGCCCACTTTGTGGTCGCACTGACCGGCAGTGTTCTGACCATGCCGGGCCTGCCCAAGGTGCCCGCGGCCGAAAACATCGACGTCGACAACGACGGCAACATCACCGGCCTGTTCTAAGCTCGCTGCTCATAGCCGCTTGCCCGCCCCGTCGTGCCTACCAAGGCCCGGCGGGGCTTTTTTGATCCTTAGACCCGCGCACGTCTTGTAGATACCGACGGACTCTGCCCATCATAGGCTTTTGCGCGGGTAGAATGCATGGATAACTTGAGGCTCACGCGCGACGGAAAGGAATCGTTGCATGGATCAGGACAAGACAACCGTGATGGGCGGCTACGGTTCCGCGCAGGCTGGCGATAGCGCCGATGCGACTCGCGTTGTTCCCAACCCCGGTTATACCGACCCCGCCGCGACGCAGCCTTCTGCCGAGCCCACCCGGGTTATGGGCTATGGCGACACGGCGCAGGATTCTTACGCTGCATCTTCACAAGGCCCCTATAGCAACGCAGCTCCGGATCCGTTTGATTACGCGCCGCAGGATTCTTATGCTGCCTCGACGCCGAATCCCTATGATGACCTGCCGCAAAATCCCATTCCGCAGCCTCAGCAGACGACGTATATGCCTCGCACGGCGCAGCCTCGCTACGAGTCGCGCGAGCCGTATCGCGAGTACCCCAAGTCGATTCCGCAATATGGCGAGGACGAGGAGAAGAAGCCGTCGCGTTCGTCGAGCGTGATCAAGAAGATCCTCATCGTGCTGGCGATTTTCTTTGCGCTGTCGGTTGTGTTTGCCATCGTGTCGGGCATGCTCAACAAGCGGGGCGCCACGACCGATGCCACGACCGAGCAGGCCGAGACCACCCAGTCTGCTGCCGTCGACCTGAGCGATATCCCGGGACAGTACTGGTCCAACGCCAAGAAGCTCCTCAAGTCACGCGGAGCCGACCTTTCGAACGCCGTGATCCTGACCGACGATGGCTCAACGCCCGTCATCGATTCCAACTGGGTTGTTACGAATGCCTACTATAACGACAACGGCAACCTGGAGATTCAGCTCACGCACAAGAACAGCTATGGCAACTCGTCCGGCGGCCAAAGCGGTACCGACAGCTCGAGCTCCAATACGCTGGAGGATTTGAGCAACAAGGCACAGGAGTTGGGAGACAAGGCACAAGAGCTGGGCGATACAGCCCAAAACCTCGGCGATACTGCTCAGAATCTGGGCGATATGGCTACCAATGCCTGGGACGCGCTGCAAAACGGCATCTCGGGCGCGCAGGGAAACTAGCTGTTAAGCAGGCTACAGTTGCTCGGCCGGACGGTCGGGCGAGCTAAAGCCCGAATCAAAGGTGACGACGCATGAGGCATCGGGTCGGCGCTCGTGCACGATGCGCGTGACGAGCCCCAGCAGCTCCTCGTCGGATATGTCAAAGCCGTCGGGACGCACCAGGTCAAACGAAACGAACCCGTCGTGCTCGTGCAGGTCGTGGATGGAGAGCGCGGGATCGATCTGCATGACGCCGCGCTTGACCCAGCCGCGCAAGTCATCGCCGGTTGTCGCGATGGGGTCGCAGTGCAGTGTGATACCAATGCCCATCTGGCGCTTGATGTCGTGCTCGATGGTGTCCAGAATCTCGTGGTGCTCAAACGCGTCGCCCTCGCCGGGCATCTCCACGTGGGCGCTGGCAAACTGACGACCGGGGCCGTAGTCGTGCACCATGAGGTCGTGTGTGCCCAAGACCTGCGGATAGGACATGATCTTGTCGCGGATTGCCTGGACGAGCTTGGGGTCGGGCGCTTGCCCCAGCAACGGGCTGATGGCGTCGCGCACCAGGCCCAGGCCGCTGATGCAGATGAAGATGCCCACACCCAGGCCTGCCCAGCCATCGAGATCAAAGCCGGTCGTCTGCGAAATAAGCGCCGCCACCAAGACCGAGCCCGAGGTGATGACGTCGTTTTTGGAGTCCTGCGCCGTGGCGATGAGCGTTTCGGAGTCGATGCGATCGCCCAGCGTGCGGTTGAACGCTGCCATCCAGAATTTGACGAGCATGGACAGAACAAGGGCAGCCATGGAGAGCGCCGAATACACGGTGGGCGAGGGCTTGATGATCTTGGTGACCGACTCGAGGATTAGGTTGATGCCGACGGCACAAACCAGGACGGCGACAAACAGACCAGCCAGGTACTCGTAGCGGCCGTGGCCGTAAGGGTGGCCCTCGTCTGCCGGGCGGCTGGCAAGGCGGAACCCGAGCAGGCTCACGATGTTGCTCGAGGCATCGGAGAGGTTGTTGAAAGCGTCGGCGATGAGGGAGACGGAACCGGCGAGCAGGCCCGCGATGCCCTTGGCCAGGCACAGGGTGATGTTGAGGCCAATGCAGATGAGGCTTGCGGCAAAACCCGCGTTGGTGCGGCAAGATGCATCGACCGGCTCGTCCTCGCCGCCGGGAACAAGCGGATGGAACCATGGAAAC
>OBZH01001371.1_pt1 | contig 15166 bp, 9 predicted proteins | sample 1476881 | NCBI WGS metagenome assembly OBZH01 (sample SAMEA2580230, study PRJEB22360) | human gut metagenome | biome: human gut; feature: human-associated habitat; material: faeces | place: Denmark | collected 2008/2010 | reverse complement strand
TCAAGCAACTGAGACAAGGGTGCTTATGCACACCAACAAAGGAGATATAAAGCTGAAATTATATAACGACACGCCATTACATCGTGATAACTTTATCAAGTTGGTACAAGAAGGGCAATATAACGGCTTGCTGTTCCACCGTGTGATCAAGGATTTCATGATACAAGGAGGTGACGTAACTTCCAAGGATGCCCCGATGAACAAGCAACTGGAAGCGGGCGATCTGGGCTATACCGTTCCCGCCGAATTCCGTTACCCGAAATATTTCCACAAGAAAGGAGCCCTTTGCGCCGCACGTACCGGAGACGAGGTGAACCCGGAAAAGGCCTCTTCCGCCTCCCAATTCTATATCGTAACGGGGAAAAAGTATTCGGAACAAGAGTTGAACCAGATGGAAAAGCAACTGGAAGGCCGTCTGAAACAAGAGATATTCGCCCGCCTGCAAAACGAGAACAAGCCTAAGATCATGGAATTCTATCGCAGTGGTAACAAGGAAGAACTGGCGATCCTTCGTGATACCTTGATTGGCAAGACCGAGCTGGAGGCCGAGAAGCGGAAAGACGAGGTAAAGTTAAACCCGGAACTCCGTGAGGCTTACAAGAACGAAGGTGGCGTACCGTTCCTCGACAATCAATACACGGTTTACGGCGAAGTGGTAGAAGGCATGGATGTCGTAGACGCCATACAGTCCTCCAAGACCAACAAGCAAGATCGTCCGACCGAGAATATCGTCATTAACTCCGTAGAGATCTTATAATGCGATTATCGGCTTCATAAACAGACGAAGGGTTATCGTAAATACCAGTAATAAAAGAGCTATCTTGAGAAAGATCATACATATCGATATGGATGCCTTTTATGCCTCGGTGGAACAACGAGACAATCCGGAGTTGCGAGGAAAACCCCTAGCGGTCGGGCATGCGGAGCAACGAGGCGTAGTAGCCGCCGCTAGCTACGAAGCACGGAAATATGGGGTACGTTCCGCAATGGCGTCTCAAAAAGCCAAACGTTTATGCCCGGACCTGATATTCGTACACGGAAGGATGGACGTATATAAATCTGTCTCACGCCAGATCCACGAGATCTTCCATGATTATACGGATATCATAGAACCGCTTTCCTTGGATGAAGCCTTTTTGGATGTCACTGATAATAAACGAGGCATCTCTCTCGCTGTAGATATCGCCAAGGAGATCAAGAAACGGATCTGGGATAATTTGAACCTGATAGCGTCAGCGGGAGTCTCCTACAACAAATTTCTAGCGAAAATAGCCTCGGATTATCGGAAGCCCAATGGATTATGCACCATCCATCCAAGCCAAGCCCTCGATTTCATAGCACGTCTTCCCATTGAGTCCTTTTGGGGAGTAGGCCCCGTAACAGCCCGGAAAATGCATACACTCGGTATCCACAACGGGCTGCAATTACGGGAATGTTCGGGGGAGATGCTTACCCGCCAGTTCGGAAAGGCGGGAATACTTTATTATGAGTTTGCCAGAGGTATAGACAACCGTCCCGTAGAAGCGGTACGAATCCGGAAGTCGGTAGGTTGCGAGCATACGCTAGAAAAAGATATCTCCCGCAAATCCTCTGTTATCATCGAGCTTTATCACGTAGCGACCGAACTTATCGGCAGGCTGGAACGTTCCGGATTCAAGGGAAACACACTGACCTTAAAGGTCAAGTTCCATGATTTCAACCAAATCACGAGAAGCCTCAGCCGTCCGGAAGAGTTAACAACCTTAGATAAGATCCTTCCCTTGGCTAAGGAATTACTGAAAGAAGTGGAATATACCGAGCATCCCATCCGACTGATCGGCCTATCCGTATCCAATCCCGTAAAAGAGGAGCCTCATACGAAAGACCGTTGGGAACAATTAAGTTTTGAGTTCAGCGACTGGAAATAACACTTGCCCTAGAAGGATAGCTTCATCATAAAACGTATACCCTTTGTCTGGATGCCCGGATGATCCTTATAGGTCAAACGCCATACATAATCCAAACGCAAGAACTTAAAGATATTCTCGATACCGACACCCGCCTCCATATAAGGAGTAGACGGGTCCATCAGGTAAGAGCCCTGCGGGAATAAGAACAAGCCCTCATTTTGCTCACCGATATACGGATTATTCTTATCCGTCAAGTGACCGAACATACCCCGGAAGGAAAAGACCTCCCTCCATTTTAACTTCTTGATAAGCGGAATACGGTTCAATAAGGCTCCGTTCATGAAATAAGTAATATCCCACGAAGCGTACTCATCATTGATGAACTCCATCGCGTTCATATTCGTATAAGATTCCGGTTGCACCAAATACGACAAGTTTGCGTTTGGCAAGATCAACAAAGGATAAGGGGCCTTTGTCCAAACTTTACCTGCTTTAGCGAGAATATCCACATAACCGAAAGCAGAGAACCAGAAGCGTTTCTGAATACCGAGCTCCGTCTTCTGATAATCATACGAACTACCTAATACATCTTGGAAAGCCATCGTATGGTTCAAGGTGAATACCGGTGCGTCAAGCGTAATCGGATAACGGTAATTACGAGTCTGATAGAATTTCTCATTCGGGGCGAAACGGAACTTAAACTCCACTTCCGACATCCGGTAGGAATCGGTAGCCGTGATCTGGCCATCCGGACCGATACGGTCGAACGCGGCGTAACCGGTTGAGTATTCCTTAAAATTCCGAAGTACCGCCCCATAAGCCCAGCCGTTATAATGCTCACGGTAATACGTCAGTTCCATATTCCTTAAATAGGTGGCACGCGTATCTTTCTGCCGCTTCAAGGCCAAGAACATATTATCCTTGTTGGTATACATATACTGCTGACCTAACTGGTTGATATCATATAGGTACTCGAAGCGAATAGAATGCACGGGAAATTCTTTCCGATAATCCTTCTTATCGATAAAAGAATATTCTACGATACCATCATATTTCAACTTGCGGTCTTTCGATCCATAAGCCAAATAACCATCCAAGAAAAGACGTTTACTGAACGCCGTTGTCGTGGTTCCACCGACACGGAAGCGGGCCCCCTCAATCGCGTTACCACTGATATAGGTGTTCATCGGACCAAACTCGAACTTGCTCTTCTCCGGAATCTTATTCGTCGCGATATAACCGGAGGTAAGGATCGAAACAACCTTCTCCGTCACATAGAAAATAGGAACGGAACGAAGTTTCGCCATTAGCAACTCCACGTTATTCTGCTTGCGAGTTCCCGCCTCAGTAGGACGATTCTCCTCCCAGAAATCCGCCGAACGGCGATAAGCTTCCATCGGTATAATAATAGGTGCGCTCTCCTCGAATACTTTAGGATCATCGGGTCCCTCAAACGCTTGATTCGAATAGATATTCAAACGGCGGGCATACATTCCTTTCGATTTCTCCGTCAATTTGAAGTCCACGTTGATATCATCTTTCGTAATGATACGAGTCCCATCCGGGGCACGGTCGAAAGTCTGCTCGATCGTCATTCCACCGACAAAATTCAAGTTGATCTTCTTCGGGACATTCAACTTAACCTTCTGCACGAAATAAGTAGAATCCAACGTGATAAAAAGATGTCCCGTAAAACCGAACGTCTCCGGAGTAAACGGAGCGAAACCCAAATCCACGCACTTCTGTCCGGCGACCTCCACCGTGTCTAGCAAATAGTATTTATAGAAGTTAGGCCCCATCGTAGACATCGGGCTAACAAAACGGTTCAAGAACAAAGGAATATCATTCTGGAAGATATTCACTTCCCGGAATACCTCATTCAAGAACTGTTGCATACCGTCTCGTGAGAAGACCTCATCCACACCAGCCGCTTTCGTAGCCAGAACGACCCTCTTTTCCGTCTTCGGGTCTTTACGGTAATAAACGGTCTGGATTTTCTCACGTTCAGATACCGGCAAGATCGTCTTTCCCACCTCCAACGTATCGATAAACTCAGTCAAGAAGTCAAACTTTCCCGCCTTTCCATCCTTTTTCGGTTTCGGTTGGTAATCGTTCATAGCGAAGACCATCTTCTCGTATTGATCATACCGAAAATAATCATGATTATGAGGATCGTTGCTCTCCCGACGTGCGATAGCGTTTTTGATAAAGGTAACCGCAGGATTATCCTTCTTCCGATATCTTTCCTTTCCCGGCTTGATAATCACCTCCGACAAATTAATACTTGTCGGAGCTAACTGAATCTTCAAATGTTCCGCTTTACCCGGAACGAATTTCAATTCTTTCTCCGTATAACCCAGATAAGAGACCTGTAAAGTACGTACCTTAGATGAAGAGGAGAGCGTAAAAGCCCCATCCAGATCTGTCGTAGCACCTATCGTAGTTCCCTTCAAAATCACAGCCACATAAGGCAAAGGTTCTCCCGTAATAGAATCAGTCACGATTCCTTTTATCATGTAGTTCTGGCTCTTCGCTACCCAAGCGAACGCCAATAAAAGCCATATAAAAACAATTCTCTTCCCCATCAGATCTGACACCTCATTAAACTCCGCAAAAGTACAACAGGATCATTTATATAAATGTTCCAAAACACATGCAATATATTCCAATTAGCAACAAAACAGGCAAAAATACACACGTATATACGCAACGCCCCTCAACAATATAGGCATAGGCCTGTATCTATACCAGCGTAAGCCAACACCTATACTGGCGTGTGCCCTCGCCTATACCGGCGTGGCACGAACCTACGAACGACTAATCTGAAGCCCCTTATTCGACAAGCTCATCTCCACGAACCGGGCGTTCGAATTGGGTGGAGAAAGAGTCAATATCTTTCGGATTTGCAGGGCCGCACCCGGGTCTTTCGCTACGATATATAAGTAACCACCACCGCCTGCTCCCGGAAGTTTATATCCCAAGGCATAAGCCTGTATCTTGGAGATAATAGCTTCCACCGCCACCGGATTCGTTCCGGAATCGAGTGCCTTATTTTGCTCCCAAGTCTTTCCGACCAATTTACCATAAGTCACGAAGTCTCCGCATTGGATCGCCTCGTACATATCAAGCGCATGAGCTTTCATCTCGGACAAAAGACCTAAATGCGCCTCGCTATTCAAGAACATACCTCGTACGATTTCCGACAAAATATCTTTCGCCGTACGAGTAATTCCCGTATAATAAAGAAGATGACAAGGCCGGTATTCCGGATCAGTAAACAAGTATTCCGGCAGCCAACGTACCAAAGGATTCTGATTAAAACCCTCGTTCGTTTGCAAGAGTTTCAAACCGTGCAATACGCCACCGTATTGATCTTGCCATCCCCCGCCGGTAGTCAGCAATTGTTCTAAAATCAAGGTGCGGTTTCCGATCTCATTCTTATCCCAAGCCAAGCCACAAAAATCAGAGATAGCGCCCAACACAGTAGCCGCGAGGATCGAGCTAGTGCCTAAACCGGAACCCGCCGGTATCGCCGCCAACAAGGTAATCTCCAGCCCGCTACCAAAAGCTTCCAACTGGACATCCAAAGAAGCATAAGCCTCCGCCGAGAATTCCGGAATAAATCCCGCCAAGGCCAAAGCCGCTTTCGGAATGGAAAACGGCGACCCTACCTTATTATAATCACGAAGCTCATCCCATGAGGAGATAACCTCCATCGCTCCCAGATCGATCGAGCGAAGGATAATCTTATGGGTATCGGAAGGCTTGATATAGACTTGTAGCGGTGGTTGCCCGTTTAACTCGATCGCCACGTTCACCACGTTTCCACCCGCATATAAGCAATAAGGCGGCGTATCTGTCCACCCACCTGCCAAATCGATACGTACCGGACTACGTCCCCATACGATCTGGTCCCGATAGACATTCAAACACGGCTGCTGCTTACTTCCGAGGACAGAACCGACCAGCCCTTCCCGCAACAAAGCGAAAGCCTTTTGCTCCTCCTCCTTATACGCTACCCCCGAGATCTTCATCACCTGAGAACGGAACATATGATTATGTATCCTTTTCATCAACGGATTATCCTCGGGAAGGGCTTTCGGTAAGACAATCTTGTCTTTGGCGAAGCTTTCCGCCGCATCCGAAAGATCCAATTGATAGAATACACTTTTCTCATGATTAGCGGCCAATAATGACCAGTCTTTTTTACGGAAAACTTCTCGCTGAGCTACCAAACGGCGTAAATTCGCTTGATCGGACAAATCATTCGCCGATAATTTTCGGGCGGAAAGCCAAATAAACTTTCCCTCTTCTCTATCCGGCTCCGTAATCATCCAGCGCAGCACTTTTCCCAGCTCATCCACGGTTTGGCAAATAGGGAACAAAGGTGCGTTTTGTATATCCTCATTCCCTCCCAAGGTGATCCCTCGCTCCATCGCCCAAGTCAAGATAGGTTTCCCCATAAACAAGGTAGACACATCAGACAAGGCCCCTTTAAACAAGTCATTAAAACCATAGGGCCTTGCCGCCCAATTAGCTTCCCCTACCGGGACAACATCTACACAGACACCTTCCGGAAGAGATAAGTTCCAATTATTCTCCGGAACACCCGTTATAATTTGCTGGCCACGTAACGTCCAATTCTCACCGATATAACTATTCTCTATCCATAATTCCGAATTCTCAGCGGTCAATTTCTGGTGTAACACCGCATTCTGCACAAACATGGCGGGATGTGGTTTCACCTTACGCTGCATGATCGCACGTTGATCCCTAACTAAGTTCTGTACCGCCAATGTAGAGGAAATCAACTCACGGCTAGTTCCATAATGATAGAACTCTCCACCCGGAAGCGGCAGAATCGCTACTGAAAGCTGATTCAACTCCGAGTCCGTGATACGTGGATTCTTCCCCAAGGCCAACCCGAACTCAGCATATAAATCATACGCCTTCATCGCCTTGCCATCCTCGGTATAGGAATGTTTCATTAATAACCGCACCGCCTTGTCGCTTAGCAGCCAGATACCGATATCCATCAAGAATAAATGACTACCCGCCAATTCCCCCAAAGTTTCCAACGAAGGCTTCTGTAGCATGAAGTCCAGAGTGTCCGGAGACTTACGGCTCGATACAAAAACCCCGTGATTCTTGGCCAACGAAGGCTCGACCCATAAACCGTAACAAACCACATCTACCTCAGGAATCTCCTGCAAAGGCTGGTTAGCACGGATATATACGTCACCGCTAGCGATCAAGGTATGAAGCGATTCCGGTGCCTTTTTCATGATCCGTTCATAAAGAGGTAATTGCAAGGACAATAAGTTCTGGGATAACCTCTGCCCTCTTGCCCAGCGAAACACAGGGATCGGAGTCAATATTTTCCCGGATGGCGCATATCCGGGCAAACGGCGGCTTTGCCCTCCGGCATGCAACAAGATACGCTTCTCCTGTCCCAACCACTCTTCCGTCGGTACATCCGGAGCCTCTTTTTGCCGGGAGGCCTCCAACAACCAAGTTGTTCCTCCCCCGGACCCTAAGCGGGCGCCTACCGGATCCGAGGTGCAAAACCATTCCTCTGTACTTACATGCTCTACCGCATGGAAACAATCTACCAAATTTGGAGGTAAAGACAATAACTTTTTCATACCCATGATCATTCTAAGACTCCATCTTATTTTTCGAAAGCAAAAGTAACTTAAATTTTCTATACGGATATCCATTAACCCTTTTTATTACAATTTGTATGGAGTTCAAGCCCACTCAACTTCTTTAACACACCCATAAAAAAGTTTGTTTTTACTAAAACGCACTATCAATCAATCCGTTTCCAGTATCTTGGTTGTTGTTTAATTAAATATAGGACATATGGTATACGGTTATGTAAGAGTCAGTACAGACAAACAAACTACTGAAAACCAGCGATTCGAGATTGAGAAATTCACAAAATCGAGGAACATGAGAATCGACAGGTGGGTAGATGAGACGATCAGCGGGACAAAAGTAATCGCCGATCGCCAACTTGGTAAATTATTAAAGCAAATACGTAAAGGCGACATCCTGATCACGACGGAACTGTCACGTCTCGGACGTAATCTTATGCAAGTTATGAGCTTCCTTCATCAATGTATGGAAAGAGACATCATTGTATTTACGGTAAAGGAAGGTTACGAACTCGGAAATAACATTAACAGTAAAATCTTGGCATTCGCATTTAGCCTAAGCGCCGAAATTGAACGCAACCTGATTTCGCAACGAACGAAAGAAGCGTTGGCTCGGAAAAAAGTGCAAGGTGCCAAACTGGGCCGTCCGAAAGGAGAGCGACCGGAAACCTGTAAGCTAAAAGGTAAGGAAGAGATGATCTTGCAGTATATTAAAGAACATAAGACTAAAGTATATATCAGCAAGAAACTGGGAGTAAACCGGCAAACCTTGAGGGAATTTCTCAAGACTCATCCGGAAATTCCACGGAAATGGAAAAGAATACAGAAGGATTAACAACTCGAGCAACAATTAACGTATGTTAAATTAGTTTAGTTTAGCAGACTTATCGCTCGTTTATTTGTTTATTCCCATTAACTTGCGGAGGAATAAGATAGAAATATACTTGAAATATCCTAAAAAACATTTCATCCTTTATTCCTCTATCATTCATAAAACGCCGCAAGGTTAACATGTATTCAAGACATCAAACATTTGTTTAATCTTTTAATATAAATCTTATGGAAAAAACATTGGTTATTTTAAAGCCTTGTACCGTTCAGCGAGGGCTGATCGGTGAAATCGTAACCCGTTTCGAAAAGAAGGGACTCCGTCTGGCCGGCATGAAGATGGTTTGGCTGACTGACGAGATCTTGAGTGAGCATTACGCCCACCTAAAAGAAAAGCCTTTCTTCCAACGGATCAAGGACGCAATGAGTGTATGCCCGGTAATTGTATGTTGCTGGGAAGGGGTAGATGCCATACATGTAGTAAGAACCTTGGCCGGCGCTACCAATGGTAGAAACGCCGCTCCCGGTACGATACGGGGAGATTATAGTATGAGCGTACAAGAGAATATCGTACACGCATCAGACTCACCGGAGACAGCCGAGATCGAATTGAAACGCTTCTTCAAGGATGACGAGATATTCGATTATGAGCTGAAAAACCTATTGAGTCTTTACGCCAATGACGAGTTTTAAATAAAAAAGAATAGCCGGAAACGAGAGAAATCATTCTCACCTTTCCGGCTCTCATATTTAGAAACCAACATCCTATTCTCCCGAACTGAATGAACAACCTAATTACTAATCTAAAAATCTAATACCATGAAAAACACACTACTATATCTATAACAGGGCATCCCCGCAAAATGTTTAAGGGATTTCATCCTGAAATTAGAAAGCCGATAAAAAACGTTTGTACGCCTCCAGTTGCCTTTCAAAACAGAAAGTTGTCTGGGATAATCTTAAGCAGTTCGCTTTTAGCTGTCGATACTCCTCATCCGGCAAGTGGCTCATGGCCCGTATATTTTTAGAAAGTCGCTCATAATCTCCGGGGGCCGAGACAAGGCCCAACTGATTCTCCTTTACAATCTCCTCGCCCTCGCCGCCTCCACAAAACAAGATAGGAACGCCTAACGGCAGCAAATCAAATAATTTAGAAGGTACCGCCCCCCTTATACGAACCGTCAAGGGGATAATGGAGGCATGGTAACGTGTAAGCTCCTCACGCATCCGTTCCTTGGGCAGAGAGCCATGATAAAAGACCCCTTTATCATGTGTCCTCACATAATCCTCTATCTCCAAGGCTTGATTGCCCCCTCCAAATAAATGAAGCTCCGCTCCCATCCCTTTAAAATCGATACGCTCTATCAACTCCAATATATTCTGCGCCACGCCCAGCAAACCGGCATAGACGATCCTGAAAGGCTTTCGAGAAGAAGGGGGTTGATTCGGTAAAACAAAACGATGCTGCAAATTCCGATACAAGAACGAGGCCTTGCCCGGCTCATACCGTTTTATATAATCCACGATCTCCTTACTCTGCCCTTGACAGGCCGTGGCCTTACGATAAAGGAAACGCTCGATACGCCCCATCACCCCATGATAAACGCCCCCCTCTTTCATGGCCCCCAGCTCCACGGCCGACAATGGCCAAAGGTCTGAGACGTTCAGTACCACCTTTTTCCGGTAGCAACAACGAAAAAGCAACATGGCCGAGGCCGCCGCCAAAACAGGAGGGGTCTGGATGATCACCTTATCATAAGATTTTATACGCTTACGCTTGAGAGCGAAACACCAAAGGGTCGTGGCGAAAGCGCACATACTGGCAAGACGGACCAACGGTCTCCTCGAGATCGAGGCATACGTCCAGTACCTGAAGACCGTTATCCCGTTTACATCCTCTGTCTTGGAAAAAGCCCCCCTATATCCATCAAAGATACGTCCCTTGGGATAATTGGGTAAGCAAGTCAACACATCCACCTTTATCCCTAAGCCAGACAGTCCCTCCGCCATGTTTGTAATGCGTGAGGGTGCCGCACCGATCTCTGGAAGATAAGAGGGAGAAACGATCAAGACCCTCATTCCTTCCGGTTCAAAAATTCCACGATCCTTCCGCAAGCCAATCCATCGCCATAGGGATTGACCGCCTTGCTCATCGCATCGTAATAAGCCGTATCATCAAGCAACGCCGAGACCTCGCTCACGATCTTGTCATAGTCCGTACCGACCAGTTTCACCGTACCTGCTGCGAGAGCCTCCGGACGCTCGGTCGTATCACGCATCACCAACACGGGCTTGCCCAATCCGGGAGCCTCCTCTTGGATACCGCCGCTATCGGTCAGCACTATCGTTGATTTCTCCATCAGATAGACAAACGACAGATATTCCAATGGCTCAATGAAGAACATATTCTCCAAATGAGAAAGATCCTCACCGAATACCTCATGAATCGGCTTGCGCACATTGGGATTCAAGTGCATAGGATAGACAAAATCCACCTTCGGATACTTCCGGGTCAAGTCCTTGATAGCGGTACACATATGGATGAATCCATCACCGAAGTTCTCCCGGCGATGACCCGTGATCAACACCAGTCTCTTACCCTCAACCAGACGGTTCACATCATACCCGGAGCGTAAAAGCACGCCTTCCAGCTCCTTGTCCAACTCAGCGTCCGTCTTTATCTTACGCACCACTTGCCGTAAGGCGTCTATCACCGTATTGCCGGTAACCAAGATTGAGTCCGGATTCACGTCCTCTCGCATCAAGTTTTGCTTGCTCAACCGCGTGGGTGCGAAATTATACGTGGCGATACGCCCCGTAATCTGCCGGTTCATCTCCTCCGGCCACGGGCTATAGATATTGTGGGTACGAAGGCCCGCCTCTATATGACCTACAGGTATCTGTTGGTAGAAAGCGGCCAAGGCGGCCGCCGTGCTCGTGGTGGTATCCCCATGCACCAGCACGACATCGGGTGTCGCCTCACGCAACACGTCACGCATACCCACAAGGACACGGGCGGTCACGTCATATAAGTCCTGACCCTGCCTCATGATATTCAAATCATAATCCGGCGTGATCTCGAACAATTTTAACACTTGATCCAACATCTCCCGATGCTGTCCGGTACCGCATCACGCTGGACGTCACCGACTCGGCTCGCACACGATGGTCTCGAACGACTCCGGATGTTTTTGGAACTCCTTCACCAGCGGAGCCATCTTGATCGCCTCGGGACGGGTCCCGAAGACTAACATTATTTTCCTCATTACAACGTATTCTTCTATTTAACGAACGATTATTTCTTGAATGTCCCGCAAAAGTCCAGCACCTCCACGTCATCCCGATAATTCAACCCCGCAAACTCCCTATGATTCACCAAGAAAACCACTATATCCGCCTTCTCGTATGCCTCCTTATAAGGAGTCAACTTAAACAACTTATGCTCCGAAACGTTCGGCTCCACCACCATGATGTCAGCATTGTTGCACGATTGCAACACCTTCGTCGTTATTCCCTTGGCCGGAGACTCGCGCAAGTCATCGATATCAGGCTTGAAAGCCAAGCCCATCATTGCCACCGCCGGCTTACGCCCATGCTTCAACTCAAACCGCAGCATGGCGTTCTTCACTTTCTCCGCACACCAAAATGCCTTGTAATTATTCGTCTCACGAGCCGTCGAGATCATACGGCTCTCCATCGGAAACTCCGCCGTGATGAAGTAAGGGTCTACCGCTATGCAATGACCGCCAACTCCACAACCCGGCTGTAAGATATTCACACGGGGATGCCTGTTCGCCAAATCGATCAGCTCCCACACATTGATTCCCGCTTTATCGCAGATAAACGACAGCTCATTGGCGAAAGCGATCTGTACGTCCCGGCTTGAGTTCTCGGTCAATTTACACATCTCGGCCGTCTTGCTATTCGTTGGGTGAAGCGTACCCTTCACGAACTGGCCGTAGAACTCCATCGCCTTACGGGTAGAGACCTCGTCCATGCCGCCGATGACCCGGTCGTTATGCACTAACTCATAGATCACGTTACCCGGAAGCACCCGCTCCGGGCAATAAGCGATATAGATCTTGCCCTCCAGTTCCGGCCGTTCGGAGAAAATCAAACTAGCCATCCGCTCGGTCGTCCCCACCGGCGATGTAGACTCGATCACGTACAAATCCCCCTCTTTCAACAAAGGAAGCACCATACGGGTAGCCGACTCCACGAACGATACGTCCGGCTCATGATCCCCCTTGAAAGGAGTGGGTACCACCATGAAATAAGCGTCGCTCACCCGAGGCTCGGTGTACGCCTTGAAATGTCCGGAGGCCAGTACCTCCCGCAACATCTCCTCCATACCCGGCTCGATGATATGCAATTTCCCTTGGTTGGTAACCTCCACCACCTGAGCGTTGATATCCACGCCGGCGATCTCCACCCCGTGCTTTGCGGCAATAATAGCCGTGGGCAGGCCAATATAGCCCAACCCCATGAAACATGCTTTCATAAGAAATATGTGTTAATATGATTATGTGTTATTTTCGAGATTCGGTCATTTCAAGATTCAGACCGATAAGAATAAAAAGAAGTATAGTTCTGGTAATATGCAACAAGGCTAGAAAACCGAAAGAAATGTTTGCAAATATTCTCCTCAATTTTCTATTTCATTTCTTGATAGAGAACAAATTTCCTAAGTCATTTATTAACATTGATACACAAATTTGATAAAATTATCACTTCATGTTCTCCTGTATTCTTCATAAAGTACCTATCACTTTTACCTGCACTTTTTTTTATATTTTCATATATATCTTTCAAACAAAACGAATCTAGTTCTTCATTTGAAATAAAACCCACTCCATCAACATTATCAAAAACCTCATGACATACAGGTATATCCGAAGTGATCAACGGCATCCCAAAAGCAACCATTTCACACATCATAACCCCTTGTGCGTCAGTCCGGGTTGGCATCAATGCACATTTAGCAGAATTAAGTATTGCTATCATTTCTTCATGATTCAATCTACAATCCAACCATGTCAGATTATCTGCTTTTTCATAGTATTTAAAAAATTCACCTTTTCCTATTAACAAAAAACTCAAATCAGGATTCCGTTTTGCTAATTCATTTACAATATCCACACAATATTTCGATCCATCCAAATTAGCCCTAATTGTCACAAAATCATATTGCTTTTGAGAAGAAACATCATATTCTCCTTTCTCAAACATACTCCCAACACAATTGTATGTTACAAAGTTACGACCCTCCAAACACTTTATACTTGGGTGCACCCAATAGAGAAACTCCTCCTTCATCCATCTACTCACAAAAACAAATGCTAATTTCTTATAATTTTTCTCTATATATCTACGCCATACAAAAAATTTGCATTCATCATACAAATCCCGAACATTCTCTAACAATTTATTACGTTTTACAAACGGATAAGGCACAGAATAAACCTTATTAACCTTCAACACTTCATGCCCATGAAAGAAAAGGATGATCTTTTTAAAGTAACAATCATATTTTTCAATAAAAAAATAGTGATTTCTAATATTAGGAGCATGACAAATAAGTAAATCATACTTATTTTCATTTATTATTTTATCAAAATTTTTCAAGCAAAAGACATGAATACCATCAATACTATAATCTTCATTTGCTGAAAAATTAAGTACTTCAACCTCCATACCACGTTCTTTATAATAGACATTCCTTGTTCGCACATAAGCCAAAGCCAAACCTCCTTGCAAATTTGGATAGTCAGTCACAACTACTAATACTTTCATATATATTTATAAATTCACTATTAACAAAAATAAAAGAAATTATTTATAGTAGAATAAAATTAATTTACAAAAATCACATCGAATTGTAATTAATAATACGCAAATTACGCTGTTGGAAATTTACAAGATATTTCTATTTCACCATATATAAAGATATCAATTCTTTTATTCTAAATAATATCTTTCATACAGTAACGATGTATGAAAGATATCAAATTGTTTAAATGTCTCCATACACTTTTGTCTCATACGATGAATGGTTTCATCATCAATTTCCAATGATCTTTTCAATGCTATATAATAATCCTCTTCATTACATGTTCTAGATAAAAAACCATTTACCCCATCTGTCACAGCTTCTGGAATACCTCCAACCGGAGTACATACAGGGATGCATCCAACCGACAAAGATTCCAATAAAGACATAGGCATTCCCTCCCAAATCGAAGACAGGCAAAAAATATCACTTGCACTTAAGAGATCAAGCACATCATTTCTCTCTCCTAAATACTTTATCCTATCACTAAAATATCTTTGTAAATCTGTATATATCGTCTCTTTTTGTTTCTCTCCAGCTAATAACAACACGATATCATATCCCTCCTGTTGTAATCGATAGCATACATTACAAAGCATCTGTTGATTTTTTGCTTCTGTTATTCGCCCAGGATGAAATAAGATTTTCGTATTCGATGTAATACGATATTTATCCATAGAAAAAGGCTTGACACTCGGCTTTGAAGTACCATTATAAATCAAATTACTAGGTACTCCATAAAGATCAGTAAAAGATCTTTGAGACTCTTTTGAAATCGTAATAGGTTTAATCCATCCCTTTTTAAAAAAATAACGCTTCAGTTTAAAAAGTTTCCTATCCCAACGCCCATTCTCCATCCTTGCATCAGAATGAACCGTGTAAAAGAATCTAGTCTTATTGTGTAATAAACAGATCGCTATCAGATAATAATATAAATAACCATGCATGTTTACTACATC
>OBZH01001364.1_pt1 | contig 15246 bp, 16 predicted proteins | sample 1476881 | NCBI WGS metagenome assembly OBZH01 (sample SAMEA2580230, study PRJEB22360) | human gut metagenome | biome: human gut; feature: human-associated habitat; material: faeces | place: Denmark | collected 2008/2010 | reverse complement strand
GAAAAAACTGGTCATGGAGGATCTAGCTCAATTACCAACTGTTCGCTTTACCCAAGAAAAAGATGAGTACCTCTATTATTCAGAGAACTTTGTCGATACCAGCTCGAGCTCCCAAATGTTCAATGTAACAGACCGGGCTACCTTAAATGGAATCTTGGAGCGAACAGATGCTTATGCGACAGGCTCTGGCTTTTTGGACAGTCAGTCAGTGAATGGTATTACCGTGATTCCTTTAGAAGACAACTTGGACAATAAAATGGTCTATGTCAAACGTGAAGAAGTGGATCTCTCCCCTGTAGCAGAGAAGTTTGTCGAAGTCATGGTCGAATATTTTGACCAAAAGAGGTAAGTGATGAAAAGAAAAATAGGAATTCCTTTAGCCATTGTCCTCTTGGTGTTTGTAGATCAGTTGGTCAAATGGTATGTGGTGAAGCATATTCCACTGGGTGTCGTGAAATCCTTTGTACCCCATGTGGTCAGTCTGACCTATCTTCAAAACACAGGTGCAGCCTTTTCACTTCTTGAAAATCAGCAATGGTTCTTTACCCTTATCACTCTTGTCGTGATGGTGGGGGCCTTTTACTATCTCTATAAGCACCTCAAGGGATCGCTTTGGATGGTGACAGGCTTGACCTTAGTCATTGCAGGTGGCTTGGGGAATTTTATCGATCGCCTGCGTCAGGGCTTTGTCGTCGATATGTTCCACCTAGACTTTATGAATTTTGCCATTTTTAACGTGGCAGACAGTTATTTGACAGTCGGAGTTTTCTTGCTCCTGATCCTGATGTTGAAAGAGGAAACGCATGGACATTAAAATTGAAGTAGCCGGTGTGCGACTGGATAAGGCTTTGGCGGAATTGACGCCCTTGTCACGAAGTGTGGCCAATGAACAGATCAAAGAAGGCAAGGTTCGGGTCAATGGAGAGGTGAAAAAGGCTAAGTATACGGTCAAAGAAGGAGACATAATCCAGTATGAAGTCCCAGAAGTGGAAGAGGTCAGCTATGAAGCAGAAGACTTGCCTTTAGATATTGTCTATGAGGACCAGGATGTAGTGGTGGTCAATAAACCACAGGGGATGGTCGTTCACCCCAGTGCGGGCCATACCAGTGGAACCTTGGTCAATGCCCTTTTATACCATGTCAAGGATCTCTCAGGAATCAATGGGGAATTGCGTCCCGGGATCGTCCACCGGATCGATAAAGACACGTCAGGTCTCTTGATGGTCGCAAAAAATGACCAAGCCCATATCGCTTTGGCCGAGGAGTTAAAAGACAAAAAATCTCTGCGCAAGTATTGGGCCATTGTCCATGGCAATCTTCCCAATGATCGGGGTGTGATTGAAGCACCAATTGGTCGCAGTGAAAAGGACCGGAAAAAACAAGCGGTGACAGCGAAAGGCAAGCCTGCAGTGACTCGTTTTCAAGTCTTGGAGCGCTTTGGAAATTACACGCTGGTAGAGTTGCAACTGGAGACCGGTCGCACCCACCAAATTCGGGTGCACATGGCCTATATTGGCCATCCAGTAGCTGGAGACCCTGCTTATGGTCCTAAGAAGACACTCAAAGGACAAGGACAATTTCTCCATGCGCGGACACTTGGTTTTAGCCACCCTCGCACAGGAGAGACTTTGGAATTTACAGCAGAAGTACCAGCGATCTTTGAGAAAACGCTGGAAGACCTTCGAAAAGGATAATGAAAAATGAGAGTGGGACAGAAATTGGTCATTCGTTAGAATTCGATTTCGTCGTCCCACCTCCGTACAGTTGAGTAGGGCTGTAAAAGCTGATGAAATCAGCCTAGTAGAGCCCACTCAACCACTGCGTCTTGCTTGACAATCTAAAAACAATTTAGAGGCTAGGACTTTTGACCCAGCCTCACTTTCATTAAATCCGAAATAACTAGTATTAGAAAGGAACATAGAGATGAAAGCAAAACGAATCGTCTTTAAAGTAGGGACCTCGTCTTTAACCAATCCAGACGGGAGCCTCTCCAGACAAAAGGTCAAGGTCATTACCCAGCAGTTGGCTCTCTTACATGAATCAGGTCAGGAGTTGATCTTGGTCTCATCAGGGGCGGTTGCTGCTGGGTTTGGTGCCCTCGGTTTTAAGAAACGGCCGACTAAGGTGGCAGACAAGCAAGCTTCTGCGGCAGTCGGTCAAGGTTTATTGATGGAAGAATATACCTCTAATCTTCTTTTACGCAACATTGTTTCTGCACAAATTTTATTAACTCAGGATGACTTTGCGGATCAACGTCGCTATAAGAATGCCCACCAGGCTCTTTCTGTCTTACTCAACCGTGGGGCGATTCCAATTATCAATGAAAATGATACGGTCTCTATCGCTGAGCTAAAAGTAGGAGATAATGATACCTTGAGTGCGCAAGTTGCGGCCATGGTCCAAGCTGATCTCTTGGTACTTTTGACGGATGTAGATGGCCTCTATACAGCCAATCCTTCTCAGGATCCAACAGCCAAGCGTTTGGAGCGGATCGAGCACATTTCTCGCGAGATGATCGAGATGGCTGGAGGTGCGGGTAGTAGCAATGGAACTGGCGGTATGCTGACCAAACTCAAGGCAGCGACCCTGGCGACAGAGTCAGGTGTACCCGTCTATATTTGCTCGTCTCTCAAGCCTGATGCCTTGATCGAAGCGGCGCAAGAACAAGCAGATGGTAGTTACTTCCTAGCCGAGGACAAGGGGTTAAAAACCCAGAAGCAATGGCTAGCCTTTTATGCAGAAAGTAAAGGGGCTGTTTGGGTGGATGCTGGAGCAGCTGAGGCCTTGTTGGATCACGGAAAGAGCCTATTAATTTCTGGTGTGACCAAGGCAGAAGGGGATTTTTCTTATCAAGACATCGTCAGCGTCTATCATCAAGAGTCAGGACAATTACTAGGGAAAGGGAAAGTTCGTCTCGGCCAGTCGGCTGTACGCGATATGCTCCAATCTAAAAAAGCCAAGGGAATCCTGATCCATCGTGATGATTGGATCTCGGTAACCCCTGAGATTGACTTACTCTTTACAGAATTCTAAAGGAAAATGTATGGAAACAACACAAGAACAATTAGCCTTAGCGAGATCGGCTAAGAAAAGCATCAATACGGCCAGTACAGCTCTTAAAAATCAGGCCTTAGAAGCCATGGCCGGCCAACTTCTGAAAGCGACGGTACAGCCGACTAAAAGCGAGGAAAGCCATTTTAGCAGCCAATCAAATCGATATGGAAGCGGCACGCGGGAAGATCTCTGAAGTCATGCTCGATCGCCTATTTCTTGATCAAGAGCGGATTGAAGGGATGGCACAAGGGATCCGTGCTTTAATCGATCTGCCAGATCCGATTGGGGAAGTGCTGGATACTGAAGTTTTGGAAAATGGCCTGGAAATCCAGAAAGTTCGAGTCGCCATGGGCGTCATTGGGATCATTTATGAAAGTCGTCCAAATGTAACGTCAGACGCTGCAGCGCTTGCCATCAAGAGTGGAAATGCAGTAGTCCTTCGTACGGGAAAGGATGCCTTTCATTCTGCCCAAGCGATCGTGAGCGCTCTTAAGGCTGGATTGGAAGAAGCCGGACTCAATCCAGACCTTCTCCAACTGATCCAAGATACGAGTCGGGCTTCTAGCCTTGCTATGATGAAGGCCAAGGGCTACCTGGACTTGCTTATTCCACGAGGTGGTGCTGGCTTGATCCAAGCAGTGGTTGAAAATGCCATTGTCCCCGTGATCGAGACAGAAACTGGAATTGTTCATGTCTATGTGGATAAGGAAGCTGATTTCCAGAAAGCACTCGCCATTATCGAAAATGCCAAGACCAGTCGCCCCTCTGTCTGCAATGCTATGGAGGTCTTGCTGGTCGATCAAGCGATCGCGTCTGACTTCTTGCCTTTGGTCAAAGAGCGTTTAGTGGATGAGCGGGAAAGATCGGTTGAGTTGCGTCTAGATGAGAACGCACAGGCTATTATTTCGGGGACAGCAGCGCAGGAGCAGGATTTTGATACCGAATTTTTAGATTATATTTTATCAGTCAAGGTCATTGATGGAGTCGAGGAAGCGGTGGACCACATAGAAGCTCATAGCACCCATCATTCGGATGCTATTGTGACTGAAAATTCGGAGACAGCCGCTTACTTCACCAAGCTAGTGGATTCAGCAGCTGTTTATGTCAATGCGTCTACACGCTTTACTGATGGAGGTCAATTTGGCCTAGGTTGCGAAATGGGGATCTCGACGCAGAAACTCCATGCGCGTGGACCAATGGGACTGCGGGAGATGACGAGTTACAAGTATATCGTCAGTGGAAATGGTCAAGTGAGGTAAGTCATGAAAGTAGCATTTATCGGTCTTGGAAATATGGGAGCTAGTCTGGCCAAAGCGGTCGCAAAAGAAGTGGCTAGCACAGACCTGCTCTTGGTCAACCGTTCCCCTCAAAAGGTGGAAGAGTTTATCAACCAGTATGGGGGAACTGCGTCTCATCTTGAACAAGTCTTTCAAGAGGCTGAAGTGATCTTTTTAGGTGTCAAACCCTATCAGATTTGCCCTCTCCTGGAGGAGTATCAGGGCATCTTGGCCCAACGTTCCAATCTCCTATTGGTTTCTATGGCAGCAGGTCTGGAATTGGAGCAAATGGCAAATGTGGTTAAAAATGAGCGGGTGGGGCTCATCCGCATCATGCCTAATACGCCCGTAGCCATCGGTCAGGGTGTCATCAGTTTGGCCCGCACTCAAGCTGTAACAGACCAGCAAGTAGCCCGAGTCAAACAGCTTCTAGCAGGAGCAGGGACTCTCTACGAAATCGAGGAAAAATTGATGGATACTGCAACGGCTGTTGCAGGCTGGGGGCCAGCCCTTTTTTTTTAGGCTGCTGTGGTCCAGCCTTTGTCTATCAGATGATCGAAGCCATGGCAGATGCGGCAGTAAGCTTGGGGCTTTCACGAGAGCAAGCCTTGCAGATGGCGGCCCAGACTTTCCAAGGAGCTAGTCAAATGGTCTTAGAGACAGGAGAACACCCAGCCCACTTGCGAGATGCAGTTTGTAGCCCAGGTGGGTCTACCATCGCAGGTGTCAATCGCTTAGAACAAGTCGGCCTACGGGGCGACATCATTGCAGGTGTGGAAGCAGCCTACAAACGCACCCAAGAAATGGGAAACTAGACGAAAGAATAAGAACCGAAATAGGTTAACCTATCTCGGTTTTTTTCTAGTTTTGAGCAAACCTTGGTCCTATTTTTCCCAGCAGTTTTAAGTGCTTTTATGGTATAATTAAAGGTATGCATACAAAACCAACGTCCGCTTATGTCCACATCCCATTTTGTACCCAGATTTGTTTTTATTGTGATTTTTCGAAGGTCTTTATTAAGAACCAACCAGTCGATGCCTATTTGGATCATTTGATCCAAGAATTTCGTCGGGAAGAAATCACACACTTACGGACTCTCTATATTGGGGGTGGGACACCGACAGCTCTATCTGCGGATCAGCTAGCCTATTTGCTCAAGGAGCTGACCAAGTCGCTTGATCTGTCTCAGATGGAAGAGCTGACGATCGAGGCCAATCCTGGTGATTTGGATCCGGATAAGATTGCGGTCCTCAAGTATTCGCCAGTTAATCGGGTTTCATTGGGTGTGCAGACCTTTGATAACCGCTTGCTCAAGAAGATTGGTCGAAGCCACCAAGAGCAGGACATTTATGACAATATTGACCGTCTGAAGCTGGCTGGTTTTGACAATATTTCGATCGACCTCATCTACGCGCTTCCGACACAAACCATGGAGCAGGTCAAGGAAAATGTTGCTAAGGCTCTTGCCCTAGATATTCCCCACATGAGTCTTTATAGCTTGATTCTGGAGAATCACACAGTCTTTATGAATCGCATGAGACGGGGCAAACTTCCTCTACCTAAAGAGGAGTTGGAAGCAGAGATGTTTGAATACATTATTCAGGAGTTGGAGCGAGCGGGCTTTGAGCATTACGAAATTTCCAATTTCTCCAAGCCTGGTTTTGAAAGTCGGCACAATCTCATGTATTGGGACAATGCCGAGTATTATGGTCTGGGAGCTGGTGCATCCGGCTATGTTAACGGTGTTCGCTACAAGAATCATGGGCCTATCCGTCACTATATGCAGGCTGTCGAAGAGGGAAATGCGCGTGTCCAAGAAGAACATTTGACTCAGACAGAAATGATGGAAGAAGAGATGTTTCTAGGACTCCGTAAGAAAACTGGCGTTTCCAAGAAGCGTTTTGAAGAAAAGTTTGGTGTGAATTTTGACCAACAATATGGACTAGTGGTTGAGGAATTGACCCAGCAGGGCCTTTTGGTCCCTGACAAGGACATTGTACGAATGACCAAGAAAGGTCTCTTTTTAGGAGACACTGTAGCAGAGAAGTTTATTTTGGAGTAGAAGATGGCAAAAACATTTGAATATAGCATGAAAATTCCGTTTGATATGAGCGATGTCAATGGGTTTATTAAGATTCCCCAATTGATCTTGCTGTCTTTACAGGTATCGGGCATGCAATCGATTGAGCTGGGCATGAGTGATATGTACATTCTAGAGAATTACAATCTAGTCTGGATTATCACGGATTACAATATGAAGATCGATCGTCTCCCTGCTTTTGATGAGAAGATCACCATCGAAACCTATGCCATGAGCCACAATCGCCTTTTCTGCTACCGGGCCTTTAATATCAAGGACGAAGCAGGAAATATCATCATTGAGATGGTCGCGACCTTTGTCTTGATGGATCGGGATACGCGCAAGGTTCACCCTGTCATGCCGGAGATCACAGAAGCTTTTGACTCCGAATTTTCAAAAACCATGCTCCGTGGACCTCGTTTCAAAGAATTGGAAGGCGGTGTCGAACAAGAATATCTGGTACGCTTTTATGATTTGGATATGAACGGACATGTCAACAATAGCAAGTACTTGGACTGGGTTTTTGAGGTGATGGGAGCAGACTTCTTGACCCATCATGTCCCTAAAAAAGTTCATCTAAAATATGTCAAAGAAGTGCTAGCAGGAGGTGTCATCACCTCTCAATATGAACAAGAGGGCTTGAAAACTCAGCACCAAATTAGCTCAGATGGACATATCAATGCTCAAGCAGAGATCGAGTGGGAAGAAGTAGAAGAAAAGGGTTGGACTTATGGAAAGTAGAAGATTAAAAAATAAAAAACAGGAGCTTGAAAGCTATCAAAAACGGGTTGTGGCCTATGCCAAGCGTCAAAAGAACCCTTTGTACATGTTGGGAGATTGGCTCTTGACTCTTTGTGCTTTGGGGATCATCCTGGTAGAGGAAATTTATAAATTTTTCCGCTATCGCTTGAATTTAGAGAGTTTTAGTCGCTTTTTAAGAGAAGATGTGCGCTGGTATCGCGTTTGGATCCATTTCACCTTGGCCTTTCTCTTGCCTGTTGTGATCTTTTCAGTCGGTATTACCAGTCAATCAGGCTCCTTCTGGTCTAATTTCTATCATCGTTTGTCTCAAGGCGTGCTCTTTAGCACAACCGTCAGCCTCGCTGCGACCTTGGTAACGGATTTTGTAGAAAATTTGCAACCGGAAACCAAGTCAGACGGCCGAAACCGGAGTAGCAAACGCACCGTTTATCAAATCAGTGTGGATCAGGCGACCGTCATTGGTCTCTTGGTGACTATTGTCATTCTTATGGTGGCTTCCTTCTTGTATACCCAATCGGGAAGTCAAGGGATCAATTTTACTGGTTTGATCCTACAGTTTGTCCTTTATGCTGGTGCTCTACTTCTGTATGGTTCTGGTGGACGAGTGGACGCTGAAAAATTGAAAGAAGAAGCAGAGACAGAAAGGAAAGAATAAATGCACTACAAAGGCTATTTGATTGATTTAGATGGCACCATTTACAAGGGAAAATCACGGATTCCTGCAGGGGAAGCCTTTGTCCATGAATTGCAGGCGCGTGAGATTCCTTATCTCTTTGTGACCAACAATACAACCCGCACACCAGAGACTGTTCGGGAGATGTTAGCAACTCACTTCAACATTGAAACCCCAGTTTCGACCATCTATACAGCTACCCTTGCGACCATTGATTATATGAAGGATCAAAATCTGGGCAAGAAGGCTTATGTGATCGGAGAAGCAGGCCTCAAAGACGCCATCGAAGAAGCAGGTTTCATCTTAGATGAAGAAGCACCTGATTATGTCGTGATTGGACTTGATTGGCAAGTAGATTATGAGAAATTTGCAAAAGCAACCTTGGCGATTCAAAAAGGTGCCCATTTTATCGGGACCAACCCGGACCTGAACATTCCAACAGAGCGTGGCTTGTTGCCGGGAGCGGGATCCCTGATTGCCCTTGTCGAAGCAGCGACACGGGTCGAGCCTGTCATCATTGGAAAGCCAAAAGCCATTATTATGGATAAGGCCATTGAACACTTGGGTCTTGAAAGAGAAGAAGTTGTTATGGTAGGGGATAATTATCTAACAGATATTCGTGCAGGTATTGACAATGGGATTCCAACCCTTTTAGTGACGACAGGTTTTACCAAACCAGAAGAAGTGCCAACCTTACCCATTGCACCGACACATGTCGTTTCTAGTTTAGCGGAGTGGGATTTTGATGCTTAGAAGTTTGAAATCCATGAACCTAGTTTTCTTTATCTTGTCAGCTGCCATCCTTCTCACCATTGGCCTAGCATGGGTCCTTTATCCCATGGAGATCCATTGGTTGGGAATCCAAAGTCGGACCGGTTTTTCGGCTTCAGTCATCATGAAGAATGTTAATGTCTTGATGAACTACTTGACCAATCCTTTTCAATGGGTGTTGAAGATGCCTCAATTCCCCTCTTCCAAAAATGGCTTGCACCATTTTGAAGCCGTCAAGTACCTGTTTCATTTGGTGACGGTCGTTTTCTTGGTCACTCTACCTGGTTTTATCCAGTTTATGCGGACAGTCGTCAAAAAAGGCTACCTGAATGTCTACCGCAATCTCTTCTTTTGGATGATGGTCTTTCCGATCCTATTTGCGGCTCTGGCTGTTTTCATTGGATTTGATCAATTTTTTACGCTCTTTCATCAGGTCCTATTTGCTGGGGATACTACCTGGCTCTTTGACCCGCGCGTGGATTCCATTATCCTCGCTCTACCCGAAGACTACTTTATGCATGCCTTCTTGATTTTCTTTGTTCTGTATGAAGGGATTTGTGCGAGTTTTTATTTATTATCTAGGAGAACCAAATGAACCAATACAATCGATTATTAGACCCTAAAAAAGATCTAGGAAAGTATTCCGGAACACTAGCCATTTATCTCTTTATTATGACCATGGTAGGTTTGATTTGGGGAGCTCTCTTTAGAATGGTCCTATTTGGCTCGCTTCGGAAAGATCCGAGTAAGGCGTTAGAGAAAATGGATGTCTGGGCCGGAGTTCCCTACTTTATTGCTATTGCAATTGGTCTCTTTCTTTTTAATGCTTACCGCAAAAAGGCCCTTTTTAAATTTGACCTCAAACGGAAGGGACGCAAGATGACCCTTCCTGTCTTCTTTATCTTCCTAGCCTTTCTAGGCTTTTCTCAAGTCTTTGCCTCTATTATGACGCAAGTAATCGAGCGCATGTTTGAAACGATTGGTCTGCATTCTTCGTCTACAGATATAGGCAATTCTATTGAGCGTTCATGGACTATGCTTTTGTACGCAGGATTTTTAGGCCCAGTTACAGAAGAGTTTTTCTTCCGTGGAGCCGGTTTGCGAGGCTTGGAGCGCTACGGCAAAGTCTTTGCCATTGTTATGACGGCTATCTTATTTGGTCTCTTCCATGCCAATTTTGACCAGCTCTTCTTTGCAAGTATCATTGGGCTAGGATTTGGCTACATTGCCTTTGAATACAGCATCTGGTGGGCGATTTTCTATCACATTTTTAATAACTTTGTGATTTCGCAAGGTCTCTTTTATGTCGCCCATCATGTAGATGACGGATTGGCAAATTGGTTACAAATTGGAGTCTTGGCTATCGGATCGATTGTCATACTTGTGGTTCTTGCGACCAAATGGACAGATATTAAGGCTTACATTCAGGTCAATAAACCCCAACCAGGAGTCTTCCAGCGTTCGCTCGCTTCCTTCTGGTTCTGGTTCTTCGTTTTATTTACGATCTTTATGTCCATCCTTCCATATGTGGTTCCAATCTTCCGGCTAGCCTATCTCAAGGGCTAAGGCTTAAATATGTATGAATAGTGCAGAGAGGCTAATACCTCTCTTTTTTGCTATAATAGAGAGTATGAACAACTTGATTAAATCCAAGCTCGAGCTCTTGCCGACGAGTCCGGGCTGTTACATTCACAAAGATAAGAACGGTACCATCATCTATGTGGGGAAGGCCAAGAATCTTCGCAATCGGGTGCGGTCCTATTTTAGAGGGAGCCACGATACCAAGACGGAAGCGCTGGTATCTGAGATTGTGGATTTTGAGTTTATCGTCACCGAGTCTAATATTGAGGCCTTGCTTCTTGAGATCAATCTCATCAAGGAGAACAAGCCCAAATACAATATCATGCTCAAGGATGACAAGTCCTATCCCTTCATCAAGATTACCAATGAACGCTATCCGCGTCTCATCATCACGCGCCAGGTCAAAAAGGATGGCGGTCTCTATTTCGGTCCCTATCCGGATGTGGGGGCGGCCAATGAGATCAAGCGACTCTTGGATCGGATTTTCCCATTCCGCAAGTGTACCAATCCGCCTTCCAAGGTCTGCTTTTACTACCATCTAGGACAGTGTATGGCCCACACAGTCTGCCACAAGGACGAGGCCTATTTCAAGGGCATGGCCCAGGAGGTTTCTGATTTCCTAAAAGGACAGGACGACAAGATTATCGATGAGCTCAAGATCAAGATGAATACCGCGGCGCAAAACATGGAATTTGAGCGGGCGGCCGAGTATCGGGATCTGATCCAGGCCATCGGGACCCTGCGGACCAAACAGCGGGTCATGGCGAAGGATTTGCAGAACCGGGATGTCTTTGGTTACTACGTGGACAAGGGCTGGATGTGTGTACAGGTCTTCTTTGTTCGTCAGGGCAAGCTGATCGAGCGGGATGTCAATCTCTTCCCTTACTACAATGATCCGGACGAGGATTTCCTGACCTATGTGGGGCAGTTTTACCAGGAGAAATCTCACCTGATCCCCAATGAAATCCTGATCCCTCAAGACATCGATGAGGAGGCGGTCAAGGCCCTAGTGGATACCAAGGTCCTCAAGCCCCAGCGAGGGGAGAAGAAGCAGTTGGTCAATCTGGCTATTAAGAATGCGCGTGTCAGTCTGGAGCAGAAGTTCAATCTCCTTGAAAAATCCATGGAAAAGACCCAAGGTGCCATTGAAAATCTTGGAAAACTCCTGCAAATCCCAACTCCTGTGCGCATTGAGTCCTTTGATAACTCCAACATCATGGGGACCAGTCCGGTTTCAGCCATGGTCGTCTTTGTCAATGGAAAGCCAAGCAAAAAAGACTATCGCAAGTACAAGGTCAAGACCGTCGTCGGACCAGATGACTATGCCAGCATGCGGGAAGTCATACGCAGACGCTATAGCCGGGTCATGAGGGATGGTCTGACGCCACCAAATCTGATTGTTATCGATGGGGGTCAGGGCCAGGTTAATATTGCCAAGCAAGTCATCCAAGAGGAGTTAGGACTGGACATTCCTATTGCAGGACTTCAGAAGAATGACAAGCACCAAACCCATGAGTTACTCTTTGGCGATCCTCTTCAAGTTATCGAACTTTCTCGGACCTCTCAGGAATTTTTCCTTCTGCAACGGATCCAGGATGAAGTTCACCGTTTCGCCATCACATTTCATCGCCAGCTACGGTCCAAGAATTCCTTCTCCTCCCAGTTGGACGGCATCGAAGGCTTGGGACCAAAACGCAAACAGTTGCTGATGAAACACTTCAAGTCACTGATCAAGATCAAAGAAGCTACTATGGATGAGATCGTCACAGTCGGCATCCCACGAGCAGTCGCGGAGTCAGTGCAGATCAAGCTCCATCAAGGAAAGCAAGAAGAAGCAAGTTCCTTGATGGAAGTGGCGGAGGATTCTGAACCATACCAATCATAAGGAGTTTATAATGAACCATCGAATTGCTATTTTATCTGATATTCACGGAGATACGACAGCCCTGGAGGCAGTGATTGCGGATGCGCGTGCTCTAGGCGCGACGGAATACTGGCTTTTAGGGGACATTTTGTTACCAGGCCCAGGAAGAGAGGACCTTTTTGACTTGCTGGATGCGATTCCAATTACAGCAGCTGTTCGTGGAAATTGGGACGATTGTGTCCTAGAGGCTTTGGATGGCGAGTACGGGCTTGAGGATCCGCAGGAGATCCAGATGCTTCGTCTCACTCAGTACCTTATGGAAGGGCTGGATCCTAAGCGGATTGATTGGCTTCGTTCGCTTCCTCTAATGGAGAAGAAGGAGGTCAACGGCATTCGCTTTTCACTGACCCACAACTTGCCAGAAAAGAATTATGGTGGAGACTTGCGTCCAGCAAATGCGACGGAGAACTTTGATCAATTGCTCGATGACCAGACAGATATGGCCATCTACGGGCATGTCCACAAGCAGTTGCTCCGCTATGGCAGTCAGGGCCAGCAGATTCTCAATCCAGGGACTATTGGCATGCCTTATTTTGACTGGGAACCAATTCAAAACCACAGAGCTCAGTATGCACTGATCGATGTCGAAGAAGATGGGGTGACCAACTTGCAATTTCGGAAGGTGGCTTACGACTATGAAGCAGAATTACAAGATGCCAAGGACAAGGGCCTTCCTTTTATTGAGATGTACGAAGAATTGAGACGCGAGGATAACTATCGGGGTCATAACAATGAATTGCTAGCTTCCTTGATTGAGAAATACGGTTATGCCAAAGAAGTAGTTGCCTATTTCAATCTTTCCAATGAATCATAGGTGGGTCTCTTGTGTATTCAACCAATCAAAAAAGCAGATGTACAAATGTCCGCTTTTTTATATCGCTATTCTATTCAATAATAATAATTGCAAAATATAATGAAAATAAATTTATGATTTTTCTGAATTAAGATTAATAAACAATAAACTTACAAGATAGATCACTAATTGGCCAATCCCTATTAATTGAAATATTTGCCAACTTTTAATATCTATCCAAGATGCGAAAAGAGTTCCGAATGGTGCAAAGAGACCACTAATAGTAAAAATAATGCTGAAGATACGCCCTAAAAAGTTTGAATCAATAGATATTTGAAGGTGAGACATGAGATTGACGTTAAACATAGCAACTGTTGTTGAAAAAATAGCAAATAAAATCAATATAATCACTTGCGAAAACTTTAAACTATTAATTAACATTAGGGAGATAGCACCTGGTAATAAAAAATGAAGAAAGTGTTTCAATTCGATCTTTTTCTTCACTAGACTAATGATCAATGCTCCTATAATACTACCAATAGATTGTGCTACAAGAATATAGGCAAATATATTATGAAAGTTAGAAAAGCTTGATGTAAATGGAAGATAGAAAGCGTAAATGGCATCAAGAAAATTAAGAAATGTGGCAGTAATTAAGATAGTTAAGAGCGTTTTATCTTTATAAAGGTATAAAAAGCCTTCTTTTATACCGGAAAAAAATTTTGACTGGATGATCTCATGCTGATATTGTATATGGAAATGGTACTCACATAAAGCGGAAACTAAGAATGATAGTGAGTTGATGAGCATACCATACTTGAATCCAAACTGATGGATGAAAAATACTGAAGCGAGTGGTGCTCCAACGCTAACAATCTCAGCTACAATTTTTGAGAAAGAGTTATATGTCAAAATTCCATCACTTGAGAGCAAGTCTTTTATAATAGCTTTATAGGCTGGACCATTAAAACTAAATAGAATCGCTAATAATACATTGACGACAATTAATGCCCAGATATTTTGTGGGCTATAAAATAGGAAGAGGAAAAAGGTTGCAATAGCAGCAATTAAATCGGTTGCTATTAGCATTCGTTTCCTATCACTAAAATCAGCAACGTAGCCAGCAAATAAGTTGAAAATTAATTGAATGACAGACTCAGTACTTTGATAGATCATCATAAAAAACGAAGATCTAGAAGCAAGATTAGCAATTAAAAGCTTATTAGCATAATCAAATATAATGTTTCCGAAATTAGTTGTTTGTCCACGTATTATTAGTAATAGTATATTTTTATGTTCTTTGTTCATTTATATATCCTTTAAGTAAATTATTTACAGTAGTAAATTCTTTCTCATCCTTAGCACTACAAGATATAAGATAGCGTAAATCATCTAGAGACTGAGCAGCGAAACCTATATTTTCAGGATATTCTCTAAAAAACTCAAAAGAAACAGGGAGTTGTGGAGGTAATTGATGATGCTTGTTTTGAAAAATAGCTATGGTTACAGCGATCTTGGATGGATATTTAGGAACTGTTTTTTGTATAGGTATTGAATTTATTAGTTTCCAGTAAGTATCTAGTATGTCAAAATGAAAAGCAGACTTTATGAGTAGTGGAATATTGCCTCCGCCAAATCGTTTTCCGATTTCACAAAAGCTTAACTCGTCTTTAGTAGAGTTATAAAAGAACTCAGCATGAAAAGGGTGAATCTTCTCTGTTCCAAGACAGTCCAATACTTTTTGGGTCTCAGCTTGTAATCGTTGAATGAAAATGGAGTTATTATAGCGGGAGTTAGTACGGATGATATTGATGAAGGTTGTTTTAACATCTAGAATATTTCCTACATATTCATGTGTGAAAAAGAATTGGATTTTTCCATTTACCGCTATCCCATCACAAGTAAACATCGTATCAAAATCCTTTCGTGTTTCTAGAAGAAAATCTTCGCTTCGATAATATTCTGGTATTTTAGATACAATATGAATGTCTTTCCCGGATGCTCCACATCTTGGTTTGATAAGAAAAGTTGAAGGAAGAGAATCGTTTGGATCCAGTAATTGAGGTTGGTTAACACGACCATCTAATTGTTCTCGCATGAACTTTTTATCTTTATAGGCATAGGAGATTTTCCAAGCCTCTTTTTCTAAAGTGAAAAAGGATTTTAGCACACCAACAATGTGCATTAATCCTTCGTCTAGTGTAAAAATATTTTCAATGTTTTGAATATTATTGAAAAAAAGAAGGAGGTTCAGCTGGCTAAAATCATCTATTCCAAAAATTTGGTTTTTTGAAAATCCTAAAGTGAGATAATTTTCTTTTTGTTTATTAG